>WNFO01011359.1_pt1 | contig 16469 bp, 15 predicted proteins | sample 5400251 | NCBI WGS metagenome assembly WNFO01 (sample SAMN13153354, study PRJNA577476) | soil metagenome | isolation source: 100 cm saprolite under Madrone tree | place: USA:California | collected 2016-06-14 | reverse complement strand
TAGCCATCAGCCACGATCGCGGAGAAATGGACGAAAACGTCCTCGCCGCTCTGGCGCTGGATGAAGCCGAAGCCCTTGCTGGCATTGAACCACTTCACTGTACCTTGTTCTTTACTCACTGCTTTACTCTTTTCTGTCAACCGGAAACCGGCTGAGCACAACATTAAGCTATCTGATGCCCCAAGTCCCGAGCCCCTCAACAGAGCCGCGGCCGTCTTCAAGCTTTGTGCGGATGGACCGCAAAGCGGTCAACCGAACAAAAAAATGGCCGCAAGTGTGACCTTGCGACCGCTTTACTACCCAAAGGCGATACAAGAGCAACAAACGCAAAAACAGAGTACCACAAGATTGGGGACAATAGCAAGGGGTTCTTGGCGATGACTCGGCTTGTAGTGTGAGCGTCACCCCCGCCGCCTGCTGGAATGCATTGACCTTATGGGGAGCCGCTCCTTACCATGAAGGGATGCGGCAAAGGCTCAGTATCGCTGCGGGTCTCCTGCTCTTGGCGGCGGGTCTGGTGGGCTGCGAAGACGCGGGAAAAAAACCGGTGCAAGCGCGCATTCCAGCGCTGTCGCCGGCATTGAAGAATGCTCCGCAAGCTCCCGCGGAGCTTGCGCTCTTACCCGTCCAGAATCCGCCCCACCGCTACTTCGTCTGGCTGCTGCCTCCAGTTCCCTCCGGAAGGGACTATCTGATCCAGAAGGTCGAGGAGAAATTCTCCTCCGGCGAGCAGAATTTCAAAGCCGGACATCTGGAAGCGGCGCGCAGGGATTTTGACGACGCCGTGGACTGGATGCTGGAAAGCGGGTACGACCCGAACGGGGATCCTAAACTGAGCGAGCTGTTTCACCGCGTGGTGGATACGGTGTACGCCTACGAACTGCAAGCGTTCCGGGCCGGGGACGGTTTCAGCGAGGCTCCGGCTGTTCCGGCGGCGATTGACGAAGTGGCGGAGAAGACTTTTCCCGTCGATCCGCGGCTGAAAGAGCGCGCCGAGGAAGCGGCCAAGAATGTTTCCCACGACATGCCGCTGACAGTAAACGACCAGGTGCTTTCCTTCGTTAATTTTTTCCAGACGCCCCGCGGCCGCGCCATCGTGGAAACCGGATTGCGCCGCGCCGGGCGTTACCGGCGCCCGGGGAATCTGGCAATTCGTGGCTTATCGCGGGCAGGAATACGGGCTGCGGCACACCTGGTGGATTGACGAACGCCAGGATCCGGAGAAGGCCACGCACGCGGCAGCGCAGCATCTTCGCGACCTCTACAGGATTTACGGCGACTGGTATCTGGCGATGGCCGCTTACAATTGCGGCCCCGGGAACGTGCAGAAGGGCATTGAGCGCACCGGTTACGCCGACTTCTGGGAACTTTACAAACGCAATGTGCTCCCTCGCGAAACAAAAAATTATGTGCCCATCATCATCGCCCTGACGCTCATCGCCAAAGACGCGGCGCATTACAACATCCAGGTGGAACCCGATGCGCCGGTTCCCAGCGACGTGGTAAAACCGGGCCGGGCGATCGATCTGCGGCTGGTGGCGGAAACCATTGACGTCGACGTGGAAACGCTGCGCGCTCTGAATCCTTCGCTGCTCCGGCTGGCGACTCCCGACGATCCTGCATTCGAACTGCATCTCCCGCCGGGCTCCGCGCCAAGATTCTCCGCGGAAATTGCGGATATTCCGCCGGACAAATGGGTGAGCTGGCGGCGTCATCGCGTGGAGAGCGGGGAGACGCTCACGTCCATTGGCAAAAAATATCACGTGACCGCGGCCGCCATCGCCGACGCCAACAGCCTGGAGCGCGGCGCGGCTCTCGATGCCGGCGAGAAACTGATCATTCCAGCGACGCAGCCGCCATCAGAAACAAAACGCCGCCTGGTGAGTTATCGCGTGCGCCGCGGCGACACGTTTTTGGGAATCGCGGACCGCTTCAGCGTGAGTGCGGACGACTTGCGGAAATGGAATCACTTGCCAGCCAACAGAGTGAGCCGCGGGATGGTGCTGCGCGTTTATACGCTTGGCGGGGCTCCGGAAAGCTCTCCCGCGCGGGGGCGTGCCAGGTCCAAGAAAAAATCTTCACAACCGGTGGCGGGCAGCACCGGCGGTGGGCCTGTCGCGGCAAATCACAACTAAATCCTTTTCTATGAATAGATTGCGGACGTCCTGGGAACGCGGGCGGTTCCCCGCCGCGCCCCCGCGCCACCCGCCTCTTCGCAAGACTGGCCGTCACTCGCGGGGAGCACCGCAGAATGCTTGACAACGAACGGCGAGTACGGTAACAACGGCTCACGGGCGGGGTGAAATTTTAAGGTACTCCGGCCAGAACAGCGACCCACGGGATCCCTTTCGAAGCGGAACCCAGAGATTTCCCAGGGGAGGATGGCATGGATTTCGAGAAAGACAATTTCGAGGACGACAACGAGCTGTCTCGGCTGGAGGACGACGAGGAACTGGCGGGTGAAACCGAAGAGATCGTCGAAACCGAGGAAGAGGAGCTGGTGATTGTCGGCGAGGAGCCCGAGGAAGAGGCCCCCGCTCCGAAACCGGCGCCGAAGCCAGCGGCGAAAAAGCCGGCCAAGAAAGCAGCGAAAAAGAAGAAAGCGGCGCCCAAGAAAAAAACCAAAAAATCGAAACCCAAGAAGGCCGCCAAGAAGAAGGCCAAAAAAACGGTGAAGAAGAAAAAGAAGCGTTAGGTTTTCTTCACGGCCCAGAAATCGGCAGGCGGGAGAAGCCGGGACCACCGTTCCGGCTTTTTCTTTTTGCGGAATCGGGCCTCCCGGACTGGAATCGTCCCAGCGCGTATTGCTTCCCGGAATGGGCGCCGCGCTTTCCGATTCAGGAAGGAAGCTTCCGGCGCCAACATCAGGCTTGCCTGGAGCGCCACGTAGCATTAGCATAACTCTCCATGTTGCTACGTCGTCAAATTCCAAAATAATCCGCAGCACCGGCGAATCCTGGTCAACGAACTGCTTGGAACACGGTTGGCCGCTCGTCTCGGTCTGCCCACGGTCCCGGTGGAAATTGTCGCCGTCTCCCAGGAGCTGATCCGGCTAACCCCGGAACTGGCCATGGAACTGCCGCGCGCACGGATTCCCTGCCAGCCCGGGCTGCAGTTTGGCTCGCGCTATCCGGGAGACCCGCGGCAGCTCGCGCTGCATGATTTTCTTCCCGACGAGCAGCTGCGCGAAGTGGACAATTTGCATGAGTTCGCCGGAATGCTGGTCTTTGACAAATGGACCTGCAACACCAATGGCCGCCAGACGGTTTTTTTCTGCGATCCGGACAAAGCCGCGGAGCAGGCCGCCGCGCGCTACAAGACGAAGATGATCGACCAGGGCTTCTGCTTCAATGCCGGAGAATGGAATTTTCCCGATGCCCCGTTGCGCGGGCTGTATGCGCGCAACCGCGTGTACCAGGGCGTAACGGGAATGCAGTCCTTCGCACCCTGGCTGGAGCGCCTCGAAAAACAGATGACCGAGCGGGCCCTGGACGAAATCATCCGGCCCATTCCGCCGGAGTGGTATGCGGACGATTACGATGCGCTGCTGCGGCTGCTCGAACAGCTGTACCGCCGGCGCCAGCGCGTGCCGGACCTGATTCTGGAGGCCAAAAGATGCAATCGCCAGCCGTTTCCGAATTGGATGTGAGTCATGAATGAAAACTCTGCCGCACCCGGGGGTACCGGAAAATCGCCAGCTGAACGAGACTGCGCTTACCGCGTGCTCCGTTACACGCCGAATCTGGTTCGCGACGAATGGCTGAACATTGGCGTCCTGCTCTTTGACCCCTCGACCGGCGAACGCCGGCTGCGCTTGATCGAGGAACAGGAGGAGTACAACCGCGTCCGGCGGCTTCATCCGCAGGCGGACGAAACGCTGTTGCGCGCGCTCCGCGATGATCTAGAGGATCGTTTTCAATCCGCAGCTGCCAAGAGTTCGAATGGCAGCAGCACCAGCTGGTTGCAGCTCCTCGGCAAGTGGGATGAAACGCTCTCCAATGCGCTGCAACTGGCCCCGCAAAAAGGGGTGCATGCCACGGACCTCGACGCCGAGCTGGAGCGGCTTTATGCCGACCACGTCGCGATGCAGCGCGCTCCGAGCCGCGTCGGGGCGCCCGGCAGCCGCGCTCAAATGCGTTCCTACTGTTCGCAAGTCTTCCGGCAAGCCCGCCTGTGGGAGCGCATTGAAAAATCGGTTCGCGCGGCGGAGTTTACTTTCCCCGGCGATCCCATGAGGCTCGATTACAGCTACCGCCGCAATGGCACGCGCGGCTTCGTGCAGAATCTGTCCGTCTCCCGCGCCCCGGCCGACGCCAAACTGCTGGCGTATACCGCGCAGCGCATCACCGCCAAAGCCGAGCTGAAAACGGAGTTTGCCGCCGTCACCGATGTGGTTTTGAACCCGGAGAACGATCGCCACCGTTTTGTCCGCGACACGCTGCGCGACGCCGGCATTGAGCCAGTGGCGATGGAGGGATTTGCCGTGTGGGTGGCCAAACTGAAGCCCCTGCTGCAGTGAGCGTGAATGGAAAATCCGGCGGCAGCGGCGGCTTCGGCGTCCAGATCACGCGGAACGCTTGAGGAATTCGCTTCCGTCCTGGCCTGATTTATCCACGGCCAGCACCAGCAGCGTGGCATCGTCCTGCCAGCGGCCCCCGCCGAATTCCGCCACTTCCCGCAGGATTTTCGCCTGCAACGCACCGGCGGACAAAGTGCGGCAATCTTGCAGCAGACGCAGCAGGCGGGCCTCGCCGAACTCTTCACCCGCCGGGTTGCAAGCTTCCGTCACGCCGTCGGTAAACAGTATCACGCGATCCCCTGGGAACAATTGGGTGGAACCCATCTCATACTCCCGGCTGGCATACACCCCTAGCACGGTGCCGCCTTCCCGCAATCGCTCGTGCGAACCGTCGGAGCGCACCACGAAGGGCGCGTTGTGCCCGGCGTTGACGTACAACAGCCGGCGCGTTAGGGCCTCCAGATGGGCGTAAAAAAAAGTAATGAAGCGGTCGCTTTCCGTGTTGCGGTACACGATGGAGTTCAGCCGGTTGCAAAGGAGATTTGGCGCCACCGAGAGCGAAGACAGTCCGCGCACCGCCGCTTGCAGGTTGGACATCAGCAGCGCCGCCGGCATTCCTTTTCCAGCCACATCCGCGATGCATAGGCCCAGTGTTTTCGCGTCGAGCGGAAGAATGTCGAAATAATCGCCGCCCACCAGCCGGGCCGACTGCCAGGCGCTGGCTATTCCGTACCCCGGCATCTGCGGAATCTCGCGCGGCAACAGTTTTTCCTGGATGGCTTTGGCCTCGGCAATCTCCCGTTCCTGCTCCTGCTGGTGGAGCAGGACTTCCTGTTGCGCTTTTTTCTCCTGGGCTTCCCGGGCCCGCAGCTCGCGGCGTTCCCGTCCCAAGCCGATCTGTTTCTGAAGGATTTCGAGAAGCCGCGAATTCGTCCAGGGCTTCTCCACGAAGTCGCTCACGCCGTACTGCATCGCTTCCACGGCCAGTCCCACAGTGGCCCATCCGGTCATGGCCACTACCGGCGGAGCGTCCTCGATCTGCCGTAGCCGGCTGAGCACGTCCAAGCCTTCGCGTCCCGAGGTGGTGTCGCGAGCATAGTTCAGATCGATGAGGAGAATATCGAACTCCCGGTGCGCCACTGCCGCGAGCAAGTCCGCTGGCGAATTTACAGTTTCAATTGCGTAGCCGTGGCCCTTGAGCAGCAGCCGCAGGGCGTCCAAGACGTCCTGCTGGTCATCGGCGATGAGGATTCGTTGAAGCATCATGCTGTTCCCTTGAAATGACAGGCATCCGTGGTGCGGCCTAGTTTGCGGGTTTCCTTAGTTTGAACAGGCTCAAAGCTCTGACGCCGCTCTCTCTTATGTGGCCCTCAGCTAGCCCGAGAGCGGTAGCGCAGCCCGGATGCCAGCAAGGAAGGACCCTAAGTCTCTCACAATAAGCTATTTATAGTCTGGCGGCGGTACTCAAGAAGCCGCTCATGGTCACTCATGGGAAGGCCCGTCCCAATTTCGGACAATGCTTGATCCACGATTTCTGCCCGCCCACTTCGCTGGGGAGGAACTGCGGCGTGGATTCTCTCTGTCGCGCCGGTTAGGGGGCTATCAATCCGTGTGTTTGAATCGCAACAAGCGTGGCTGCGGCTACTGAGTACCTCTGCCTACCGGCCGTAATCTCTTAGAGAACAGGCTCGTTCCAGTTTTCCAGGGTTTCCTTCACTTTGTGCAGGAACTGGTGCGCGATGGCGCCATCCACTACGCGGTGATCGTAGCTGAGCGTCACGTAGCACATGGAGCGGATGGCGATAGAGTCGTTGATGACCACCGGGCGCTTCTCGATGGCCCCTAGACCGAGAATGCCGACATTGGGCTGGCTGATCACCGGCAGGCCGAATAAGCCGCCAAATACGCCCGGATTGGTGATCGAGAAGGTGCTTTCCTGCACTTCCTCGGGTTTTAGTTTTTTTGAACGGGCGCGCTCCGCGAGGTCGTTCATGTTGCGCTGAATGCCGAGGATATTTTTTTCATCGGCGTTTTTCACCACCGGCACGAGCAAGCCCCAATCGAGCGCCACGGCGATACCGACGTTGATCTCTTTGTGCAGGACTACGTTGGTTCCGTCGAGCGAAGCGTTCAGCGTCGGATAGGCGCGCAGTCCCGCGACTGCGGCCTTCACGAAGAAGGGCATGAACGTGAGTTTGGTCTCATAGCGCTTTTCGAACTCGTCCTTGGATTTGGCGCGCAGTGCCGCGACTTTGGTCATGTCGATTTCATCGACGGAGTATACGTGCGCGGAGACGCGCTTCGAAGCCACCATGTGTTCCGCGATGCGCTGGCGCATCGTGCTCATGGGCTGCACTTCGTAATTGCCGAAATACATTTTCTCGCGCGGCACCGCCGTTTCGAGCGCCACGTGCGCCTGGCCGCCGGAGACTCCCGGCGCGGCTGCTTGAGGCGGAGGAGGCGCCGGACGCGAAGCCGTCGCCGAAACCGGAGCAGAGTGCGCTGGGGCAGCTGCAGTTGGGGCTCCGGCGGCCGCAATCACCGCTTCGATGTCCTGCTTGCTGATTCTTCCGCCCGCGCCGGTGCCTGCCAGCGTCGAAAGATCGATGCCATGCTCTGAGGCCATGCGGCGGACCAACGGCGAACTGTGAATGCGCTCGCCGCCTGAACCGGAGGCAGCGGGAGCAGACGCAATTGGGGCGGGGGCGGGAGCCGCAGGCCTCGGCGCTACCGGGGCTGGGGCACCAGCCACCGGGGCTTTCGGCGGAGCAGGTGCGGGCGCGGCAGGTTTCGCCGCTGCGGGCGCTGGCGTGGCTGCCGCAGAACCTGCGGCATCAATCACGCCGACAATCGTTTGAATCGGCACGGTCTGCCCTTCGCCGACTTTGATCTCTTTCAGCACGCCCGCCGAAGGAGACGGAATTTCCGCGTCCACTTTGTCCGTGGAAATTTCAAACAGCGGCTCGTCGCGCTCCACCTTGTCACCGGGCTTCTTCAGCCACTTGGTGATGGTGCCTTCGAAAATACTTTCGCCCATCTGGGGCATTACGATGTCTACGGCCATGATCGCTCTCCTCTTCTCTCTAAAATCTTAATAGCGCGCTAATTCCTTCGCGGCGGCAAAAACTTTTTTCGCGTTGGGCAGAAAATATTCTTCCAAAGTGGGCGCGTACGGTACCGGCGTATCCAGCGACGTCACGCGCATCAGCGGCCCGTCCAAATCGCCGAAGGCCTTTTCGCACAGAATCGCCGCAATTTCCCCCGCGATTCCGCCGGTCTTGGTGTCTTCATGCACGACCAGGCACTTGTTGGTCTTTTTCACCGAATTCAGAATCGTCTCTTCATCCAGCGGCAAGAGCGTCCGCAAATCGATCACTTCCGCTTCGATGCCTTCTTGCGCCAGGGCTTCGGCAGCTTCGAGCGAAGTATGCATCATCGCCGCATAGGAAAGGATGGTCAGGTGTTTCCCTTCGCGGCGCACCACCGCTTTTCCGATGGGCACGGTGTAGTCCCCGGCGGGAACCTCGCCTTTGATGCGGCGGTAGAGAAACTTGTGTTCGAAAAAGAGCACGGGGTTATTATCGCGCACCGCGGCCTTCAGCAAGCCCTTGGCGTCGTAGGGCGTCGAGGGATAAATGACCTTCAGGCCCGGGGTGTGCACAAAATACATTTCCGGATTCGCGGAGTGGAATGGCCCGCCATGCACGCCGCCGCCGGACGGCCCCCGGATCACCATGGGCGCAGGAGCATTCCACAAGTAATGTCCCTTGGCGACAAAGTTCGTAATCTGGTTGAACGCGCAAACAATGAAGTCGATGAATTGCATTTCGCAAATGGGGCGCAAGCCGCAGTAGCTCATCCCGCAAGCGGCTCCGATAATGGCGCTTTCGCTGATGGGCGCGTCGATCACCCGCTCCCAACCGAAACGTTCCAGCAAGCCTTCGCTGGTCTTGAAGGCTCCGCCGTACACGCCGACGTCTTCCCCGATCAGCACGACGGCGGGGTCGCGCTCCATCTCCTCGAACATGGCCTGCTTGATGGCTTCGAGAAAAGTGATCGGCGTGCCATTCGAAGCGCCGCCATTCGTTGCGGCTCCGTTGGACTTGGCCATGGTTATCTCCGCGCCTTTCTCGAAGAGCTTGCAGCCCCGGCTTTCGCGGCTTTTTTCCCTCCACTTTTGACGGCGGCTTTGGCGCCTGGCTTCGAGCCATTTGCGGATTTCGCTTCGCCGGCAGAACTATGCGCGGCAGGCGGCGTGTCGCCAAAATGAATCGGCGCGTTCGCGCCCCCGGCGCCTTTGCCGGATCCGAATCCTGGAACCGTCCATACTGCCGTGACGCTCGATCTTGGCGGCGTCACTTCCGCTATCGGCCGCTCCCACTTCGCGCGGATTTTGTGGCAATCGTCGCCGGTGCAGTAGACGCCGGTCTCCGCAAACTCTGCCGGAGGCATCGGCGAATTCTCCGCAAAATCGCGCTCCGCGGCGAGAAGCGTGCTGATCTTCTCCTCGATCTCTCTCTTGCCCTTGGCATCGAGCAACTTTTCGCTGGCCAGAAATTTTTCGTAGAGATCGAGCGGGTCGCGCGCTTCCCAATACGCGCGCATCTCCTTGGGAACGTACTCCGCCGCGTCGTGTTGGGCGTGACCTTGGCGGCGGAAAGACTTGGCTTCAATCAGGATGGGTCCTTCGCCCGCTCGCGCGCGTTCCACGGCTTCTTTCGCCGTGGAGTAAACCGCCACCACGTCATTGCCGTCCACGATGTAACTGTCGATGCCGTAGGCTTTCGCGCGGTCCGCCAAATTCTCCAGCGGCACCTGCTTGCGCACCGGCGTCGAATACGCCCATAAATTATTTTCCAGGATCAAAACAAACGGCGCCTTCTGCGCGGCGGCAAAATTCAGTCCTTCGTGAAACACACCGGTGGAGCTGCCGCCGTCGCCAATCCAGGTCATCGTCACAATTTTTTGTCCCAGGTAGCGGCCCGCCATGGCCACGCCGGTCATCACCGGTATCAAATCGCCCAGCATGGAAATTGGCGAGACGATGTGCAAATCGTCCAAATCCCCGAAGTGGCTGGTGCCATCCTTGCCTTTGGTCGGCGAATCGTATTTCGCCATGTGCTGCATGAAAACGTCGCGCGGCCTTACGCCCTTCACCAGCAGCGCTCCGATGTTTCGAATCATCGGCGCGAGCCAGTCCTTTTTCTCCAACGCGTAAGCCGTGCCAACAGAAATCGCTTCCTGGCCCAAGCTGGAATAAAGCCCTCCGACAATTTTGTTCTGCCGGAACAGCTTCACCATCATGTCTTCGACGGCGCGGTTCAGCCGCATAAAGTAGTACAAATCCAGATACTGCTGCCGCGTCAATTCCTTCTTCATTCCCTGCTCCAGTTTCTATGCAGAAACCGCAAACGCTTGTTCGGCGCGCTCCAGTTTTTCCAGCAGTTCTTTCTTCGACGCTTCCTTCATCTCCAGCCCGAGCAATTCTCCCAGATGCTTGGCGATGCGCGGCGCGACTTCCCCTTCTTCGACTTTGCGCCGTAGCAATTTCTCGAGCGAAGTTGCTTTGCGATCCGCAATCCCGCACGGCACGATCAAATCGAAATTCCGCAAATCCGTCGAAACGTTATACGCAAACCCGTGCGAAGTAATCCACCGGCTGATGTGTACGCCGATGGCCGCCAGTTTTTCCTCGGTGTTGCCGGCGCGCACCCAAATTCCAGTTTTTCCGGCGACACGCTCCGCCGTAATCCCGAATTCCCCGGTCGCGCGAATCATCGCTTCTTCGAGCGTGCGCACGTACCACACGACATCACGCCGGATCGCGCCAAGATTCAGAATCGGATAGCCCACAATCTGTCCTGGCCCGTGATAGGTAATGTCTCCGCCGCGATCGCTGGTGTGAAATTCCACGCCTTTCTGCCGCAAAACGTGCTCCGAGGCCAGCAAATTCTCCCGTTTGCCGCTGCGTCCCAGCGTAATCACGTGCGGGTGCTCGCAATTCAGCAGCACGTCCTCGATAGCCTCAGCCTTGCGCGCCGCCACCACACGCTTTTGCAATGCATACGCTTCCGCGTAGCCTATCAGCCCCAAATCAATCACTCGGCAAGGATTCACGGTTTTGCCTCTTGCAAAAGGTGACTGGTGACTCGTAATTGGTGACTGCATCATGTCGTCGATGGTGCCTTCGAGTTTCAACACCGTTGCCGCTTCCGCGAGAATCTCCGTTGCCAGCGGCCCGATGATATGAATCCCCAGCACTTCGCCATACTGTTCGTCGGAAACCACTTTGACGAACCCTCCATGATTTCCCAGAATCGTGGCCTTGCTATTTCCCACAAACGGAAACTTCCCGGTCTTCACATCGTAGCCCGCGTCGCGCGCCTGCTTTTCCGTCAATCCAATCGAGCCGATTTGCGGCTCGCAGTAGGTCGCATTGGGAATGCGCGTTTTCACGATCTGATGCGTCGGCTTTCCGGCGATGTGCGTTACCGCGATGATTCCTTCCATCATCGCCGCATGCGCCAGTTGCGGCAGTCCGGCAACGATGTCACCAATCGCATACAGCCCTTTTTCGGCCGTCTCCATGTTATCGCCCACGTGGACAAATCCGCGCTCCACCTTGGCTTTCGATTTCTCCAGGCCGCAACCATCCGTCATGGCTTTGCGGCCCACGGCCAGCAACAGTTTCTCCGCCTGAAGCGTCTGCGCTTTCCCGTCCTTGTCCTTGAACGAAACCGTCACGCCCTTGGCGTCCTTTTTCACCGACTCCACCGCGCAACTGGTGAACACCTGGATGCCTTTTTTCTGAAACGCTTTAGTCAGCTCCGTGGAAATCTCTTCATCCTCCACCGGCACAACTCGCGGCAGAGCCTCCAGGATGGTCACCTGCGTCCCAAACGAATTGTAGATGGAGGCAAATTCCACGCCCACAGCACCGGCTCCAACTACAATCAAGGTTTTCGGAATCTCTGGCAGCTCGAGAATCGAACGGTTGGTAAGAATCGTTTTGTGGTCGGGTTCAATTCCCGGGAGCGATTTCGCTTCGGACCCGCTCACCATCAGGATGTTGGAAGCTTCAATCTGCGTTTTCTTTCCGTCTTTCTCGACGCTCACGCGGCCCGGGCCTTCGTATCTTCCCCAGCCCTGCACCCATTCCACCTTGTTCTTCTTGAACAGAAACTCGATGCCCTTCGCGTGCTTCTTGACGATCTTGTCCTTTCGCGCTAGCACGTTTGCCCAATTGATTTTCAGCCCGCTCACTTCAAATCCCAATTCCGCCGCGTTCTTAAAGTGATCGTAAACTTCAGCGTGGTGCAGCAGCACCTTGGTAGGAATACAGCCGATGTGCAGGCACGTTCCCCCGAGGAACGGATCCTTCTCGACAACAACCGTCTTCAGTCCTAATTCGCCGGCGCGGATCGCCGCCACGTACCCGCCCGGACCGCTCCCGATAATCGCCACGTCGTACTTTGCCACTCGTAGTCTCCCTTCCGCAGGGGCCAGAACCGGTGAGCCGAGTTCCTCTTCACCGAAGTCACACTCGATAGATGCTCGAGGGGGTCAGGCCGATAAACGGGGCGCCAGCCTTCCGCTTTGCGGAAGCCTTTTCAAGACGCACAAAAAGCCGCCCACTCGCCGCAGGCGAGCAGACGGCGGCATCTCGGCAAACATGCAATTTTAGCAGCGGTACGCGCCACCCGCAACCCGAGGTGAAGGCACGACAACCCGCCATTAGCGGGTGTGATAATCTAGAGGCATGAAATTGACTGCGGTTATGAGCCCGCCAAAGAGGGCGGCTATACCTGCTTCGTGGAGGAGTTTCCTGCCGCGATTTCGCAATGCGAAACCATCGAAGAGGCCAAAGCGAATCTTGCCGACGCTCTAAAACTGGCTCGGCAGTGCCAGCGCGAGCTTGCAGAGAGCGTCCTCGGGGCTATGTGAGAACTGAAAGGAGAAAAACCATGGCTGACACCAAAGAACATGCCTACGAACTGATTGACCGGCTACCACCGGTGCAGCTTTCCGCCGTCGTTGGCCTGCTAGAAGCCATGCTCGATCCCTTCTCTCTTGCCAATGCCCCAGTGGAAGAGGAAGAACTCACGGCTGAAACAGCCGCGGCCCTGGAGCGCGCCCGTGCTTCGCTCGCCCGCGGTGAAGGCATACCCCACGAGGAGATTCTGCGCGAGTTTGGCGTGAAGAAGTGACCGAACCGCCTGCGCCCGAACGCATCACAGTCCGGTGGTCTCCAGAGGCCCGCGCCGATCTCCGCGCCATCGATCGCGATCCGGCCCTGCAGATTCTCTACTGCGTGGACCGCTACCTCGCCAGCCACACTGGTGACGTAAAAAAACTCAAGCCCCCGCTGACCGGCTTCCGTCTCCGCTGTGGTGACTATCGAGTGTTCTTCGATCTAAAAGACGCTGACGCCATCGAAATCACCGCCGTACGTAACCGGAAGGAAGCCTACCGCTGATTTTTCTTTAGTCGCGTTGAGCGGCGGCGGGTGACCAGCGAAGCTGCATTTACTTGCGGAACATTTGATCGATGCGAGCGCCGACCTCTTCGTGAGTCAGGAACTCCCCGCGGCTATTTGGAAAGTTTCTGTCGCGGCGCTCAATCGTCGGCTGCACGATGTTGGGATGACTACGGATTGGCACTATCGAATGACCTGTATAGAACTTGGGAAACGTGACCGTACAAAAGAGCCAAACGAAATTCCTCGCGAAACGTCACAGGTGCTACCTAAAGTATTTTCAAAGCTATATGAGGAGAAGGTATCGCGCTCTGACGTTGCACATTCTCTGTCTATCCCACGCGCTGAACTTGAGCAGCTCATGTTTGGCCTGACAATTACTGCGATTGAAGGGGGAGGAAAAGGAACATCTCAGGCTAGGCGCGCACAACTTAGACTAGTTGAAGCAAAGTAAAATTTAGAGAGTTTGAGGCCGCGGGCGGATGGACGCGTCTTAATTCCGAAAAACGCCTTTGCGTGCCGCAACCCTGCGGGTTTCAGGGTGCGGTTTGGCGTTTTGAACGGAAGTGGCGTAACGAGCAAGTGAAACCGCCGGGCTTTAGCCCGGCCCTACATTCGGCTCAGAGAAGAATAAAAAGCGTCAGGATTTTCGATGGTTGCTGATGACGGCGGCGGGCGGGGCGAGAATGGGGCGGAGCTGGCCGGCGGCGAGTGCTTCGAGGGCGCGTAGGCGGCCTTCGAGTTCGGCAGAGGTTATGCGGCGCAGGCGATAGAGGGTGCGCAGAAAATCTTCGGCGGCGGTTGCTCCCTTCTGCGAATTGCACTCGACGCAACAGGAAACGAGATTGCGGTAGGAATTGCTCCCCCCGCGGGCCTGCGGGACGACGTGGTCGAGGACTCGGCCACGGGTGGCGAACCTCCGCAGACAATAAAAGCACAGGCCGCGGTCGCGCGCATGAATGGCTTCGCGCCGACTGCTGACCTGCAAGAAATCCATTTCCTCGACGTTGGAGCTGCCGCGCCGGCGAGCGAGGCAGGAGGGCACAGCGCCATCGGGCGGCGCGGCGTGTATCTCCTCGGGTAGAAAGACTTCGACCATGTGGCCAGCCATGGTGCGGTCGACCAGGCGCAGCGCGCCCTTGGCAGCGAGGCTGCGGACGGCGTGGCGAGCAGGCTGGTCCGAGAGGCGAACGCTACGGGCGAGCCAAACAATCCCAAAACGGAGTTGGCGCTTGCCTTCGAGGCGGCTATGTCGCAGGAGATGGGCGTAGACCACTCGCTCGGTAAGATTGAGGCCCAGGCGCGGCACGAGATCATCCTCGAGTTGTTTCCAGACGAGTGCGGCATCGGGTTTATTGTTTTTCATGGCTTGGGATCCAAAGAAGAGTTGACAGTCCACAGTCCCGACAGTGTCGGGATCTTCGATTGACAGTTCACAGCAAAGGGAAAGAACGAAGACTAAACACCCCGACAGGGTCGGGGCGTTAGGCTTTGTCCTGTAGCGCATTTTGTAGCGCCGGCTTCCAGCCGGCTCTTTTTCGGAGCGCGGTTTACCCTGAGCTAACGCAAGAGTACGGAGACCGAAGCACCGAGAGGAGAGAGGAGTGAAAAAGGCCGGCCCTTCGGGGGGCAGGGTAAACAAGCTGCACCGTACGAGGCGAACTGGGCACTACAACGTCGGAAAACAAAAAAGCCGGCGAGACGCCGGCGCTACAAAAGAAAAGCCCCGGCCAAAGGCCGGGGCGTAGTTTTCTACAAACGAAGTCTACCAGACCCATAATCCTCTTGTCAAGGGGCAATTTCAGTATGGACGCGAGCCTGCCATAGACGCCCGATCAACCAAGCCTCCAGCGAAGTTCCTCCACTGCGGCGGCGCACCGCGTCCCCATTCATCCCAGTACTAGTTATATATATTATCGTACTTAAATTTCCTCTTGCTTTCTTGTTAACTTAACCGTATGTTAGCGCCCGCACAAAACGGGCCCGGCCTGCGATTGCCTTTGCGGACATCCGTTCTTGCGAAGGGAGGAATAGGGGCCATGGTCATGAAATCCGGGGAGCGCTGGCATTGCATCAATCCAGCGTGTGGTTGCAAGGTAGTGGTGGAATCCAACGGTGAAATTGCGGGCCAAAATCCGCGTTGCGCCTGCGGCGGCATTATGAAGAAGGGTTATTCTCCGCCCGTCTTCCGCTATCTCGATTTCCTGAAAGTTCGAGAGCCCGCTATCGTTCACCGGGATTCCCCGGAGGACTGAGGCATGCGCACCGGGTTCGTCCAACACGCGTCGAGTGTGCGTGCTCCCTCTCTGGCCGCGCGCAGCGGGCTCGCGCGCACTTTCGGGGGGCTTGCCGGATTCGTGGTGATCACTCTTCTTTGTGGCGGATTCTACATCCTTCAGGATGCCTTCGCGAATCCCCTCACCGAAGGAGCTGCCGCGGTGTTCTGCGCCGCTTTCATGATTACACTCGCGGCGGTCCTGCTGTTTTTCCTCATCAAGCCCGGCAAAAGACTCCGGACGACTAGCTCGGAACGACGCGCTCGTGATGCAACTGTCTCGCTGCGGCCGGTATTCAACCCGGCTCCCGAAGGCACGCGCAAGGACCATTCACGCAACAATTTGCCGTATCAACGCGTTTACGTGGATCACTCCTGCATCCGGCCGTAAATGTGCTCTTCGATTCAGGCGCGCGGAATCGCCGGAAAGTAGCGCTCTTCAAGAATGAGGCGGTGGTGGATTTGATGTCCGGCGGTGATGAAGGCCAGCCCGCGAACGCTCACTTCTTTCTGGCTGGCGATTCCGCGCCGCGACCAGGCTTCCTCCGAAAACGAGCGAAACAAAGCGATACTGGCGGCGCGCACCAGCGCAAATTCTTCGGCCAAGCTGGCAAGAGTTCGTTCGCCGAATCCGCCATTTTTGACATAGTCGTCCTGTTCGAATGACGCCAGCGGCGTCTGGTCGCCGCGCGCGATGCGCAACGCCCGATACGTAAAAATACGTTCGGTGTCGGTAACGTGCCCGAGAACTTCCTTCACCGTCCATTTTCCCGGCGCGTAGCGAAAACTTCCGTCCCGCTCGCTCCTCCCCGCGAACAACTGCACCATTTGCAGACGCTGGGATTCGAGAACGCTTACGGCGTCGGTCCCCGGAACTTTCGACACATAGCCGGCGTAAAATTCCGCGTACTCCGTTGCCTCGGGTCTCTTCATGGGAACTCCTCAAGATCTGAAGCTGCGATTATACCGCTGGGAGGAACTCCAGCGCACGGCGAAGTCGGCGGAAGGCGCGCCGGGGTCGCTTATCAAAGATGTTAGATTTCTGCTTCAGGAGACAGCGACAGCCATTTCGGCTGGCGATTCACTTTGCCGCTGGACGGCAAGTTCCGTCGCCGCTTCCAATTTTCGGTGCAGATAAATCGCAGAGCCAACCGTCAGCAGACAGCACGCCCAGGGAATCACCGGCGAAATCCAAAAGA
>WNFO01006182.1_pt1 | contig 16473 bp, 9 predicted proteins | sample 5400251 | NCBI WGS metagenome assembly WNFO01 (sample SAMN13153354, study PRJNA577476) | soil metagenome | isolation source: 100 cm saprolite under Madrone tree | place: USA:California | collected 2016-06-14 | reverse complement strand
GGTCACACCACCCCCGCATTGGTCGTTATCGGTGCGGAACGGGAGGAGTGGCTAATGGAAGCGTTGCGCGCCGGAATCGTGCGCGCAACGCTGCCGCATGAGGCTTCGAGTGGCGAGATCATCGCCGCTGTCGCAGCAGTTTCAGCTGGATTGATCGCAATCGATGCTGAGACCTTTGCCGCAGTGCTTTCATCGTCGACATCAATCGCTGATGACTTGGCCAATGCTCAAGCTGCCGAGGAGCGAATGTCGTCAGTCGAAACGCTAGTCGATGCGCTCACGGCGCGCGAACGGGAAGTGCTGGAGATGCTCGCCGAAGGACTCTCGAACAAAGAGATCGCATGGCGCATGAAAATTTCAGAACATACTGTCAAGTTTCATGTCGCTTCGGTCTTCGCGAAGTTAGGTGCTTCGACACGCACCGAAGCTGTCATGCATGGCATCCGGCAAGGTCTGATCATGATTTAAGATGTCCGATATGCTTTATGTCCGATATGCTTTAGCTTGTCGTTATCACGCGATGGAGTCTCCTTAGATAGTCATCGCCAAGCTAAAGCATATCGGACATAAGGAAGAATTAGCGAAAGAGGGATTATATGGAATCAGCAAGCATGCAAACGGAAATCACACCGCCCGCGCGTGCGGCGGTGAGTTCAGAAGGTGTTGACAATAGTTTCGACGACGAAGAACTACTGGACGCATACTCGCAAGCGGTCATGAGTGCCGCCGGACGTGTGAGTCCCTCGGTAGTCAATATCGATGTACGGCAACGAGCCAGAACTGAGCGAGCTAATAGTCGTCGCCGGATGAGAGAAGGCGAAGGCAGCGGTTCGGGTTTCGTCTTCACTCCCGACGGCTTCATCCTGACTAATAGCCACGTCGTCCACGGAGCGGACAGAATCGAAGTTACACTCAACGATGGTCGGCGCTCGGAAGCCGCGCTCATCGGCGACGACCCCGACACCGATCTGGCCGTAATTCGTATTACTGCTCCGGATCTGGTGCCCGCGCCACTCGGTATATCGCAGAAGGTCAAGGTCGGACAGCTAGTCGTGGCCATCGGCAACCCTTACGGCTTTCAATGCACTGTGACCGCCGGGGTCGTGAGCGCTTTGGGACGTAGTTTGCGCTCCCGCTCTGGGCGATTGATGGACGATGTGATTCAAACCGATGCCGCACTTAATCCCGGAAATTCAGGCGGACCACTCATCACATCTCGCGGTGAAGTCATTGGCGTAAACACGGCGATGATTCTTCCCGCCCAGGGTTTGTGCTTTGCTACTTCGATTGACACAGCGAAGTTTGTTGCGGCGCGTCTAATCCGCGACGGTCGCGTCGTCAGAAGTTTCATTGGAGTTGCAGGACAGAATGTACCGTTGCCGCGCCGTCTCGTGCGCTATTACAACCTGCCCGCTGAGAGTGCAGTACTTATTGTTTCGTTTGAGCCAGACAGTCCTGCCAAGAGAGCTGGATTGCAGGAAGGCGACCTCGTGATCTCGTTTGATGGAACCACGGTGGCGGGCATTGACGACCTTCATAAGCTCTTGACTGACGAGCGCCTTAATCGCCTGGTTCCGGTCACGGTAATCCGGCGCACGGAAAAACTGACGCTAAAAATCACGCCTTCTGAAAACCGTGGGGCAAGGTCTTGACGGCTCAACGTCTCAGCAGGTAAAGGTTCATCGTTCGACTTCGGTTTTCACTCCATACATGTCTCATGTTGACAGGTTTTGATATCAGGTATATAAGGACTGCAAAGCCTAGAGCTACGGAAGTCTCGCTTCCGCCTTGCGTACTGCCGCTTTCGTTGTTTACATAGCCCGGAAAATCATCTGCTGGCAACCGCCTGGAATTAACCTTGTCATCGTTGCGGAGTCGATACTTAGCGATCGAGATTAATTAAAGCTATCGTGAGCGTTTCGTTATTCGCATCGGGATTGAATGCCGAACTCAATACCCAAAGAGTGCGGCGATGAGCATTAAAATGAAACTCTTAACTATTGGCCTTTGCGTTGTGTTTCTCGCGTTTGGAATCAGTCAACCCATTAGGGCCCAGGATTCTGTGGCTCGTGCCCGTGCTCTTACGACTGAGAGGAGCGATCGGGAGCAAGATGGTCTGAACGGGCCCGTACGCAGACTGCGAGTCGAGACGGCAAAGCTCCTGGTCAAGGGCGGTAAAGCCGTTGAGTCATCACCCGCGCTTCGCGAGTTGACCACCTATGATCCAAAAGGAAAAAAGCTTGATTCGGTAGCCTACCCTGTAGAAGGGAGTACCGTTCCAGGCAAGGAGGAATACCAATACGACGATAAGGGCAACATCGTAGAAATGACCTTGCGGGCCGGTGATGGTTCTATTCTAAGCAAAGAAAAATATGAATACGAATTTGACGAATTTGGGAATTGGAAAAAGATGACGAGCGCTGTAGCGGTGTATGAGAATGGCCGTCTTGGGTATGAACCCACAGAGGTCACCTATCGCACTATTACCTACTACTATGCCCAGTCGGTGGCGAAGTTGACGGGTGCTTCAGTTATCGGCCCGACTCCAGGCGCAGCGAACACTACCAATGACAAAAACCTATCTAAGCCCGCCACACTTCAGCCACCGCCAAAATCGAATGAGGTAAAGAACACCCCGGCTCCGAAAGATGAGATACGAGTCAGTACGTCTGTTGAGACGTCGCCAAGCAAGAGTGCTACGAAAGATGAGACGCGAGTCAGTACACCCGTTGAGACGTCGCCAAGCAAGACTGAAAAGGTAGAGACGCCTGCCGTCGCGTTGGGAGACGCAACGCCCAAAGAGGATCGAAAGTTACCCGCGATCCATGTCGGCGAGGAGACGTTGCGGAAAGCCGCCCTTGAACTCCCTGAACCTGAATATCCGAAAGCGGCCACGATGGCCCGTGTGCAGGGGAGAGTTGAAATCCAGTTAGGTATCGACGAAAAGGGAATGGTAGTTAATGCGCACCCTGTCTCCGGAAGCCCCTTGCTTTTTGAAGCGGCTGAGAATGCGGCGCGAAAAGCTCGATTCTCACCGCGCGTGTTATCGAGTGAACCTGCTACGGCATTTGGCGTAATCACCTACGAATTTGCACTTCCACCAGAGCCAAAGTCGAGCGCAGCGGAGACGTCGTCGTCGTCAGTTAGCCAACCAACAACAGTTGCGGAACGTGTGGCGACAGAAAAACCTCTTGCCGAAAAACCTCCCGCCGCTTCGTCCAAGCCGTTGGCCTCTGCCAGCTCCTTTGAAAAGGGCATGGCCAGTCTTGGATCAGCAAAGTATTCGGAGGCGGTGGAGTTTTTCAAACAAGCAATAGTGCTCGATCCTAAGGACGCTATCTCATATTCGAAATTGGGCATCGCTTATTCAGGCCTGAAGGAACACAAGGAAGCGATAATGGCCTTCAAACAGGCAATTCGCCTGGAGCGAGCCTTCGTAGACGTAGAGGCTTACTATCGGATGGGGGACGCCTATATCTCACTGGGTGAACACGAGGCTGCCATCGAACCGTTAAAACGGGCGCTCTATGGAATTAGAGCCCAGCAGCTAGATCCGCAATCGCACAAGCCTGGCCCTGGTTCTCCGACCCTGTTGCAGATTCATTACGATCTCGGACTTGCCTACTATGGTACTGGGTCTTTGAGGAAGGCGAGCAATGAATTTGAGGAAGCCGTTCACATCGACCAGGATTCTGCGCAGGCGCACTATGGTCTGGGACTATCTTATTTTGGGATTGGCGATAAGGGCTCAGCTGCAAAGGAGGAGCAGATCCTAAGGAAGCTCAAATCGCCCTTGGCTGATAAATTAATGAGCCTGTTGCTGGTGCCTGCCTCTCAAAGAAACAAAATCTTCTGAACCGGTAAGGCTTTGGGTTTTTGCAATAATATAAGAGTGGATATTGGTTACGTGAGCAGGCCCACGCGCCTCATGATCTCCTGGAAGCGCGGGTTCGGTACGGAGTTCATTACTTCAGATTGCCTTGGGCGACTAGATCAGCCCCCCAGTCGCCCTTTTTATCTTGAGTCAAAATGGATGGCGTTCTACGTTGAATGCAGCTAAAATAATCGCGCTGCTTCCCAGAAGTCGTTCGGACTAAGAGGGCGCATTTCGTTGCGCACAAACTCCCATGAATATCCCCTCGGGCACCCGTCTTGGCCGCTATGAAGTTCTCTCAAAGTTGGGTGCAGGCGCGATGGGCGAGGTTTACCTGGCCCACGATTCCAATTTAAGTCGCACCGTAGCACTAAAAGTTCTGCCTTACGAACTGGCTTCCGATGAGGGTCGCATGCTTCGCTTCGCCCAGGAAGCCAGAGCCATCTCTGCTCTTAACCATCCGAACATTATCACTATCCATGAAGTAGATCATGTCGACTCGACGCATTTTATCGCTGTCGAGTTTGTAAAAGGTGTAACGCTTAGGAAGCGCCTGGTGCAGAAGAAGCTTGCAGTCCAGGAAATTATCGAAATCGCTGAACAGGTTGCGGGTGCTTTAGCGGCTGCCCATGAAAAGGGCATCGTGCACCGTGATCTAAAACCCGAAAACATCATGATCCGTCCTGACGGCTATGTGAAGGTCCTCGACTTCGGCATCGCCAAGCTGTCAGAGCAAGCTGCGGTTCCGATCAGTACTCAAGTCATATCGGGCGGCGTCGGAGGTACGAATGCAGGGGCATTGCTTGGCACACCAAGTTACATGTCTCCCGAGCAATGTAGAGGCGCCGAGGATCTTGACGCACGAAGCGATATTTGGAGTCTTGGCGTAGTGCTTTTTGAAATGGTAACAGAACGCGTTCCCTTCAAAGCAGAAGACTTCGGCCAATTAATCGTGCTTCTCGCTGGCTCAAATGATCCGCCGCTTGAGTTTTATTAGCAAGGCGCTTCAAAAGAAGCGCAGAGCCCGATATCAAACTGCCAGCGAACTGGCACGCGACCTTAGAGATGTCAAATTGGAACTGGAGTTTGAGTCAAAACTTAGAACGTCTAAGCATCCCGGTGACCGCCTAACGGGATTTGGGCTTTCGAATAGCAGGGAGAGCCCGTCTGAGGCAGCAGGAACCGAGCACCCTACACTTCAGATAACTGCACCGCAGACAACGCCTGAAGCGGGTTCGAACAATTTGTCACTCCTCCTTAATCCACTTATTGGACGCGACGCAGACGTAATCGCCATAAAGAAGCTACTTCTAAGCGAAGATGTGCGTTTGGTAACCCTCACCGGCCCGGGAGGCACCGGAAAGAGTAGTCTCAGTTTGCGAGTCGCCCGGGAACTTCTTCCTGAATTTCCACAAGGAGTCTTTTTTGTTCCTCTTACCACCATCAGCGATCCTATCCTTGTTCCGTCCACTATCGCTCAGATTCTGGGTGTCAAAGAAGAACGCGGTGTTTCGCTCGTCGATAGTATCAAGGGGTTTTTCCGAGGGCGGCGAATGCTCCTTGTGCTCGACAATTTTGAACAGGTGATTGCGGCAGCACCGGCGCTGACAGAAGTGCTCACGGCTTCTGCTCAGCTGCAATTACTGGTGACAAGCCGTGCGGCTCTACATGTTCGCGGTGAGCACGAGTTCCCAGTTTCGCCATTATCCCTTCCGGATCTTAAGCGTCTACCGCCTCTCGAAGAATTGGGCAAGTACTCCTCGGTGGCCCTGTTTGTAAGCCGGGCACAGGCGCTCCAACCTGACTTCGTGCTGAACGAAGCAAACGCGCATGCGGTGGCCGAGATTTGCTTCAAGTTGGATGGCCTTCCTCTAGCAATTGAACTGGCAGCGGCTAGAATCAGACTGCTCCCACCTACGGCCATGATAAAGCGAATGGAGAGCAGGTTGAAGGTGTTGACAGGAGGAGCGCGCGACCTGCCAGAGCGTCAACAAACCATGCGTGGCGCAATCGCGTGGAGCTACGACCTTCTGGATAAGCGACTTCTCTGGTGGATAAAAGCCTCTTGCGGCAGAAAGAACAGGAGGGGGCTGAGGGCCGGTTCTCAATGCTGGAGACTATAAGGGAGTTTGGACTAGAGCAGTTGACGCAAAGCGGTGAGGCAGAGGCTGTCAGCGAAGCGCATCTCAGTTTCTATTTGAAATTGGCTGAAGAAGCCGAATCGAAATTAACGGGCTCAGCCCAGGCATCATGGTTTGAGCGCCTCGACAAAGAGCACGACAATTTCCGAGCAGCTCTCAACTACAGCAAGGCGAGCGGTAAGCTGGAATCCGGCCTGCGTCTAGGCGGAGCCTTATGGCGGTTTTGGGATGTCCGCGGATACGTGACGGAAGGCCGCGGAGTTTTGGACGAACTCGTAGGCCTTGCTCAAGGTGTCAACATACCCGCAACTGTTCGCGCGAAGGCACTGAATGGCGCAGGTGTTCTGGCCGGCAATCAGGGAGACTATGACCGTCAAACGGCGATTCTTGAAGAGAGCTTGAAGCTGTACAAAGAGCTGGATGACAAGCCTGGAATAGCACAATCAATCAATAATCTCGGTAGCATAGCTTACTCGCAGGGTGATTACGCGCGCGCTGAAGCACTATATAGCGAAAGCCTGAGTCTTCGACGGGAGATAGGAGATTCCTGGGGCATCGCAAGTTCGCTGAACAATCTGGGGGGCGTTGCTTTCTCACAAGGTGACTGTAAGCGAGCACTTTCTCTCCATACTGAAAGCCTGAATCTAAGAAGAGAGCTCGGCGACAAACGAGGCATTAGTATGTCGTTGAATAACATGGGGGAGGTTGCACAGGAGCAAGAGGACTACCGCAGAGCGGCCGCCTTGTATGCGGAAAGCTTGTCCATTAGAAAAGAACTCGGTGATCGGTTCTTCATCGTGAGCTCGCTTCATAACTTGGCTGAAGTAGCCTGTAGCCGTAAAAATTATGAGCGTGGGGCGCGGCTCTTCGGAGCAGCGGAGGCGCTGCGTGAGATGATTGGCGCGCCGCTTCCTAATGCCAAACGCCCAAACTTTGACCGCTACAGAGAAGAGGCCCGCGATGCCCTGGGGCGCGCGGATCTTAAAGCTGCATGGACCGAAGGACGTCTGATGTCGTTGGACCAGGCGATTGAATACGCGCTGAAACAGGATAGTCTATCGGATTACGATCTGCCCTGAACAATTCAGCTGAGCAACTTCCAGCCAAAGCGTCTACTCTTTGGAGTGCGGTGACAAGGCCCGCACTCCAAGGAGAATATTCCAGCCATACTCACCCGCAAATCCGTCGGTTAAAACACGGCGATCTTGAGTTGTCGCAACGCAACGTGCTGCGGTGAAGCAGAATCCTTTGCCTCCACAGTAAAGATCGTCACGCCTCTGTCAGTGGGTTTTCCACTAATGACCCCGGTTGTTGGATTAAGTGACAATCCTAAAGGCAGTGTACCTTCGGAGACTCGCCAGGAGTATGGCCCAAGACCTCCAATTACCTGCAGCGTCGCCGAGTAGGAACGGCTCTTCAGCCCGGTAGGCAGAGAATTCATGACGCTGGTGATGACCAGGGTCAGCGGGGATTTCTTGCTTCCGGCCCGCGCATCGACGCTGTTTACACCATGTGCGACCAGCACGGGAGAGATTCCCTTGGAGACATCAAAAGTGATGTTGTCTCGCCGGTCCGGGTCCACCACACGAACGGTAAGTTTTGCTTGTTCCCCGGGCGCCAGAATTACTGTGGCATTTGTCTTCGTCGGGTCAGTAATTCCCGTGGCCGTTAAATCTGAGGGGCTGGTAAACACGGGATTTGTAATGTTTGCGATTACCAGTGTCTGCCGCTGGAAGCCTAGAGTACAGTCTCGCGATACCCCGGGCATATTCGTCTTCGAGAGGATTAGTTGGACCTTAAAGCCATCCGGAGCTGCTATGTTCTGTAGCAATTTAACCGAATAGGAAGTTGCTGTGTTGCCATCGTTCTGAACTGTCCAGGTGGCATCTGAGATGGAGGCATTGGAGAGATCCTGATTTGCAAGATCCTGGTTTGCAAGATCCTGGTTGGCGATGTCGACATTAGAAATGTCCTGGTTAGAAATGTCCTGGTCAGCAATGTCGGGGTTCGAGATATCCTGATTGGACAGATCCTGATTCGCAAGATCCTGGTTAGAGAGATCCTGATTGGAAATATCCTGACTGAGGATCGTCGGCAGAGTGGTAATGTCGGGATTGTAAAGTTCAGTCACGGCAATATCACCGCCGCCATTGGGATCGTTTATTAGGTCAGGGCTCGTTCGATCGGGATTGAGAATAACCGAACCCGATAGGCCGTTTGTCACGAGGGCCCCGCCCGGCGATGAAATCTCCGCCGCGTTTATCACCACCATCGCGCGGCGATCAGTGGAAGTCACAAAAACTATCCGGGAAACGGTCGAGCGTGGTCCAATGGTTACGTCAAGTGTTGTGGTTGCCGCTCCGAACTGTTCAAACGACGCCTGGCCGCCAACCGGTTGCGGCGCAGCGATCGTTAAGCGAAAACTCTTCGTCAGCGCGGTAGAATTCTGCAGGAAAATAGAGAATGCACGTTGTAATAAAACGGACTGGCCATTGACTACCACAGTCCCTAGTGATTTGGTGTTGCCGGCTGCGCCAACAAACAAACCGTCAGTGATTCGCGAGGTGTAGATATTCTGATTGCGGCTGCCTGTGAAAGTAGTGTTATTAGGGTTAGTAGGGTCAACACAAGGCGCTACGGTTTTAGAAGGATCGAAGATGCTAAATCCACCGATAGAGCCGGTAGGTATGTATTTTGTCCAGTCTTGAGGGGTACCAAGCGGTGGGCGCACATCGCGGTTGTCGGTCCAGGTTGCGTGGAATACGATGGCATTCGAGACGGACGTATTGAAAGCCCAACCACCGTTTGCTGTGGGCACAAACGTCGCAGCGCCCACATCGATGTAATCTCCGATGAAAGCCTTAGTCCCGATACCGAACATTGGGAAATTTGGGGGATTCACCTGTAACTGCTCAATGACTGTGGAGCCGTGGCGGCTCCCGAAAACGTATTGCGACACGCGTTCAGAAGGAGTGAAGGTCAATGGTACAGCAGGAGAGCTGACATCGGCGCGAGAGGCCCGAAGGTCGATTGTGTGTCGACGGAGGAGAGGTGGAGAGCCAATCGGAGCTGCGGGCGCTGCGTCCATGATGAAATCTGTGAATACGTTTTCCGGGTGACCAGCTGCCAGATCTCCGCGTGGGTCGCGAGTTTCCTGGTAGAAGCCATTAGCAAGAGGTGTAAAGATGCCGATCGTCTGATCGTCGCGCAAGTCATAGAAGACGATTATAAGTTTCCCGGCAGCGAAACTCATGGCAGGCATTATCTGGTGTCCACGCGCCGGCGATGGATCAACTGCAGCCGGTGGTGTCCAACTAACACCATCGTTCGACGTCGTTGCGACGATGCGGGCATCACCTCCTGGTCCAACACCCCTCTGTGCCCACGCAAGGTACACGCGCCCATTCCCATCTACGGCCATCGTTGCGAATCCATTCGTACGAAACGAGATGGATGTGCTCGCCTGATCGAAGGGAGTGATGGGCGCCACGACCGCGCCTTTTGTAAACGATTTGCCTCCATCGACAGATTTGGCAAACACGATTGCGTTGGGATCGTTGACGATGGCGAACTGACGCCATGCTACATAAATCGCCCCAGTCGTTGGGTTGACTGCGACGGTAGTGCCCTGATTTAGCTTGAAGCTCTCGCTGACTTTTGTAACTGTCCAGGTCGCTCCACAATCTCCGGACTTCGCAAACATTACCGCCGTGTGTGGATTGTTGCTGGGATCGCCGCCCAGAAAAATGCTGTAACCCAGGTAGACGTTTCCTGCGGGGAATGACTGCGCTCCAATCTGGCACTGTCCCGCTCCCTGACGAGGAATGTCCACCGCAAGCCAGGGCTTATCTATGAACTGTCCGGCAGTTCCCGCGCTAATTACGGCGGTGCTCAGGTACTGGATTGTGTCTTCGCGTTCGCTGTTGTTGTTATCTATGAACCGAGAAACGAAAATTTGGCCGAGACCTTTTGAGTCGCGATTGAAGACGATACCACTGAAATAAAAAAGGCCATTTGTACCTGCGCGAACGGTAGGATCGGCACCGGCCTGAAAACCTTTGTTTGGAGACGCCGCACCTTGGACCGAGGTGTCTTGAGGATAACCGGGAAGCAGCGTACTGCTCCAGGTCAAACCGCCGTCAAATGACTTAAAGACTCCGTGCCACGCATCCCCAGTCTCATCGCCGTTGGGAAGTCCGGGCAGATCAACTGTGCGATAGTCGTTGGCGCCTGCAAGCAAGTGCAGCGGGTTGCGCGACGACACGGCAATCGATGGTTCGTTCTGTCGCTGGAGAAATGGATCACCTCCGGGCCATGTAGTTCCGGACACCATATTGATGTTGCGGCCGGGTACCTGAGCATGGGTAATGATTGCGAGGGAAGCGATCGTTAAAAACAATATTGGGAGTTTGCGGGCACGGGACAAGACTGGGGGGTTCACTACGTCTCCTTTTTAGACACGGCGGTGAGTCGCGGGGTCGGGTTCAGGTTCAATGTAAATAAAGCTACTCCTGGGTATGGTAGGCCAGAGCGCGTAAGTCTATGTAAGTAGCCTGCAAAGCGCAAATGCGTTTAAAAGGGCAGACAGTTAAGCAATTTCGCGGGTGACGATACCTCAACAAAGCTCCAATTGCAAACTCTTCAGGCTGGTTCAAAGACCAGTCGTCTCTTTCGCTCTCCAACTCAGAGACGAATACCTGCTTTCGCTGAGTGACAACACCATTAGCACCTACCGGGAACGTATCCTGGAGAAGATGAGGATGAAGACCAACGCGGAATTAACCCACTACGCCGTGCAGAACAAATTGGTGAATTAGGAGAAAATTAGCGCGCCGTCTAATTCACAGGTAGGAACTACCTGCGCCAAAGCTAAACCGCCTCTTGCTTTACCCAACCATCCAAGTTTGTAGTACGAATACTGAATATTAGCGAAGCTTCCAATGCTTTGATACTGCTCAGCAAGAGGTTATGGCTAATTGCCAGACCTCGTGCACAGAAGTGTCTGCACGCCGGCTTCGTTTGCTGCGGCCAGTTTGTCGACTCCATCCGAGATGTCAGCCGAATGCTCTTCACACCGCAGCTTCGTAGCCCAACAATTTTGTCGCGTGAGAAAGCCGACCCCGGGGTGTTGAATCAATCAGCTCGGATCAGTGAAACTCGCCGAAAGTTGTGGTAAGTTTCGAATCGGTTCAAAGCCCCGATCGGAGCGCACAGGTTAGACAAGGTTTCCCATTCTATCTCTCGTCGACGAAGGAAAACTCTGTGGCGCCCCGTTGATGGCTTATAGGAAATATTTCCAGTCAGCAGTGTAATCAATCCAGAGCTAGTCAAAGCCGACAAGCCAAGCGACGATGACGCCTGAGCGATTTCAACAGATCTCACAGCTTTACCGCGCAGCAATGGAGTGCGAGCCGGAGCAACGCGAGGCCTTCATTCAACAATCGTGCGCTAGAGATCCAGACCTGCGCCGCGAGGTCGAATCGCTGCTCATCGGTGGAAATAGCGCTGAAGCTTTCTTACTGTCCAAAGCGATGAAGGAGGCAGCCAAGAGACTGTCCGATGAACCTTCGCTGGTGGGCCGAACTCTAGATCATTATGAGGTGCTCTCACTTTTGGGCGCGGGCGGCATGGGCGAAGTCTATCGTGCCCGCGACACCAAGCTCGGACGTGAAGTGGCGATCAAGGTGCTGCCGGCAGGTTTCGCTTCAGGCAAAGATCGGCTGCGCTTCGAAAGAGAAGCGCGTGCTGCTTCTGCTTTGAATCATCCCAACATTCTGACCATCTATGAAATTGAACAAGTAGATGAGCAACGTTTCATTGCTGCTGAGTTTGTTGCCGGTGAAACACTCCGTCAGCGCCTCACTAAGGGGCGTATGAAACTGGATGAGCTGCTCGATGTGGCTATACAAATCGCAAGTGCTCTCTCAGCGGCGCATGCGGCGGGCATAGTACATCGAGACATCAAGCCGGAAAACGTCATGCTCAGAGGCGATCAGCTGGTGAAGGTCTTGGATTTCGGACTGGCAAAACTTACGGAACCGCAAAGTACCCTTACGACCCCGGAAGAACCCACTATGGAGTGGCTCTACACGGAACCGGATGTTGTGCTGGGCACTTCCGCTTATATGTCGCCTGAGCAAACGCGAGGTCTCGCCGTGGATTCACGCACGGACATCTGGAGTTTGGGTGTGGTGCTATACGAGATGCTCGTGGGCCATGTGCCGTTTGGGGGCCCAACAAGAAGTGACGTAATCGCTTCGATATTGGAGAGAGAACTTCCGAATCTGCCGGACGACGCTTCAGGACACGTACAAGCGCTGACTCCGATCCTTCGCAAAGCACTAAGCAAGGATAAGGACGAGCGTTACCAAACAGCCGGCGAGCTACTCGAAGATCTAAAAAACCTGAGACAGGAACTGAGCGCGCAGAGGCCGTTCCGAAAGTTGACTGAAACTCACTCTTCCGGCGGGGTGAGATCAATCAAATACGGCAGACTAGTTGTACTCGTGTTAGGGATGATAACCCTTGCTGGTATCACTGTCGCTTTGTACAAGATCATTGGACGAAACCAGTTCAGTGCCGCGCTGCCTCCGGTGAAGGTCGTACCCTTCACCACCTTTCCGGGGCGCGAAGTGCAGCCAGCTTTCTCGCCAGATGGTAATCAGATCGCATTCGCGTGGAACGGTGAGAAGGGCAACAACTTCGACATCTACGTCAAGCTGGTTAACACTGCAACGCCGCCACTGCGGCTCACTTCCAACGCGGCCGACGACCTCTATCCAGCCTGGTCGCCTGACGGTCATCAGATCGCGTTTGTCCGCCAATCGGGTTCCGGAATAAGCATCTTCCTGGTTCCGGCCCTGGGCGGGCCTGAGCGGAAGTTGTACTCGGGAACCTCGGCCTTTATCTCGTTGTACGAATATGGCAACGCTCTTTCCTGGTCTCCAGACGGAAAGTATCTGGCGTTTTCAGGGCAACTGTCACCTCAGGAACCCAATAGCATTTTTTTGCTCTCGTTGGAAAATCTTGAGAAGCGACAAATCACGACACCGCCCGTGGGATCCATTGGTGATTCAACTCCAGCATTCTCCCCTGACGGAAAAGTTCTGGCATTTGTTCGAGGAACTTCAAGTCGTGACGTTGAGATCTATGTTATGCCGGCCGCCGGCGGCGAACCGAAGCGACTTACTTTTGATCATCGGAGTGGTAGAAGCCTGGCTTGGACTGCGGATGGTCGCGAGATTGTGTTCGCATCATGGTTTTACGGCAGCCTCAGTCTCTGGAAAGTTTCGGCCGCAGGTGGTACGCCTGAGCAGTTAGCTGTAGGTGGGGTGGGCGCCTCTACCCTCGCTATTTCGCGACAGGGGAACCGCCTCGCTTATTCACAAGAATTCAGAGACACCAACATTTGGCGAATTGGTATCGGTGGTTCTTCAAGTAACCGTGGTCCTAATAGAGTAATCTCCTCTACACGGCAGGATTATGGTCCCCAATACTCGCCGGACGGAAAAAGAATTGTGTTCTCATCAGGTCGATCTGGAAGTAGTGAGATCTGGGTCTGCGACGCTGATGGATCAAATCCGGCGCAGGTGACTTCGTTCGGCGGCCCTGATGTAGGCTCAGCACGCTGGTCTCCCGACGGTGGACAAATTGCTTTCGATTCGATAGCGGCTGGTCATCGGGACATCTTTGTGGTGAGCGCGGAAGGAGGCAAACCGCGCCGTCTCACCGAAGATGTTGCCGACGATGTAAGGCCGAGCTGGTCGCTGGATGGACGATGGATCTACTTCGGCTCCAATCGTACAGGAGAGTGGCAAGTCTGGAAGACGCCTGCGGAAGGAGGCCAGGCCGTGCAAGTGACTCGACAAGGGGGACGGGAAGCATTCGAGTCATTTGATACTAAGTTTGTTTACTATTCCAAGAGCTTCGGCATTCCAGGCATTTGGAGAATACCTCGGGCAGGCGGCGAGGAAATACGCGTCCTTGATGAACCCCTCCAGGGTTTCTGGGCCCTGGTTCGTAATGGCATCTATTTCGTTAATCCAAAGACCACGCCCCGTCCAACCATTGAGTTCTTCTCCTTCGACACTGGTCATTCGACGCAAGTAGCTCCCATCGAGAAAGAACTTCAATTGGTGTATCCAAGTCTCGCCGTCTCTCCCGACGGTAGATCGCTTCTTTATGTGCAAGTGGACAGCTTTGAAAGCGATATCGTGCTAGCCGAAAACTTCCGCTGACGCAGCGGGTTTACGCCTTATCTGTGGTATCGCTCGAGGCCGTTGCTGCTGCCGATTTTTGTTGGTTGCGCTTCGCTATAGCGTAAAGAATAGTCTTGACCTGGAACGGCGTTAGATTTGGATACCCTTCCATCAGCAACGCAATTATTCCCACGATGTAGGGACACGCAAAGCTATTCCCTGTTAACTGTCGATAACCACCGCCCGGCCAGGTTGTTTTCACCTCAACCCCCGGCGCGACCAGTTCGATTACATGCCCATAGCGGTAACCGAAATTAAATGGATCGCCACCGGCCCTTTTGACCACTGAGACTATCGATGAGGAAAAGATTGAAGGGTAACTCGGGTAGGGCAGATTGTTTGCCGCCGCCACAACAATGCAACCAGCGTGATACGCCCGATCCAGGAGGTCATGCAGTGGTCCAAAATACTCCCGTTTTGTCGTCCCTAAAGAAAGGTTAATGACCTGAAACTTCTGTTTGATGGCGTAGTCAAGGCCGACAAGGAACATATCGCCTGAGCCGGAAGCGTTCGGTCCAAGCACTTTGACGCTGTAGATCTCCGCGTTGGGTGCAATACTGGTGATGATACCGGCGCAAGCAGTGCCGTGCCCCGCTTGATCGCCCGAAGTAGAAGGATGGAAGTTGATTTTGCCATCCTCCGCCACCGCCTCAACTGATTCCCTGACTTTTCCTTTCAGATCAGGGTGCTCAGTGTCTATGCCGCTGTCGACAATCGCAACGCGGACACCGCGACCAGTGCAGCGCTCCCAACTCGTGTCTTCTCGGATAGCAGTCCACAGGTCTGGCAGGGCATTCCCAGCATTACTCGCAACATCAGACTGCGGCATCTGCACATCTCCTCAGGTCGAAAGTTTACAAATCAAAATCCGGAGTAACTGGTGTTAACCGCCGACCGCTTTTCCGTGAAACGGGCGAAAGTCTCCAGCAGATCCCGGCACAATTCACGTTCCGCTTCACCTTTGCTAAAGATTTCTCGTAGGGAGATCCAAAGCATCCCCATGTCTCGGTGTTCGGGAGCTGTAACGATACTTTTTACCCACTCGCGCAGATCTTCAGTAGACTCCTGGCTTCCTTCTATTCCGGAAATAACTGTCTTAATGGAACGATCGAAAATTGATTCAACTAGTTCCGCAATTTCGTGGGCGTCAACTATCCGGGCGATCGCATCCGCAAAATAAGCCGCATGGTCCATCTCTTCCGGTGTGAAGGGTGGATAGGGTGGTTCGCCCGTGCGATTGACGAACTCCAACACGCCTACCATTTCATTGCAGGTTCGTAAGGGTGTCGCCAGCAGCGTGATCGTCTTGAAGCCGGTCTTTTCGTCAGCCTCAGACCAGAATGATCCTTCATTAGACACGTCAGACACAGCCATTGGCTGTCCGCTTGAGAAAACTAACCCAGCTATCCCTTTGCCGGCCGGAATGTGCAGTTTGAGCAACTCTTCTTTGACATCGCTGATCGCTGTCAAGAACTTCAAACCGCCTTCACTTCCATCTCGCACTAACACCGATGCCTCCTCTGAGCCAACGGTTTTCGCCGCAAGTTGCAATAGGTCCTCAATAGCACGCTTGAGCGGCGTGGTCAGTGAATCTGAGACGTCGATGGCATCGATGACTTCACGCAATTGGGCTGCAAAAGGTTCGGCGTCGACAGTAGTATAAGCGTCCTGTGAGAACTCGTCGTACCCACTATCAAAACTTTCTTCACTCATAGTTTTCTTCTCGGACTTGAGCAGTTTTATTTTTCTGATCCCAAGCTGGCGCGGTACCCATAATAAATATTTGAGATGTTCTGTAACCGTTACAGCATAGCTGTGGACGCTTGCAAAGAGGCATTTACGAAAGAGGCATTATACAGTTGAGAGCGATTCGCGCAATAACGCTGTTGGTTTCATTAGCGGCGGCATGCGCAATGCAACACTCAAAGTCAGAACCGGAGAGCGGTAGCGACCGGGTCAAACGCGCGCAAGACTCGACTAAGGTTCAGATGAAACATAAGCGGCGGCGTACGCAACTCAAAGTCAGAACCGGAGAGCGGGTAGCGACCGGGTCAAACATGCGCAAGACTCCACTAAGGTTTCAGATGAAACATAAGCAGCGGCTGAAATGCGGTAGCAACCGGGTCATACGCACAAGACTCGACCAAGGTTCACCAGCCTTGTATTCGTGGCGGGTGCTGGTAAGAACGATCGTGGAGTG
>WNFO01005524.1_pt1 | contig 16473 bp, 13 predicted proteins | sample 5400251 | NCBI WGS metagenome assembly WNFO01 (sample SAMN13153354, study PRJNA577476) | soil metagenome | isolation source: 100 cm saprolite under Madrone tree | place: USA:California | collected 2016-06-14 | reverse complement strand
CTGTGCGCAACAGGGCCGGCTTGCGGGTGATGACCATGATGGCGTTCATGCGGCTGACGGTCTGGAATTTGACCACATTTTGACTCAGGCCGTTCTCGCCGGTATCCATGATTTTCTCCAACTCGGCGACGATCGGCTCCGGATTGCCGTTCGTAATTGGGAAAATCCCGACGGATTGTCCTTGCATCCAGTCCGCATCAAAGCTCAGCGCGGTCTCCACAGCGGCGCGCCGTTCGGGTCCGATGCCCTGAATCAAAAGCATGTTGCGGCCGGAATCGGCGCGCACCATTCCCGGCTTGAGCGCAAAGCTGTCGAGCAGCTTCATCAGTGTCTGGGCGGAAACATACTGCAACGGGATAACGGAAATTCCGTAGCCTGGCTCCGGATGCAATCCATTGGCGTCAACGTTGCCGGAGCCGACGGCATCGCCAAGCGGAATCAAGCGATAACCGGCCGTGTCGCGAACGAGCCCAATTCCCCCTAGCCGCAGCGCGCTCTCCAGCACGTAGACGATATCGGATTTGGGGACAGGCCGGACCGAGGCAAGGCTCACCGTACCCTGAACTCTCGCATCAATCACGTAGCCTACTTTGAGAATGTCCCCGAGCAAGACCTTGGCGACCGTCGCAACCGGCGTGTCTTCAAAGTTCAGCTCGAAGCCGTCCCCGACTGACCGGGTCTGAGCCGCAGGCTCCGCCCTCACCTCCGCGACCGGCGTGCTGGTACTGGTACCGGTGGTGCTCGTGCTGGTGCCACCGTAAACCATGGCACGCGCTGCCTTCGCCTGCGGTGACAGTTCCGGCCCAACTTGTCTCGGATAGCGCGGTTGCAGATCCAATGAGCGTACTTTGTCGAGCACGACGTCGTTGTGTTCGGCGGTGCTGAAAGTCGCCGCACTGCAGGACGCCAACGCGATCGACAAAAATGCCAACATGACAACGCGCCTGCTGCGACGACGAGCTTCGCAAGCGCCAGAGCTGCCAGCATATCCCAACTCGTCCGCCAACCTGCTCTGCTGAGTCTGCCCGGGCCTTGGACCGTCGACCGTCATCAAGCCCCCCTTTGATGTCTTATTGACCCTTCGGTAACCCGCAGGGCTTGGTGAGGATCAAGACTACCGCACCATTTGTGGATTGTTTTCGACATCTAATGCCGACTTCTTAAAGGCTCAAAGGCGTCACTGTCTTGATGGATGATCAAAGAAGGCTGGATCACTTAGGTTCACCTCAAAAGGCGTGATTTGCGCCAAATCGCACTGCCGGATTTGCTGGCGGGTCGGTCGCGGGCATCGCGACCGCCTAATCGAGGTGGCGGCGAAGAGGATGTTCAGTCGCTCGGCGGCGGCGAAGGTCCGTTTCCTCGCGAGGACGACATCGAAAGCGTGCGCGATCTTGCGAGCGGTGCGCCGGTGGTGCGCTCAACGATCTTCTCGAACTGGCCATCGAGTTGCGCGCCAGCGACATTCGTTTCGAAGCCCTCAGGATCGGGCTTGCCATCTGAATGCGGGTCGATGGCCTGTTGAGACCGGTGCCAGCGCCTGTTGGCGTCTTGCCAAATGCCGCGGCCGGCGAAGCCGCGGCATTTCGTTTATCGTGCCACTACCACAGCCAGCCGACGCCGCCCATAACCCTGTCAGCCATTGGTCCGGTTGCAGAATGATCTTGTATCTTGGTGTAGTTCAGCTTCAGCACGAGGCTGGGATTTGGGAACACCGCGACGCCGACGTCGTGGAAGGTCATGTCGCCGCTTCCGGTCGCGCCGTTCGGATCGATCCCGAACAGGCCTGCGGTCTGCAAGTTCTGACGGGTGTAGCGATAGAACGGGACAGCCTCCCATTCGCTGCCGAGAATCGTCCCCATGTTGATGTGATAGGCGATCTCGCCCGAGTAGCCCCACATGTCCTTGCCGACATTGTTGGTGGGATCGCTGTCGTTGTTGGCACGCAGGTTTTCCGGATTGCTGAAATTGACATAGGCATATTCAGCCCGCAGCTCCAGTCCGGTGTTGGGAACGCGGTAGCGGGCCTCGGTATCGAAGATCGTCATGGCGTTACTGCCGAGAGGCCTGGGAGTAACGCCATCGTCCAGGAAGTCGTCGGCGTAGGCGCCACGGGGTGTGACGTTGGGCGAATAGTAGACAGCCGAGCTGCCGGCGAAGCCGGGAAGGAATTCGGGCTGGTAACTCAGACGAAATGTATAGGCGGCTGTGTTGCTCAACTGGGCATTGCCGCCGATCGGCGACTTCCCGAACCCGAGGGCGTCGATGCCGTTGAAGCCGGCAGCATAGCCGCCGGCGGTTGGAATTCCAGCTTCGTTCCGGTGGTCAAAATCGTCACCAAAATCTTCGGCGCTCTGGCTGACCTGGAACTGATAATTCAAGCCATCGACGATCTTGCCGTAGAAGCCGGCCGACCCGGCCACCCAGGTTGTCGGGATCAGGCCATTGGCGAGCTCCGGCCGTTCCACGCTGTAGAACAGAGTCGGTTCGTGGTAGAGGTTGTTGAAGGAGATCGGCACCAGATCGACGCCAGGCGAGCGCAAGGTCAAGTGATCGTTGATCCTGAAATCGAAGAAGGCCTGTTCGATCTCTGCTGCGCCGTGCAGCTTGTCGTCGTTGTCAAACGCGGAGCCGGCATGCTCGAACTCGATCTCGGCGTTGAAGACAATGTTGTCGGTGACCTGATAGGTTGGCAACAGTACCACGCGGCCCATATCGAAGCCGTTCTGCCACTGCCCGTTGGCAGCGGGATTCTGCGACGAGCCGAACTTGATCTCGCCGTACATGCCGATCTTGAGCCCCGAGACCGGGGATGGCGCGACGCCGAACAAGTCATTGTTCTTGCTCGGCGATGCCAAATCGGAGGCCATCGCCCTCCCCAACCGCGCAGCTTGCTCCTCCTTCTGCTTGAGCTCGACCTCAAGCGACTGCATACGCCGCTCCATGGCCTCAAGCTTTCTCATCATCGCCTTGTTCGCTGCCTCGTCGGCAGTGGACTTCTTCGTTGTCTCCTCGGCCTTGGACTTCGATTCGGCGGACCTCGACTCAGTCCCGGGCTTCGATTCGGACCCGGACTTCGATCCGCCGTCGTCACGGGCGAGCACTGCCGCGCTGCTCACGCTGAGCATCAGCGAAGCTAACAGCAGCGTCAACGTGGAGCGGCCCCCACGTTGAAGGTTTACGCTGCCGAGCTTCCGCTGGAAGCGAGACGCCTGGCCGCTCGAAGGCACGAGCCCATCCTGCAGAACGCAGTCGCTGATCGACATGAACTGAAAACTCCCCTGGTTTAGTTTCTAGATCGGCATCATATCCGAGGGCATCGTGCCTGCAGCAACCTCACCGAATATTTGCGGCGAGATACTGAGGCCTCGCACAGGCGCGGTCAATGCTTGGCGGTGCGACGCAATATGTGACTCTCTATGACGACATGAATCTGCGTGACAGCGGAAAACTGTCGGGATTTCAGCGCGGAAGTGGTTCGCGCCACTGTCTTGAACGGCACAATTCGCGCGTCCGATTTGCTCACAGGCGTGAGCGCTTCATCAACCGCTGCTGCGGTTCGTGACGGCGTTGAGCGTTTGCAGAGATTGCTCTTGAGAGCTCAAACCGTCGCTGTCGCGAGCGAGGCGATGATGTCGGAATGGAGGCGACAAAGTCGGATTGGATTTTGGTTCGATGCGAATGTCGCTTGGTCGAGCCGACCGCTACCAGTATTGCTCGCTGCACCTGCGCCCATCGCAGGTGCAGGTTATGTGTAACGGCACTGCGCGCACCCATGCGATGCACACCAACGTTCACCACAAATATGGTTGAGCCAGCGGCGTTCGCCAGCCAGCTTAGCGCCATCGACCTGCAACCGGGCCGATCGAGGCCGGTTCAATCAGGTCATTCTGAATCGGGTGCAAAATTCGATCAATACCATCGTGACGCGTGGCCAGGCAGTGGACGCATCCAGTTCCGGCACTCTGCCGCATAGCGAACGATACGAACGCGCCAAGAAGTTTTTTGGCAATTTCGCGATCTACAGCGGACTTAAATTGACGAACGCATTTGCTTTGGAGACGATGACGATCGTAGGTATCTTGCGATCACCGTCGACGGCATGGCCTCTTACCGATCTATCTTTAGATCGGGATCGGCACAAAATAATTGAGGACCACGAGGATCGCGAGCGATACCACGCCGATGCCGAGGCTCCAGCCGATCAGCTTCTTCTCGATCGGAAGCAGCGGCTCTGCCGCGTTGTTCAATTCCCGTTCGAATTCTGCCTGTGACATTGTTGTGCTCCGTTCCGGCTATCAGCTTGCGAGCGGCGGTTTCACACCGCTGAAGAACAGCCATGAGATCAGTAACCCGACCCAGATCACGAAGCCAAACAGGCTGACGAAATAGACGGCGGCAAGCTTGCCAAAGCCCTGCTGCCAGAGCTTTCGGAAGTCCGACAGCACACCGATCGAGAAGAAGGTCAGGATGAAGAAGATGACGCGGAACACGTTCGCCTCGCCGGCAGCCGCAGGCAATGCCTTCGCGATATCCGGCGTGGTGCCGAGCGCGAGCCACAGCGAGATAGCGAACACCACAACGAAGCCGAGGATAAATTTCGGGAAACGCTCCCAGATCTCAGACGGCTTGGCCTTGTCCGGTCCCTTCTCGATGTGGTTGGTCCAGATATAGCCAAGGATGAAAGCCCATACGCCAATGAAGATGTCGATGAAGACCTTTACGGTCGCCGTCGTCGCCAGGATCCAGCCGGGCTGATACTTGATGCCCGCGGCGGCGGCCTTGGCGCTGATCAGCGCCTCCGTGATGCCGCCGCCCGCGACCGCCGCGCCGTCGGTCTTGACCGCAAGCCCGATCCAGGCACCCGCGACCAGCGGCTCCTGCCACAGGAACGTTTGTGCGAGGAACGGCAGGATCAGCACCTCGACCACCGCGAACACAACGACCAGCGACGACACCAGTACCGGCACGGCGGGACGTGCCCGGATCGCGCCGCCGGTCGCAATCGCGGCGGCGACCCCGCAGATCGAAATTCCCGATGCCAGAGGCACCGACCATTCGCGGCTGAAGCCGAACCATTTTCGGGCAACGTAGTACACCACCGCCCAATAGATCAGGTAGGCCTCGATGATCGCAGCGGCGCCGCGGATCAGGATAGAGGACGCGAGATTGAGTCGCCCCGCCGCGGTCACCGCGACCGTCGCGCCAAGGATGACGATCGCGATCTTGATGTAGAGTTCGGGACGAATCGCCTCTTTCAGCCAATTGGCGAAGCGCGGAAGGAAATTGGCGATGACGAGGCCCGAGAGCAACGCAACCACGAAGCCGCCTTCGTTGGTGAGTTTCAGCGACCAGGCAATTCCGAATTTCTGCTGCTCGGCCGGGGTGACGGCGGCGATGTAGGCGTAACTAGGCATAGCCCTTCGCAAACGGCCCAAGCGCCGACGCAAGATTGCTGTAGACGGAGGTCGTGACGGCCCAGCCGAGCAGATCTGTTCCGCTCAGGCTGAAGAGCGCCAGCGCAAAGACGAGCACACCGATCGCAACCGACAACCAGTCTTCGGTCAGCCTGTCCTTAGCTACAATACGATCTGACGCTTTAACTGCAATGTCCGACATGGTTCACTCCGCGCCACATCTCGCGCCCGTGCCGACCGGCCCGTTCCATGGCCGCACAACCGGACGCTTTGGATTGGATCAGTATGTGTGAAGACCATGCGCCTGCAATCCCACAGAATTTCTTTGTTGATCGTGTTTGAGAAAAGCCATGCTGTAAAACGAGGCGCCGGCAGAACAATTCGTGCTGCGCTGTTGCGATCGAAACGAACAGAACCATCTCGCCATCAGATCGGGCGCCGAAATAGCTCGCTCCTTTTTCGTTGCGCCTTAATTCGGGGAAAGTATGGTGGTCGACTTCGAAACGTTGGAAGCACAGGGAGGCGCGTCAATGCTGACGGAACTCTCTCCACCACAGAATGATGCCCGCGGATCCGGCCCGAGTTTGAACGAAGTACGGCATGTCGTGGTTGTGGGCGGTGGTGCAAGCGGCGTCCTGCTCGCCTGCCATTTGCTGCGGAGTCTCGCCGAAAACATACGCGTGACATTGATCGAGAAAAATCCGGCAATAGGCCGCGGGATCGCATATGGCACGGCTGATCCGGCTCATCTGCTGAACGTACGCGCCGCGAATATGAGCGCCTTTGCCGACGATCCCGATCACTTTTGGCGGTGGTTGCAGACCAACAATCTGGCTGCCGTCGATTCAGATCAGTTCTGCTTTGTGTCTCGCCAGATTTATGGACGTTACATCGAGAGCTTGCTCCAGGGCCTGTCCTGGGGAAAGAACCGTGAATTGCACATTGTACAAGGCGAATGCATCGCGGTCGCTCCGACGCCGTCGGGCGCCACCGCCAGATTGCGGGACGGTTCAAGCATCTCTGCTCAAATCGTTGTTTTGGCCACCGGAAACGAAACCTGTCAGACGCACATATCCAATAATCTGTATGCCAATCCATGGGAAGCTCCGGCCAAGACCAGGATTCCGCAAGATGGTCATGTTCTGATTCTGGGCACAGGGCTGACGATGGTCGACTATGTGCAATCGCTGCTACACGGCGGACACAAAGGACCGATTACTGCAATCTCCCGTCGCGGACTTCTCCCCAAGCCCCATCGTCCTGTTGTCCCTTTTGCAATTGACAGAGTTGATGTTCCTTTTGGGTGCGAAATCGCCGAACTGGTTTGCTGGTTTCGCAAAATGACCCGTGCTGCCCAACTGCAGGGCGGCGACTGGCGGAGCGTAGTCGACGGCATAAGGCCATTCACCCAGGAGCTGTGGCAAAGTCTTGCCATTCCGGCGCGCCGGCGATTCCTGAGACATGCAAGGACGTGGTGGGATGTTCATCGCCATCGCATGGCGCCGGAGGTGGAAGAATTTATCGCGAGCGCAATGTCGTCGGGCCAGCTCAAGATCATTGCCGGAAAAGTTCAGACCGTCGAACGCAGCGAATACGCGGCCCGCGTCACGTTCAGGCCACGGGGGTGCTCGACTACAGAGACGATGGAGGTCGCCCGCATCGTGGAATGCACGGGCATCAACCCAATCCCGCATAACACGACCAATCCCGTGCTCCGCAGCCTGTTCGACAACGGGTTTGCCAGGATCGATTCAATGGGCATCGGGCTGGATGCGACAAACAACTGCGCTCTCATCGATGCATCGGGGGAGCCATCGGCCCGGATCTTCGCGATTGGACCTCTGACCCGTGCTGCATTCTGGGAAATCGTGGCCGTTCCCGACATCCGTTCTCAGTGTCATCGATTGACCGAGCATATTTGCGCCCAGTTCCACGCAGCATAGGGAGTAGCCGACGTTTCTGGCGCGGAAAGATGCGGGGACCAAGCCGCGCAAGCTGGATGACGGTCGACGCGCCTCCCGCGTTTCGCGGACACACCTTTGACGTGACCAATCCACGCGGACGCTTCCGCGAAGTAGCGGATAGTGCCGGCCGCCGACAGCGGTTCGGCCTTGTCGGCGCCGACTTTCGCAGGAGACTGCCTTTGCTCGATCGCTTCCAGACCATCGTCGACGCGACCCATACCGGGATATTGACACCGGACCCGCGCGCTTACGGCGGGTCCTCGACGGACTTTCACTCGAGCCGGGCGCCTGCGTGTTCGTGGACGATCGGCGCAACGTCACAGGCGCGCAGGAAATGCGGCCTGCAAACGGTTCATTTCGATGTACGCAATCCCCTGGGACCCTATACTCAGGCGCTGCGCTACCTTGATCTTGCGCTTACCTGAACGAAAAGGCGGCATCGCCATGCGCGACATTAACTTTCTGCTTGAGAACAATGCCAGGCCGATCTGGCATCCGATGGCGCATCCCGCCGAAATGCGGGCACAGCCACCGAAGATCATCATGAAGGGCGAAGGTGTCCACGTCACGGACATTCACGGCAAGACGGTTCTCGACGCCGTCGGCGGGCTGTGGAACGTCAATCTCGGCTACAGTTGCGATCCCATCAAAAAGGCGATCGCCGACCAGCTCGGCGCCCTCCCCTATTATTCGGGCTTTCGCGGCACTTCGACAGGGCCAGCGATTGAGCTCGCGCACGAGCTCACCGAATGGTTCAAGCCCGAGGGCATGACGCGCGTGTTCTTCACCTCCGGCGGCTCGGACTCCGTCGAATCCGCGCTCAAGCTGGCGCGGCAATACTGGAAGATCAAGGGACAGGGCGACCGCACGAAATTCCTTGCGCTCAAGAAGGGTTATCATGGCACCCATTTCGGCGGGGCATCGGTCAACGGCAACGCAAACTTCCGCCGTAACTACGAACCGCTGTTGCCGGGCGTCTTTCATATCCCGGCGCCCTGGACCTATCGCAATCCGTTCAACGAAGGCGATCCCGCACGCCTTGCGCAGCTTTGCGCCGCGGCGATGGAGGATGAAATCGCATTCCAGGGTGCGGACACCATTGCCGCTTTCATCATGGAGCCGGTGCTGGGCGCCGGTGGCGTGATCGTGCCTCCCACCAATTTCATGAAGCTGGTGCGCGAGATATGCGACCGCCACGGCATCCTGATGATCTCCGACGAGGTGGTCACGGGATTTGGCCGCACGGGCGCGTGGTCAGGCGCGAGGCTTTGGGGCGTAGCGCCAGACATGATGACCACCGCAAAGGCGATCACATCGGGGTATTTCCCGCTCGGTGCCACGCTGATCAACGACAAGGTCGCCGAAACCTTCGAGCGCGATGAAACCGCTTCCGGATCGATCGGCCACGGTTATACCTATTCGGGCCATCCCGTCGGCTGCGCCGCCGGCATCGCCGCGCTTGCCGAGACGAGGCGGCTCAAGCTCGACGAGAACGCGGCTGCTCGCGGCAAGGAACTCGCGGACGCGCTTGAGCAGCTTAAGGCAAAGCATGACATCGTTGGTGATGTCAGGTGCCAGGGACTGATGGCCGCAATCGAACTCGTCTCCGATCGCGAGACAAAACAGCCGGCGGACAAGAAAACGATGGCTGCGGTCGCGGACCGCGCCTACGACGCCGGTGTGATGATCCGCGTCTCCGGCAACAACTTCATTCTGTCGCCGCCGCTGATCCTCAGTTCCGACGATGTGGTAAATCTCGCCGCCGGAATCGACGCCGGATTGTTTGCGGCAAGCTGACTCAGAAGCCGAGCGCCAATCCAATCCTTGCGGTGGTCCGACGCGCGCTTCAAATATTCGATGACGACGCGGCGCGTCAAAGGATGATCGCCGGTCGAAGCGTTTGTCGCGCTGCCGCAAATGTCCGTTCAGCATCAGGGAACCAATCTTCACCCTCGCGGATGCCCCGCGCTGGCTGCCAACTCAATCTATGTTCTATAATGGATACCAAAGCGGACGGCGGCATCGGTGAGATAGACAAAAGCCGCCCAAAACGGTCTGTCGAATTCAAGGGAGGCACAGCATGCTGAAATCGATCGATCCAATTCTCAATGCGGACGTCCTTTACGCGTTGCGGGCCATGGGCCATGGCGACGACCTCGTCATCTGCGACACGAATTTCCCGGCCGACGCCATCGCTCGTCAGACCGTGCTGGGGCGGCTGCTGCGGATCGACAACGTTACGGCTGGCCGGGCGGCGCGCGCCATCCTTTCGATCCTGCCGCTCGACTCCTTTGTCGAGAAGCCCGCTTTGCGAATGGAGATCGTCGGCAAGCCAGACGAGGTTCCTCCCGTGCAGATCGAGGTGCAGAGTGAGATCGACGCCGCGCAGGGCAGCACTTTGTCGATGGGCTCGATCGAGCGATTTGCCTTCTATGAACTCGCGAAGAAGTCCTATTGCGTGATCCAGACCGGCGAACGACGCTTCTACGGCTGCTTCGTGTTCAAGAAGGGAGTAATCGCGCCCGACGCGGCCTAAAGCGCGATGGATCGAGGTCGAATCGCAATCTCGGCCGGATCGCATCCGCCCGCCGATCTTGCAGCGCCACATGCGCTTGCGACGCGTGCTGCGCTCTTTCTTACCGATAATCTCCCGTCGCGGACGTCCGCGCCCGGTGCCAGGCTACGCTGCGGATTCGTTGACATTGATCGAGGCTACTGCATACTCGAAAAGGTCTCTGTCACCGCCTGGACTACGCCAGTAAGAGCGAAGGACACATGCGTCCCCGAACGTCCTATCCCCCAGAATAACGGTGCTCAGGCGACTGAGACTTGGCATCAAAAAAACAGGGAGGTTTCGCGGTGAAACAGCAAGAGTACAATCAGCATGCCGGCATGCGACCGAACCGACGCACTGTCCTCAAAGGAGCTGCCAGCGCGGCTGCCCTCGGAGCGACCGGCGCTCTCGGCGCGCTGTCCGAGCCTGCGCTGGCACAGGGTAATCTGCGGGCGCAGATCTTGCAGATTCCAGGCGTGGGCAAAGGCGCGCCAACCGACGCCGACTGGCAGAAGGTCGGCGAGCTTTGCCTCGGCCCAACCAAGGCGAACGTCAAGGAGGGCGAGTTCAAGGGCGTCGAACTCTCCTTTATGGGACTCAACAATCAGAATCTACACAACCTGCTTTTCCGCGGTTTCCTGAAACCGTGGGAGGCCTATACGGGAGCGAAAATTTCCTGGATCGACCTCGCTCAGGCTGACTACAACCCGCGACTGCAACAAGCGATCGCGACCGGCACGGTCGACTTCGACGTCCTTGAAATGGGCGCCCCGTTCGAGGGCGACGTCTGCGGCAAGGGCCTGGCGTCGGAGATGCCGGACTGGGTCAAGAAGCAGATCGATATCGACGACTATGTGGACTACCTGAAGCCGCCGGTCGGTACCTGGAACGGCAAGACGTATCGCGTGACCATCGACGGCGACTGCCACAACTTCAATTACCGGACGGATTATTTCTCCGACCCCAATCTGGCCAAGGCCTGGAAGGACGCCGGCAACCAGGGCGAATGGGGCGTGCCGAAGACCTGGCAGCAGGTCCAGGCCGTGACCAAATTCCTCAAGGGCAAGAAGATCAAGGGCCAGAATGCGTTCGGCTACCTCGATGCGCCAAAACCCTGGGGTGGGTTCGGTTTCTATTTCCTCGGCAGCCGCGCCACGGCCTACGCGAAGCATCCAGACGACAAGGCTTGGCTGTTCGATGTGGACACGATGAAGCCGCGCATCAACAATCCGGCCTGGGTTCGCGCCATTCAGGACGTCATCGACGCGCTGCCGTCCGAGCCGGCCGATCAACTCAATGCCGATCCGAACACCACCGGCTTCCAGCAATTCCTGGCCGGCATCGGCTCGATGATCCCCTGGTGGGGAGACATCGGCCAGGTGGCGAAAGCGAGCGACACCTCCGTTGTCGGCGACGTCGTCGGGTTCGATATCCTGCCCGGATCGGACGACGTCTATAATTCCAAGACAGGCAAATGGGACAAGCTCGCGAGTGGTCCCAACCATGCTCCGAACTGCGCCTATCTCGGTTGGGGCGTCTACGTCATGGCGAGGGTCGCCAGCGACGAACGCAAACACAAGGCGGCGTGGAGCGCGGCTGCGCATCTCGGCGGCAAGGATCTGTCGCTCTGGATGGTGATGTATCCGTCCGGCTTCCAGGTTCACCGGACAAGCCATTCCAACATCGACGAGTGGGTGGCAGCGGGCTACAATAAGAATTACATTACGTCTTACCTGAACTCGCAATTCGGCTCCTATAATCACCCGAACCGTGCGGTCGAGCCCCGCATTCCCGGCATCTTCCAGTATTACAGTATCGCGGAAGACGAGCTGACCAAGATCTTCGCCGGCCAGTATGGTGCGCAGACCGGGGCCGACAACATCGCCGCGGCGTGGGAAAAGCTGACCGACCAAATCGGTCGCGAGAAGCAGATTGCGCTCTACAAGGCCTCGCTCGGCGTTTAGATTCTTCGCCTCGGCTGATGCCATTCGCAGCACCGGCCGAGGCCTTCCTTAAGCCAGACGCCTCAAGCCACACGCCTCAAGCGACACGGTCAAAATCCAACAGAGTGCGATCTTGATGCAGGATTCATTACCGGTGGCAGATGAACGGCACCAAAAACTCGCCTCGCAGCGCATCCTTGTCAGCCGGAAGAACGCGGGACGAGCGCTTGTTGTCCTTGCCTCGCTCGGGTTCTCGCTCGTACTGCTCATCCAGATTCTGCACGCGACCGGAGCCATCACCGCGGGCTTCGCCGATTGGCGCCCGATCCTCTACGCCTATCTGCTCTGGGCCACCGCGTTCGGTGTCGGGCAAGTCGTGGTCCGGGGAGAACGCGGCCTGCGGGCGCTGTTTCTGCTTCCGGCCGTATTGTTCACCGTTGCCGTGGTGATTTTTCCGACGCTGTTCGGGCTTTACATTGCTTCGCTGGATTGGAATCTCAGCTCGTTCGAAGGCCCCCACTTTAACGGCCTCAACAATCTCATCGGATTGTTTCACGACAATTACTACTGGAACGCGCTCGGCAACATGCTCTTCTACACGGTCGCCGTGCTTGGCGAGTATGCAGTTGCGTTTGGACTGGCTCTGTTGCTGAACGCGGAGATACGAGGGCGGAAGTTCTTTCGGGTCGTTTTCCTGCTGCCGCTGATGCTCAGTCCCGTTGCCGTGAGTTGGATGATAGGCAAGTCGATCATGGAATACCGCTTTGGCCCGGCGGCGACGCTAGCGCGTTATCTGGGATGGGACAATCCCGCGTTCTTCGCCTCCCCTTGGATTGCACGCCTGAGCATCGAGGCGATGGATGCCTGGGTTTCGATACCCTTTATCATGATCATGTTGCTCGCCGGGCTGCAGGCGATGCCCAAGGAAGTATTGGAAGCAGCCAAGGTCGACGGTGCGAGTGCGTGGCAGTCGTTCTGGCATGTAACGTTTCCTCTCATGCTGCCGGTGAGCGTCACCGTCCTGATCATCAGGATCATTTTCAAATTGAAGCTCGCCGACATCGTGATCAACGTGACGGCGGGAGGACCGGGCGGCGCCACCGACACGGTGTCAAGCTTCATCTATCGCGTGTACCGCGATCGATCGAATGTCGGATATGGCACCGGGCTCGCCATGTTCTATCTTCTCATGATTATCGTCTTCCTGACGGTGTTGCTGCGCCTTTCCAGTCGCTGGACGCAGAAAGTCGCATAGGCCCACAGGTGGAAACCGGTTTCTGAATGGAGTTGCTCGATTGGCCATTTTCACGCCGGCGTCGCAGCCGGTCCGCAAGTCTCACACGGCGTCCCGGGCCACGCGGATCTTGAGCCGCGTGCTGATCTATGGCGCATTGCTGTTTTGGGCATTTGTCTGCCTGTTTCCCATCTATTGGACGGTCACGACTTCGTTCAAGTCGGCGCTCGATGTGACGCAAGGTCACCTGGTTCCCTGGCTGGACTTTCAGCCGGATTGGAAGGGCTGGCGCTCGCTCGGCCTGTCGCCGGATTCGATCCTGGGAACGTCCACCGCTCGTGCCGAGTTCGTCAGCCGGTTCGAAAACAGCATCATTACGTCGGTCGGCGCCTCCGTGCTGGCGCTCGTGCTCGGATCGCTGGCGGCTTACGGGTTGAGCCGCTTTCGATACAAATTCGCATGGATGCGCAACGACGATATCCTGTTCTTCTTCATGTCGCAGTTGATCTTGCCGCCCGTCGTCCTGGCTTTGCCGTTCCTGGTTCTCTACAAGGCATTGTCGCTGCTCGACACGAGATTGGGCCTGATCCTGCTCTACACCTTGACGGTGCTTCCGATCGTCATCTGGATCATGCGCGATCAGTTCAACGCGATCCCGGTCGAGCTCGATGAAGCCGCTTTCGTGGACGGCCTCTCGGTCTGGGGTGCATTCCTTCGCATCGTGTTGCCGCTCGCCGTTCCCGGACTGGTCGCCGCGTTCATCCTCTCGCTCGTGTTGTGCTGGAACGAGTACTTCTTCGCGGCACTGCTGACGAGTACGGATGCGAAAACGCTGCCCGTCATGGTGGCCAGCCAAACCGGCTCGCAAGGCATCAACTGGTGGTCCATGGCGGCGCTATCGACTGCCGCGATCGCTCCGCTCGTGATTGTCGGAATTTTCCTCGAGCGCTACATTGTCAGTGGTTTGACCACAGGCGCGGGCAAGTAGGCGATATCAGGCAGAATGAATGCGGCATCTGTCACCTTCAACGTATCCGCCGTCCTCGGCTCGAGAGATAGATGCGCCCGGCGTTGCCGCCGAAGACATCTGCCTTTTCGTCCGATGACAGATCAGCCAGCAAGGTTTCGGCCGCAGCGAACCATTTTGCATAACCTCCAGCCAGATTGACCACCGGCCAGTCGCTTCCCCACAGCATGCGCTGTGGCCCGAAGCGCGCGCGGACATGATCGACCGCTCGGCGCAGATCCGCGATCTGCCAGTCCGGCGCGGCCTCTGTCACCAGTCCCGATAGTTTACAGACGATGTTGGGGTGTTCAGCAAGCAACGCGATTTCGCGTTGCCAAATCGCGATGTCGCCGGTCGCGAGCCGCGGCTTGGCGCAATGATCGAGCACGAATTGCAGATCGGGATGGCTCTCGATCACACGCAAGAGTCTCGGCAAATGGCGCGGCAGCACCAGCGCGTCGAACACCAGGCCGTTTCGCGCCATCGCGGCCAGCAAGGGCGCCAATGCCGGACCAAGCAGCCAATCGTCATCGGCGACGTCCTGCACCATTGGCCGCAGCCCCACCAGAAGATTCCGCGCCGCCAGCGCATCGATGCGCGCCACGCCGTCGCTGGCGTCGAAATCCGTCCAGCCAACCACGCCGCGCACCACTTCGGCGTTTTCCGCGATATCGAGCAGAAACATCGTCTCGGCCTCGGTCGGCGCGGCCTGCACTAGGATCGTCCCCTCGATGCCGGCCGCAGAGAGGTGCGGCGCCAGGTCCGAGAGCTGAAAGTCGCGATAGATCGGCGCAAGGTCGGGCGTCAGCCAGCCATAATCGCCCCGGGCGAGAGTCCACAGGTGATGATGCGCATCGATCCGCATCAGCCGGGGACCGATGACGGAACCGGCGCATCCGCATCGAGCAGATGCTGAGCCTTCAGATCGGTCCAAAGCGAGCTTGGCACCTGACTTGAGAGGGCAGTCACGTTGCGCTCAACCTCTTGCGGGTTTTGTGCCCCCAGCACGACGCTGCTGACAGCCGGATGGCCCAGGGCAAAATGCAGCGCCGCGGTTGGCAGGGCAACGCCATGGGCATCGCAGACACGTTCGATTTCCGCCACCCTTGCCAAGATATGAGGTGGCGCGTCCTGATAGTTGTATTTGGCGCCATGAACTGCGCCGGTTGCCAGAATGCCCGAATTGAAAACGCCGCCGAGCAACACACCAATTCCCTGTTGCTGCGCCAGTGGCAGGAAATGCGCCAGTGCCGGTTGCTCGAGCAGCGAATAGCGCCCGGCGAGCAGCATGGTGTCGAACGATCCGGCTTGCGCGAAACGCACGCACATCTCGGCCTCGTTCACGCCGACGCCGATGCCCGCGACCACGCCCTCTCCGCGAAGCCGGTCGAGCGCCACATAGGCGCCAGCCATCGCTTCACGAAAGCGGTCCTCGATCGCATCGACGCCATGGGTCCAGACATCAACGTCGTGGATCAGCAGCAGGTCCAGCCGGTCGCTACCAAGTCGCAACAGCGACTGTTCCACCGAACGCATGGTCCCGTCATAGGAATAGTCGACCACTGCGCGATGCGGCTGCCCACCGACAAAGCCGGAACCGTTGCCTGGCCCGTGAAACGGGTCCATCCAGCGACCCACCTTGGTGCAGATCACAATGTCCTGACGTGGTACGCGCCTGATCGCCGTCCCGCAGCGATGTTCGGACAGGCCGCGCCCATAGAGCGGGGACGTGTCGAGCAGATTGATGCCGAGGTTGAACGCTCGCTCCACCGCGGCGATCGCCGTGCCGTCGTCCAGATGCGCATAGAGATCACCGAGCGGCGCGGTTCCGAACCCGAGAACCGAGACCTGAAGCCCCGTCCGGCCAAGCACACGTCGGGGCAATGCGGACACCGCAATCATATCGGACAATCTCCTCCGAACCGTTGCCCAGTCACTCCGGTGCTTGCTCTTTTGGGCTTGCTTGCCACTAGGCTATATCCGTTGCATGTGCCCCCTCCCAGCCGGGGACGGCCATTGAGGGGTCGCTCCAAAGAGCGATTTTGCCACCGATAACGCCCGAAAGGAAGCGGATCTGATTCAGTCCGACACAAGACCGGAACTAAAGCAAGATCGGCACGCGCCAACTGGTTTTGGGATCATGACGCTCCGCCGGCGCGACGGCACGTGCGACAGCCTCGTCACTTTCCGATACTGTCTTCAAAGGCGGCGCGCTGCCGCGGTGTCAGATGGAGCCCATGCTTGGTCCGGCGATCCAGCACATCAGCCGCGTGCGTCGCCCATTCCATCTCGCGCAGGTAATGTGCCTCTCGTTCAAAAAAATCGCCGCCGAAGTGACGTCCGAGATCAGAGCAGGTG
>WNFO01002050.1_pt1 | contig 16473 bp, 20 predicted proteins | sample 5400251 | NCBI WGS metagenome assembly WNFO01 (sample SAMN13153354, study PRJNA577476) | soil metagenome | isolation source: 100 cm saprolite under Madrone tree | place: USA:California | collected 2016-06-14 | reverse complement strand
TGTCGCAGGCTTGCGTCTCGGTCGCCCCTGTTGAACCGATGATCAGCGGCATGATCGTGAAGTACCATCCGCGTCCGGCGAGGCTGCCTTTGGAGCTGACCTCGCCCCCCTTTTTCGCATCGATGATCGACAAGGCGTAGTTCGACTCTTTTTCCCAACTGGCGCTGATTACACACGTACCGAAGCCGGTAAAGCAACCAAAACTGTCGCTGAGCATGCGCGTTTCGGTTGAAGTACTGGCGTAAACAAAGAAGCGGACATCGAGCGGGGTAATCCGTCGCCGGAGCACCTCGTGGCCGATCAGCAGCTTTAGGCTATCGGGGCTAATTGGCGCTGCCTCGGGTGGCAGATCTGGAAACGCCAGCTTGACGAATTCCGATTGTGGAATCACGCGCAGGTCAGGGTACTTTCTTCGCAGCGCGCTGCTGACGCATTCTCTGACGTCCAGTTTTGCCGCCCGGCGCTGATGATCCCAATCGACGAGAAATTGCGGCGACTGCAGCACGACGATCGACTCCCCCGGTTCGATGCGGAGGAGGGGAGCGCCGTTAAGCTCTGACGCAATCGAGGAGGACTCTCTCGTGTCGGGCACGAGCGGAAAACCCTCAGCGATCTTGCGTTTGATCTGCTCGACCGTTGCCTCTAGCGCAAGCATCCGGTAAGCATCGCTGGGGTGCGAGGCGCCGAATGCGGCTTTGTTCGACGCCGGGTACGCTGCGCCCATTCCGCGCCAAAATTGCGGGGCGCGGTCGATCTCCATGCCCGCTCTCGCCATCATGTAAAGCCCGACGTAGTCGGCCTCAGCTTCGAATTCTGCAGAAAAGGAAGCGCGGCTCAAGCTCTGTCCGCGCCCTAAAGTAGCCGACCCTCCTTTAGCGGTAGATGCCACGGCAGCGGCCACGAACCCAATCTTCGCAAGCAAGCCGCTCACTTCGTTGGCGGACTTGGCCGCCAAATGTTTCAGGAGATTGTGGGCGAGCTCATGCGAAATAACGAGGGCGAGTTCCGTGTCGTCTTGCACGAAGCGCAGCATCCCCACTGTGATCGTGATCGTGGTCCCATCGGCGAAGGCGTTGACGACATCGCCATCGATCGCCGCCACGGAGAAGGCACAGGCCTTCACAGGAAGGACAACCGCGTCGCGCAGGACGCCATCCCGGGATAGGGTGATCTTGAAGGCGCCGCCATCTCTGACCAACTCCTGCAACTTCGTCTGCAGTGCCTCGGTTGCACCCGCACCCGTCGAAACTGCGGACCCGCCTATCGCAACGACCAAGTCGTCAACTCGTACGCCAGCCTTATCCGCCGGCGAACCCGGTACCACGCCAGTGACCTTGACTTCATCCGTCAGACCGAGGACCGCGATGGCGCTGCTGCTCCGCTCGAAGCTCCTACGGTTGAGGAAGTTCATTCCGGTTACGTAGTGCGCGGAGTCTTTGCACAGGTCGACCGCCCCTGTAAGCATCGGGAAAGCGACTCGGACTACTCGTTGCTGCTGGTCGTACGCCATCCTGAAGCGGAGCTCGCGTTCAAGCTTGGCCTCCTGGTCGACCAACTCCGGCTCGATGTGGATTGGCGCGATGACCGGGCCTGAGCACCCGAACAGACCGACGAAGCCCAAGATGACGCCGGCCATCGTCAGCCAGAAGGTCCTCCCACGCATTCGGATAAGGGCCGTTTTCATGGCGAACTTGTGAATTCGGGCGGAACTTTTTCGTTCGGGTACTTCTTGCGAAACTCAACCCATTCCTTGTCCGCGGCTTCCCGACAACCGGCCTTTCGCAGTTGCCTGATGTATTCAAGCCAGTCGGCAGGTGTCCGAACAGGTTGGTCCGGATTAGCTGCCCGCAGCGCGTCCTCGCGCTGTTTGTCGGTCGAGGGGCACGACGTGTTGGCTTTCCCGGAAATGGCAGCGAGCCTCTCGGAGGCGATTTCCCGCTGCTCGGATTGCGTCGGAAAGACTTTCGCTACCGAGGTAGTGGCGCTTACGTCGAGAGTTGCCGGCTGCTTGGCGGGCGATGCTGCCTCAAGCGCGGTCTGCGAGCCGCTCGCTCGATCCGTCGGTGGTACAGAAGCACTAGATGGAGCTACTCGATTCGCCTCTGACGGAGGCGTAGCAGCGCTGATCGGCGCCATGGCCAACTGAGTCGGTTGGGACTCTCCTTCGGTCGGTTTCGACGGCTCTCGACGTGTGCTCGGAGAATTTTTGCCGTCGGCGACTTGCGTCGTCTCGTCCGTCGGCGCCTTCAACGTGGGGGCGCGCGGTCGGCGCGGCGATCCCGGCGTGGCTCCGCTCTTCGCCGGTGTCGGGCCGGTCGCCTCGGCGACGTCGGCACGCTGACTGGACGGCGGCAGAAGTTTCGCTAACTCGCCCGGCGCCCGATCCTCCCGAGACTTTCCCGCCGCGAGCGACGCAGTCTCATCTGCCGGGGCGGGAATCGGCGTCCGGCTCTCGGCGACCGTCGCACTAGGCGCGGGCGTTGGCCCAATCGTCTTGCTCATCAAAACTACAGCGGTTCCCGCGACAATAGCCAGTGATGCAACCGCAGCGACCCAGGGCCAGATTCCCAGCCGACCGAGGACCGCACCGCCAGCGCGATTAAGCGAATCGGCCGAAGCTGCTAGGTTCGCGGGCCTGAGCTTCCCGCGAGAGCGACCGAACGATGCGACCCACGCTGCCAGGTTCGAAAGGACGTGACGCTCGTTGCCGGCACGCTGAGAACTTCGCGCCCTTGTTTTGTCTCGGTTCACGGCCGCCAGAATGCGGTCCAACCCGAGGTCCTCAGGTAGCGCGTCGGCCTGTTCTTTAATTCCTGCACGCAGCGATGCGTTCCATTGAACGCGTGCATCCTCTTCCGGATGCGTTTTCAGATAGTCGGCAACGAGTGCGCGCTCGCGATCGGTCAGCGTGCCGTTCAGATACCACGGCAGAAGTAGCTCGAAGTCTCTTGCGCTTAACACGGCAGCTCGACCGTTATTGCACTTCGGATGCTGCGAGGCAGCCCCTCATCTTTCGCAAGGCCTGATGCAGGTACTGTCTCACCGCATTTTCCTCACAATCGACTATGCGCCCGCTCTCTAGGCGAGACAAGTCTTCGAAGTACGCTAGATAAACGATGGTGCGCTGGCGCTCCGGCAGCCGTTCCATGCATTGCGCTATGGCAGCGAGCTTTTGTTTTCTCCACACGGTCTCATAGGGCGCCGACTCGCAGTTCGGAAGATCTTCCGGATCGTCTGCGGGGTCGTCCTCGAAACGGCCACGACTCCGCAACAGGCTGCTCGCCTTGTTGTTTGCGATGCCGAGCACATAGGTCATAAACCTGGAGTCGCCACGAAAGCGGTCCGGGTGCTGCCACAACTCCATTGCGGTGTCGTTCAACACCTCTTCTGCATCCTCCCGATCACCCAAGCGGTGTTTTGCGAACAGAAACACCCTTCGATTTATCCCGCGAAACAGTTCGACGAACGCCTCCTTGTCGCCCTTGGCGCACTCGCTGAAGCAACTCGACTGCAGTCGCATAGTCGAGATTACGCATGCCGACCATGATGAGTCGCAGCGGCCACCGGTTTCGTTAGTGGCAGAGCGCGCGCCGCCGACGCAGGCGCTTGCACCTGGAGCTCGACCAACGAAACCGGGTCGTCTGGCGACATAAGCCGCATGTAGTCCCCCAAGCCGATCGCCGCGGGCGACACAAGAGAGGTCTGGAGTCGGCCAGAGACGGAGGCCCGATATAAAGAGTTCCGAAGCGTCGTCTATTCCCCGGCGAGGCGCTGTTCGAGACGAAACTGGCGAAGGCAACAATGTTAAACGCGCTCTTAGCGAACGCGGGCGCCTCCAATGTTTCCAGAGCACGATTAGCGATTCCGCCTTGGCCTTGCTAACGCGCCGGTTCGCTCGAGCGGTGCTGCATCGTCGAGCGCCATCCGCCGTCAGTGGCCCTCCGAACTTCGAGCCCTCGCCTCATACCGCTTTTGCGCTGCTCGGAGCGCTGGAATCATGCGCGCGAAATCCGCCGAAAGGCGACGTTCGTCCGGGAAACGGATCGCTAGTTAGTTCAAAAACCTTCGACGCAGGTTACTGCGGCAGAAACGCCCGACGGGAGGCAGCCGTGCGAAACCTGTATTTCGCAGCAATCTTGGGTGCTGCGGTACTGACCGGCTGCGGCGGTGGCGGTGGTGGCGGTGCTCACACTCCGAGTCCTCCGACTATCTCCAATCTAACCTACTCTCCGAGCGCCGTGCCTGCTTCTGGCACCGGAACTACGGTAAATGGCTCCATCAATTTCACCGACAGCGGCGGCGACCTCTCGACGCTCACCCTTACGATCACGGACGCTAGTGGAAGCCAGGTGTCGACCTCGACCACTCCCATCCAGGCTGTGAGCGGCCAAACGTCCGGAATGATTTCCGGGTCGTTCCAGGTGGCCCCTATATCCGTCGGCCTGTATACGATTCACGTGACGGTGACCGACACCGGCGGGCTCAGATCCAACGAGCTGACCGGGCCATTCGAAATCGTCGCAGTGGCCAGTCAAGCAACGCTTGTCGCTATGACGGGTCCGTCGACGGGTCCGTCGCCCACGTCGCTGATCGCCGCCAACGGAACTCTCTACTGGTCCGACCCGAGCGGTCCCGGGGGCCTTTGCACAGCCGAACGTTCGAACTGGACCGGCTGCCGTCATCTGACAGCCGGTCGCATTTCAAGGAATGAACGCCCACAAGGCACAAAACGATCAAGCGCATCGGCAGGGGCGGATCTCGGGGGGCACGCGTCTCTCGAGGTAAGCGAGAGGAATCCGTAGGAACCTACGGACCTTCTCCTTTTACGAGGGCCGTTTGATCAGAGTCTGCGAGCGCTGGCAGATTCTATGGCCGACGGTGCCGTCCGAACGTGTGATGGTTTCCACGATTGCCTCGTTGGTGACCGCCGTCAAGGTCTTGGCATTAACTCCAACGAATCCCGTCGTTGCCGAAAGTTGATCGACTGAAAATGTCAGGCCGGCCGCTGGCCCGGTCACAATTGTTCCTTTGAAACTTCCCGGATCAATAGTGCGGGTCCAACTGCCATCTTCGTTTACCGTATACGTGAATGTGTCAACCACCTTGTCGGCTGCCGCTGATCCGATTGCGCCGGCAATGCTGGTTTGGTCCATAAGACTGGCCGTTCCTGTGCCGTCGCCGTGGAACGTAACAATTCCGTTCGTGGTGGCAATCAATACTGCACCGGAGGCGAGGTTACAGACGACGGCGCCAGTAAGTCCGTAGTCCCCTTTCAGGATCGCGTTCTCCTGAGCGACAGCGGCTGTTGCGAAGAGCATCACTAATACAGATGTCGACCAGGTAAGTGGTGTTCGTTTCATCGAATGTTCCTCCTTATCGCGACGCCAACTGCTTTCAGGCCATTACACAGACGATGATTTGCTCGGCTCGTTTCGTGGTGTTGAGTGGCTACATGCGGCTTAGTCGCTGGACGACCCGAGTTCGTTAGTCAGACTCCTGGCGCCCGACGGCGCGCAAAGGCTCCGCGCGACCTGCCACTAACGAAAACGGCCCGTGTTGCGACTTACCTTTGTTAAACCGCAACGAAAGCGGACTCAGTTCAAGGCACCCGATGATGCGAGCGCGATCGCGCTGCTCGGCCGAATCCATCAAGGCGACCAACAGGCGCCATCAGTTCAATCTCACAAGGGAGCGCTTCATCTTTCGGAGGGCCTGCCAAAGGTGCTGCCTGACTGCATTTGCTTCGCAGCCAAGAATGCTTCCGATCTCCCCTCGAGACAGGTCTTCGAAATAAGCCAGATGGACGATCGCACGTTGTCGATCCGACAGCTGTTCCATGCATTGCGCTATGACCGCACGAGTCTCGTTCCCACATAAGGCATCGAAGGGCGTCGGATTGTCGTCGGGAACGTCCTCTGGGCCGTCCCCTGAATCCACTTCGACACGACCGCGCCGCCGCAAAAGGCTTGTCGCCTTGTTATTGGCGATGCCGAGCACATAAGTCATGAATTTGGCGTCGCCACGAAAGCGGTCCGGGTGCTCCCACAGTTCCATCGCGGTGTCGTTTAACACCTCTTCCGCGTCGCGGGGATCGCCGAGTCGGTGCTTGGCGAACAAGAACACCCTGCGATTGATTGCGCAAAAGAGCTTGGCAAACGCCTTCTCGTCACCCTGACCGATTCGACGGAGGAGCTCGCCCGCCGCGGCGCCGTCAAGTCCAGTCGGTTTATCCATGGTCAAGCCCCTAAATGCAGCAGGACCTGCGGCATACTCGCAATCAGCGTCTGCGCGGCGGTCGCGCCGACCGCCCGCGCCACGGTTGCAAGCTGACCATCGTCCTTTTTCTCGACGCCGACCGCCAAGTAGGTGTATGCCCCGGCGTTGCAGTCGAAGGACGCAGAGCTCGGCTCGCGCTCTCCCGCTTTGACCTCCCGGCCAAACGTGACTTGGACGGTCTGCGCCCCCGGAGGCAAGGTCATCATCGCGAATGCTCCCTCAGGAATCCAGGCATACGACCCGGTTACCCCCTCAAGTTGCACTGCCAAGCCACTGGCAGAAGCGTCGGCTTTCGCCAAGTCCTTATCCGGCCACACGACCAGAAGACATTCCGTCGCTTGCGGCTCGACGACCCGCGCGATTTTTTCCTTGGCCTTCCCACTGACAGTGACAGCAGTGTCACCGTAGCTGAAGTGCGTCACGTTGGTGGAGTCCTCTATCGGAGATTTGTGCTCTATGCACAGCTCCGCTTCGGTGCAGTAGCGGTCGTCGCTACCTTTGACGTAATGAGCAAACGCCTTCTCTCGAAGCACTTCGTTCGAGTCGAACTCGAGCACCATGACCCGTGTCGTGTAGTAGATTCTGTCTCCGATCGTTCCGAGCGGGCCATCGGGGACGAGGGGCAGCACCAGCCAGGTGCCGTGTTTGCTCTCCCAAGCGTAAATCCAGATTCGTCCGTTATCTCTTTCAAAGTGCGGGGATCCCAACTCGTCCCGGACGCCTTGTTTGGTGCTTTCGTCCGCTTTGACCGATCCGATCTGTTCTGATGAGAGCGAATCCTTAGTGAAATTCACAGGGACTGGCAAGATCACGCAGCCGCTCAGGAGCGCCATCAATGACGCGATTGCGTTAACGCGACAAAACGAGGTAAACCCTGCAGAGTCAATGTTGATCATTTGGTAATCTCCCGCTGGTAATGAGTTTGTGTGAATTTGTTGTTGGACACTTCACGCGCTTGATTCAAGGGCGATAGGTCATGCGGATCGCTCCCAACAGTGAAGGGTCTCCCCGCTCTCTGTATCCTCGATCCAGACGATCGTTACGCTTTCTCCTGGCTGTGGGATGAAGAGGTCGCTCTTCAGGCGGTAGAGCCGTCCTGGCAGCAATTCGACGGCGGCGTCGTTCACCTTATGAAGTCCTGCTGCCAGCTCCAGGACTCGCGCCTCCGGCTTGCGGCCGTCGATCGACATCACGAATCCCCTGTCGAGCCACGCCCATTTCAGAGTGGCGACCCGCGAAGCGGAACCAGTTCGGTCAGCCGGAGGAGCCGGTCGAGCGGTCGGTGGAACACCGGAATCCGCTGGCAGGAGCGAGCGCATGCGCCTGCATGGCCCGCCGGCGTCCACGCTCCATGGCCGGGACAAGGAGACAACGCGATCCTGATCGTCGTAAGTGACGGCCACCTGCTTCACGGGCGCGAAGAGTTGCCTCGCGTCCCCAGCCTCGGCCTCCAGCACGCCGAATGACAGCACGTCCAATCCCAGCCCTATGGTCCCTAAGATCGGGTGTGCAGGCCGAGCCTCTTCGTACTGGTAGATCTCGTAAGTCAGGCCATCAGCTGATCCCGCGCGCCACAGATGTTCACCCAGCGTCTTTTCGACCTGCGAGCGTTGGTCGGTCGGCTGGATCCGGCTGAGGTTCGGCTCGTGAACCCCGGCGATCATCGACGTTGCGGCGCAGCCAGACAGCAGCACGACAGATACAACCCACATCCATACTGAGCGCAACATCGATCTCCCCTCTGATTGGCCATTTCCGCTTGGCGGTGGTGCCGCGTGCTGGCAGGCGCAAGATCCGCCCGAGCGCTAGAAAACGCAACTATTTCCGGCCAAGTCGAGGAAATCCGCCCGATGAGTACTAGAATCTAGTACTGCATGGGCCAAACGAGCGATCTGATCGACGTCCTCAAAAAGGGCCTGCGCGAAAAGGGACTGACCTACGCGCGGGTGGCCGAAGGATTGGGCATTTCGGAGTCCTCGGTGAAGCGGATGTTCTCGCTGCAGAGCATGAGTCTGGAACGCCTCGCGCAGGTATGCGCGTTGATGAGCCTGGAGATCACTGATCTGCTGGAACTGGCCCGGGCCGCGGAAGTTCGCGTCGTCGAACTCACTGAAGAGCAGGAACGCACGTCAGCAAGCCCAAGTTGCTGCTGGCCGCCATCCTTGGGATCAACAACTGGACCGCATCAGCGATGCTCAAAGCCTATGAGTTCTCGGAACCGGAACTAGTCCGCGTACTCGCACACCTGGACCGGCTACGAATTATCGATCTGCTGCCGGGCAACCGGATCCGAGTCCGGCTCGCGCGCAACTTCGCCTGGCGGAAAGGTGGACCATTTCAGCGCTTCTTTGAAGAGCGACTTCAGGATCAATTCTTCCAATCCTCGTTTTCGGGGCCGGGCGAACTGCGGATCATGGTGACCGGCAGCCTGTCGGCCCGTTCTAATGAACTACTGCAACAGCGCGTGCGCAAGACAGCCGAGGAGTTCGATCGGCTCGTCGAAGAGGACCGCACGCTCGATCACGCAGCGCGCCACGGGACGACGCTCGTGATGGCCATGCGCCCGGGCGATCTGGGGCTGTTCACGAAGTTCAAGCGGAAGCGGCTGGCCGAGAAGACGCGGTCGCACTGAAAGATGTGATCACCCCCTGTTTGCGCTGATACGTCGAGTACTGCACTGACCGCCGTTGCCGCAGTTCGGGCAGCGTCATCTGTATCGGCGCCCGGCCGGTCGTTAGCCAGAGAACAGCAGCTTGTAGCGCACTCTGTCCTGAAATGTCTGGTGTTCCAGCCGTTCAAGAGTATTTCAGCCGATTTTTCTCTGAAGTTGCTATCGATGCGCTTGATCTTGGCATCATGCAATGTGTGCCCAGTATCGAGGAGGACAACATCCGAGGGAAGGCTCGCCTGAATGGAAGCGAAGTATGCGCGGTACTCTTTGAGGACGGTTGCCACTTGCTCTTCCCGTAGTTTTCCCAATAGTCAAGAGTGAGGTACTTCAATTTGTTCGTCCCTCTCTTCCGCCTCTCGAATCGGCGAGAGGCTGCAAGCCTGTGCAGACCCCACATCATGCCGCGGCGCCCGTCAGCGGTCGTACTTTGGCGAACCCGACTCAGACCAGCCTTTAACGGCGTGGGGGAGGCAGACATCAAAAGCCTTGCATGCCAATGCACTTCAAGGTATGGCGTGAGGTCTGCGCTGCGTGCTCTTCGACGGGCGGTCATCCGCCGTCCAAGATCAGGTCCTCGCCAGCACCCGTCCTTGCGGGATCAGCATCCTGAGGTGATTCATCGCCTTGCGCAAAAGCGAGTACTAGGCGATTCGGGTCATACGCCGCCGCCTGGAGCACGCACCGTCACCGCGTGGCGGGCCAAGATCGACCGCGATTTCACGCGCTTCTATAAGGTCGACCTGACTAGCAGTTCCTACTGGGTCGCCCAGAATTGCGCGCTGCGCAGATCCCTTCTGGGCAACGTCAATGGCCTGGGCCATCACCGGCAGATTATGGGGATTCCTCGCTTCGGGACGACGTAAAGGACTGGAGAGGCACGGGTCTCATTAAATCGATACCCTACGCGCTCGCCTCGAACGCGGCGACGTGCGTGACGCGGCCGTCGGCAACCAAGGCTGCCGCATGGGTGGGTGCAGCGTCAATCCGAATGTCGCTGCCCTTGCCGATCGCCGGATATTCCTGAGCTTGCGCGTTGGCGATACGTTGCAGCAAAGCCTGCACCTGCCCGGCGCCGGGACGGACCTGGCTGAGCGCCTGTTCCTCGTCGATGGCATCGAGCGCATAACTGTCCACGAGCTTCGGAAGGAGCTTGCGGAGGGTCGCCGGACTGTCGTACAGGTCGAACCCGACGAGCCTTCCTCCGATCGCAAAAGCCGCCCCGACCTGATCCGGGGTGGCGCCAAAGCCGTCGCGGACCGCGGCGAGCAGCGTCTCCCTTGCCCCATACACGTCATGCAGCGATCGTGTTTCGGAGTGCAAGCGAGACCCGGATATTTTCCGGTCGATCGAATCCCAGACCGCGCGCTGCACATCGTGATCGGCGTGCGCGCCGGATCGGGCCAGGCTTTCGGATACGCGTCGCATCTTCTCCGACCGCGCCGCCGCATGCAGCTTTCGCTGGCCGGAGGCAAAGCGCTTGGAGCGCCAGGACCAGCGCCCCGCCTCCACGCATGAAACCGGGATCTTCAGCTCCTGGCCGCCGGCAACCAGGATGGAGAGGTTCAAGACACGGTTTTGTTTTGCTCCAACGAGCTCTTCGCCATCAGCAAGAAGGATGTCCTTTTCGCCCTTGTTGCGGAAGAAAAGCTCCGGCACGGAGCCGGATTCCGAAACCTCGGTGACCTCGGCAAGACCCGATTCGAGCCCTTCATCCAGGAGCAGGTAGGCAGGATCGCCGGCGCCTTTGCTCAGGAGCGGGTACATGGTCAGTCCGCCGGTGCTGACGGGCGTGCCGATGCGGATCGATTCGAGTGCGTGGCTGATTGCGTTCATGGCGTCCCGTAGAGATCGTCTATGAATGGCTCTTCAATGCTCTTTCAAAATGCGGTTGCAACCTCAAATGTATGTGTTAACCAGGAGCCCGACGTGATTGCCGGTGACCGAGGCCCCGCCGAATTCCGGCTGGTAATGTTCGAAAACATAGCGCAGCTTGAAGCCAAACTGCGCCCAACCTGTGCGTGAAAGCAGATACTCGCCTTCGAGCACGGCGCCGGTGGCCGAGCGGAACTTCACGTCCGTGCCCCCCGCAACGCCGCTGCCCGAGATATGGGGATCCATCACGAAACGCACTCCGCCTCCCGCCCGCCAGTTCTCGCCGAAACCGTAATATGCCAATAGCTCGACCGGGTAACGGCTGAATCGCAGACTGCCATTGCTGCCGTCACAGGTGTCGAAGTGATAGCCTGCGCTGACCTGCAGGGAAACCGGCCCGCGCCGGTAATCCACGCCGGCATAGACATCGGCCAAGCCGCCGGCATGAATGTTGCACGAGTTGCCGTTCACATACTGGACGTTCGCCAGCGTGGTCCCGCCAAAGGTCAGACCGAAACCTATCAGCGGATAAAAGGCGGATGTTTCCTCGGCAGCATATGCACCCGACCACGCAGTAAGCCCGAAAATCAAGGACGCGAGTAGTTTGTTCATCGATGTAACCTTTAGGGGACAGCCCCTGAGTGCGACCATATGCGGCTTATGTCGCTATACGAGTCGGATTCGTTAGCACTCGGCGTCACGTCCCGCTACCGTCTCAACTGATTACCTGTGTAGCTGAGCGACTCGATATGCTTCTCAGCAACCTTGGCGTCGACAAGTTCGGGGTACACCCGCCCGACCAGCAGACCGACGCCGACATACATGTGTACATATCGCACTTGTCCCGCCTCGAGGTTGAACGTTACTTTCCTTTCAACCTCTGTCGACGTGGCCACTTCGATCGGTCCCGGGCTGTGGTCGACAAAGAAGAACCCACCCGGGGTCGCGCTTCCCACCTTTGTCCCGTTCAAAAGGACGGCAGGCTGGAGGCCTCCGCCAATGAGCATGCTGACGTTCCTGTAAAAGTAGATTCGACCATTGGACGGGTCGAGCCCTGGGATCGAACTGTTGACTGCTTCGTACTTTGGCCCCGTTGCGCAGCCGGTCAGGAACGCAGTCGTGCAAATCACGGCGGCAAGTCGGACGATGTTCCGCATCATCACCTCCCTTAGTTAGTCAAGGTTATGTCGACAGCCGGTTCAAGCGGAGTGAACGCCTTCTCGAACGGAAGGTAGAAGCCGATAAGGCGCCCTCCGCTGATCACCATGTAGGCTTCGTGAACGGAGCGACCTGCCTAGGCGGGTTGCGTCTAACCTTGAGAGCATGCACACCTCCACCACATGCCGTGGTCACCCGCGGGCGGTAGGTTTCATATCAAGTACTAGCGGAACTGCCCCCGGAAGAAGCGCAAATCCGGCTTCTGCCACCGCTTCCCCACGTTGTGAGTAGCCTGCAGCGGGGCTGTCGTTATTGTGGCGTTCTCGTGGTACGGGTGCCTCGGGCTCGCTTCCTACCTAAGCGAAGACAGATGGGACAGGACGAAAACGCTTCAAGGCTGAGCGCGGATCCCACTGTCGCCAGTCTGCCTGGCAGCTCGTGAGAGCGGAGGTAGACCCGAGAATCACATATAGCCTTCGTAATGCCCGTCCTCGTTGAAATACACAACCAGCATCATCCACCGAACTTCGGTCGACGTGCCTTCCTCGTAGTAGTACGAAGGCATGTTTGTCGCCTTGACCGACGCGCTGAAGCAGCTCGGCAGCAGCTGCATCGTCGAGATCACGCACATCAGCCATAGTGAGTCGCCAGCTGGGCCTCCTCCGTTAGTGGCAAGCCCCGCGGCGTCGGTCCGGTCGTCGGTGTTCCAAAGCCGTGACTAACGAAGCGCGCACGTTTTGCGACATAAGCGGCACCTACCCATTGTCGCGGTCGCAAAGCCAACCACGACGGTAGACAAACGGACGTTTCGTGCCGGAGAGCAGATCTTGCGCTCCTCGCATGTCGACCACAGAGGAGGAGCATCAAATGGGACTCGAAAACCACCGCTTCGTCCATTCGGCTCTTGCGCTCCTTGCGACAACCGCGTTGACCGCTGGATGTATGTCGATCAAATCCGCAGCCGATCCCGCTTACGGCAAGACCAAATACGAGGATATCGTCAAGCCTGCGGAACCGTTTAAGTGGAAGGTTTCCGTTCAATTCCAGCGCGACGGGAAGCCGTTTCAGAAAGCCGATAGCACGCTGCAGGACAGCGTGGAGCGCGTTTTGCGCGCATCGGGTGTCATCGTCCCAACACCCGATTCGACGTCGGGGGAGATCCGCGTGGTTCTGAACAACATTACTGACAAGCCTGCAGCGGCAGCCAAGGGCTTCGGCACGGGGCTGACGCTTGGGTTGGTTGGCAGCACCGTAATCGACTACTACGAAATGGAGGTCACGATGACCGCGAACGGGAAGACATTTCACCAGAGTGGAATTCGACACGCATTGCACACGGCGGTCGGCAATGCGAGCCTTCCCGAAGGTTTCGAGCCTCTCCCCCCACCGACCGCGTTCAACCGCATCGTCGAGCAGATGCTCCTCAATGCGCTCAAGGAATTTCAACAAAGTGGCAGCTTTATCTCCTTTCGCATGCCCGCCCGGAAAGTCGCATTGCATTTTCCTGAAGGTTGAACACCTCACCCATGAGCCATTCATCTGTAAGCGGTTTGTCAGCGCGATAGCTGCACGATTGCCGGACGTGGCGACGCAAATTGCAACGATGATGTCGTAGCACACCCGCTGCTGGGAGGAAGACGCTATGTATGCTCTTGCGCTCTGTGCGGTTCGATGGTTCGGTACGCGTGACGGCGTTCGCACGATGCGCCAGACCCTGGCGGTCGTCACGATGGCGACACTCGCGATAGCCGGCTGCGGTGGTGGGAGCGGCGGCTCGGCCGACTCCACGCCCTCGATCAGCAACCTGCAGTTCTCGCCGAATTCGGCGCTGCAGTACGACGGCAACGGCACGCTGACCGTTACCGGAACCTTCGATTTCACCGACCCGGGCAAGGACTTGATGACCGTGTATCTAACGTCCTCAGGTGGCGCTACCGTGACGGCGTCGCCTGCCGCCGCCGCTGGGCAGTCGTCCGGAACGATCCAGGGGCAGGTCCAGATCGATACGATCGCCCTGAGGCATTTCACCTTCCAGCTATACGTGACCGATTCCGCAGGCAAGAAGTCGAACACTCTCACCGGTACATTCGACGTCAACCCGAACGACACCGGATCGCACTGGACCCAGCAATCGTTCGCCGCGTCGTCCAGCCCCGGCTTGGCCATGAGCCGCGTGCGCTGGAGCGGGTCGACGTTCCTTGCGGTCGGAGGCGCTGTCTTCACTTCCCCCGGCGGTGTGACCTGGACCGCGCGACCCGCGGGGAGTTCGGCGGTTTTTAACGACGCTGCCTGGACGGGCAGTCAGTTCGTCATGGTCGGCAATAACGGCGCCGTGTTGACATCCCCGGACGGCGCTATCTGGACTCCTCAAACGATTCCGGCGGCCAACAATCCGGTGCTGCACGGTGTTGCCAGCTCCGGCACGCAGATTGTCGCCGTCGGCACGCAATCGGTCTCGGGCAATACGCTCGGAATGATCCTGACTTCGCCCGACGGCGTCAGCTGGGGCGCCGCGCCGGGAACGCTCCAGGCGACCCTCAGTGCCGTCATCTGGTCGGGAAGCCAGTTCGTGGCGGTCGGAAGCACTCTTGGACAGCCCAACACCCAGGCGATCGCGTTCACCTCGTCAGATGGCGTCACCTGGACCAATGCGCTCGTCAGCCAGCCCGGGCTGAGCGCCCTCTACGATATCGCCTGGAACGGCTCGCGCTTTGTCGCGGTCGGGAACGCCGGTGCGGCGACATCAACCGACGGCCTCGCATGGCAGGCCACCGGGGTTGGGACCGTCGGTCCCGACAACGCGATCGGCTGGAGCGGCAAGCACTTCCTGGCCTGCGGCATCAATGACTGTCAACTCTCCGCCGATGGCTTGCAGTGGCAAACGACGCCGGAATTGGCGCGCATGGCGGGCACAGATGCTTTCGTGCTTGGCCTGGCCTGGAGCGGCACCAAGTGGGTCGCCGTGGGAATCGCGGGAACCGACCCTTATGTGGTCACATCGCCGTAGTTGGCGAATCGGGGAGCAAGTCACATTGCCGAAGATGGCCGAATGTTCACCGTTCATTGAAAACCGGCGGTCGAATGTGCGAGCGCGCTGAAACTACGATGCGAGGCAACGGACGCTGATCAAGCTAACCGGCGAATCGCGGTCATGATCAGCTGCCTTTAACAACCCAAACCGGAGGTGACAGTGAAGAGACTTATTGCTTGCGGGCTGGCTGCTTCTGTTCTTCTCTCTGGCTGCAGCGTTTACATGGCTTCGTCGAAGAAGGGCACCGACTTCGAGGATTTGGCTGCGTGCAAGACGAAGACGTGCATACTTGCGAACGGCGCTGATCCTCTTCAAGTCCAGGGGCTGCCACCGGATACCGAGGCATTCAAGGTTTTGAAGGCGCAAGGCTCATACGGCCGCGCCTTCATGCACGGATTGCTGGATGTCGCGACAATCGGTCTTTGGGAGGTCGCGGGCACGCCTATCGAGGGATCCTTTGATCGCAATAAGTACTACGCGATTCGCGTGACCTTTGAACCGGGCACCGAGAACATTAAGGAGATAGCTGTCGCAAACTGAAGTTGCTGGGAGCAATTCCGGGCCGCCAGTGAACTGGTAGATCTGTACCGAGCGCGTGCTTCGATGGAGCCAACAATGTGGCTACGGATCAAAACTCTCTTGCCTGCCCTGTCGGCTACGGCTCTTTGCGGCTGCGTGGCCGCGAAACTTGCAATAGGTGGCGAGGATGCCACCAACATTTCAATTGTCCACCCGGGCGCTTATCGGAAAAACATCGAGTTGTTTGTCGGCAAGTCGTATGCAGAAAGGATATCTCCGCAAAGTGAAAGATATAAGTTTTATCAGTACGATGCCGGCACCGAGAGGAACGTCCCAGCAAGCAGCCCTCCTTCGCGCTCCGCGCTTCGGAGGGCACCCTGCTTCGCGTTCGGAGGCACAGCCCTGCGTAGCGCGTAGCGCGTAGCGCGTAGCGCGAAGCAGGGTGGCGGAGACGGACTCCTGTCAAGCCCGCGCCAGTACTCGTTCTCCACGGCGCTCGATACTTGCTCCGCCAATTCGTCGTCCTGTCCACAGGTTTTCCACAGGGAGTCGGACTCCTCGCGCGACGAGGTGACCGGTCGTGCAGGTGCGTGCACACGGTTTCCCCCACTGCAATCAAGATCTCCGCCAGGCGGCGAGAACAAGACGCGCTTGGGCGTCGACTTGGCGACGGGCTTCGTGCCGGTCACGCCCTGGACCATCGCGCGTGGCACCAAACATTGGCAATCATTGCCAAACGTGCTATTCTAAGCACCGGTACCCGCTGGAAGGTGCGCCATGACGATGAACATTAACCTGACTCCACAACTCGAAGAGCTGGTGCGCCAGAAGGTCTCCTCGGGCCTGTACAACTCGGCTAGCGAGGTCGTGCGTGAGGCCCTGCGTCTGATGGAACGCGAGGATCAGGTGCGCGCGGCGAAGCTCGCGCAGCTGCGGCAGGACATCC
>WNFO01006011.1_pt1 | contig 16474 bp, 10 predicted proteins | sample 5400251 | NCBI WGS metagenome assembly WNFO01 (sample SAMN13153354, study PRJNA577476) | soil metagenome | isolation source: 100 cm saprolite under Madrone tree | place: USA:California | collected 2016-06-14 | reverse complement strand
CCATCCGCCCTCCACGGACCAGGTGAGGTACTATCTCCTCTTCACCGTGACATTCACCGCACCGGCTGGCCGCAATGCCAGGTGATGGATTGGATCTGGCACGATGGTCTGCCCGGGAACCAGGGAAAAGCTGACGCGCTGGGCAATGGTGGCGAGCAGCAGATGACCTTCCATCATGGCGAAGTACAGGCCGATGCAGACGCGCGGGCCCGCGCCGAAAGGCAAGTAAGCATAGCGGGGAAGCTGTTTCTCCCGTTCAGGCGTGAAGCGCTCAGGATCAAACTGCTCCGGGTTCGGGAAGTATTCCTCGCGCCGATGCAGGGTGTAAGGGGCGAGCAGGACAACCCAGCCTTTGGGGACGCGGTAGCCATCAATCTCGACATCGCGTAGTGCGCGCCTGGAGAACATGTAAGCGGGTGGGTAGAGCCGCATGGCTTCCTTGAAAACTTGCAGGCAGTAGGGCAAATGTGCCAGATCGTCATATGTGGGCGTGCGGCCCTGCAAGACGCTGTCGACTTCCTGTTGGACCTTCTGATAACTTTCAGGATGCTGGCAGAGCAGATACCAGGTCCAGGCGAGAGCGGTTGCAGTTGTTTCGTGACCCGCGCCAAAAAGGGTCAGGCACTCGGCCATCACCTGCTCATCGCTCATGGGTTTGCCATCTTCGTCTCTGGCCTGCAGCAGGATGGAGAGGAAGTCGTTGCGCTCTGTCGGGTGGCTGCGCCGCTCGTCGATGAAGCGCTGCATGTAGTTGCGCAAAACCTGGACGGCTTTGTGGGCACGGAGATTGCGCGGAGTTGGCCAACTATAAGGCGGCGGCAGGAGCGTTGAGAGCGTATGCGAGACATACTCAATGGTGACGGTCATGGCCGCGCCGAGTTCGTCGGTTTCGCTGAAGACATCGGCATCAAAGAGCGCTTTGCCGATGATGCTCATGGTGAGGTCGGTCATTTGCCGATTGACATCAATGGTGCTGCCGTCAGGCCAGGTTTGTTGGATTTGCTCGCCGTAATGGCCCATGATATCGGCATAGCTGGCAATATGACGTGGTTGGAATTGTGGAGCCATCAGCTTGCGCTGGCGACGGTGGAAATCGCCTTCGCTACTGAAGATGCCATCACCTATCGCGGGGCGGAAGGTATTATGGATGGCCACGCCTTTGTCGAAGTCATAGGCATGTTCGACCAGAATACTCTGGACGTGCTCTGGTTTGTTGAAGAGGATGCCAGAGAACGGCCCAAAATGTATGCCGATGACGTCACCCTCGCGCACCATACGCTCTAAGAGGCCCAGGCGATCTTTGTTGAAGTCGGGCAAGCTCCCGACCAGCGGGTATCCGCGAATGTAGCGAAACGTTTTTCGGTTGTCTATGTTTGTCTTGGCCTGAGTTGCCATACTATGCTCCTCGTTATTGACAATATGGGGCATTTTCACGCATATTATTACAAGCACCATTCGTAGAAGCAGCAGCAGCGTCTCTGTTATCTAGCAGGCCACGGCGCAATCTCTGACCCACATTATACTATGAAAGGAAGCAACCATGGCTACCGAGATCAAGCCCTCAACCGGAACAGATTTTTATTTGATGGATGAGCTTCTGACCGAAGAAGAGCGGCGCATTCGTGACAAAGTGCGCGCTTTTTGCGATACTGAGGTCATCCCCATCATCAACGACTATTGGGAGCGAGCCGAGTTTCCCTTTGCACTCATCCCCAAATTGGCCGCCCTGGATATCGCCGGTGGCAGTATCCAGGGCTATGGCTGCCCAGGCATGAGTGCAGTAGCCACTGGCCTCATCGCACAGGAACTAGCTCGCGGTGATGCCAGTATCTGTACCTTCTTCGGCGTCCACTCTGGACTGGCAATGACATCTATCGCCTTGCTCGGCTCCGAGGAGCAGAAGCAGCACTGGTTACCAGCAATGGCCCGCATGGAGAAGATCGGAGCTTTCGGCCTGACCGAGCCAACGCATGGCTCCGACGCCGTTGCTTTGGAGAGCCGAGCTCAGCGCGTGGGCAATGAGTATCTCATTAACGGAGCTAAGCGCTGGATTGGCAACGCCTCTTTCGCCGACGTGGTCATCATCTGGGCACGCGATGACGAGGGCAACGTAGGTGGCTTCCTGGTCGAGAAAGGCACGCCTGGCTTCGAGGCTAAGATCATGACCGGTAAGGTCGCCAAACGCGCCGTCTGGCAAACGGATATTACCCTCACCGACGTGCATGTTCCTGTCGAGAGCCGCCTGGCACTCTCCCGCAACTTCAAGGACACGGCACGTGTGCTTACGGCCACACGCTCCGGGGTAGCCTGGGAAGCCGTCGGTCACGCCATGGCCGCCTATGAAATCGCCCTGGCTTATGCCAGGGAGCGCATGCAGTTCGGCAAGCCATTGGCGAGTTTCCAGATCATTCAGAACAAACTCAGCACCATGCTCGCCAACGTGACCACCATGCAACTGCTATGCCTGCGCCTCAGCCAGCTCCAGGCTGAGGGCAAGATGACGGATGCTATGGCCTCGTTAGCCAAGATGAATAACGCCCGCCACGCCCGCGAGGTCGTCGCCGAGGCTCGTGAGATGCTCGGTGGCAACGGCATTCTGCTCGATTACCACATTGCCCGCCACCATGCCGATATCGAGGCCGTGTTCACCTACGAGGGCACCGACACCATTCAATCCCTCATCGTCGGACGCGACATCACCGGCATCAGTGCCATCGCACATCGCTAGAACCTGTATCGTTCTGCATGACGACCGAAACGGTCGTCATGCAAGCCATCCGTCGACCAGGCTACACAATGCGCCCTGGATGGGTATACACATTCATGGAACGCTCCCGCAAGAAGCCAATCAGCGTCACTCCGGCCTGATCGGCCAGTTCGACGGCAAGACTGGAGGGGGCTGAGATAGCGGCAATACAGGGAATACGAGCCAGCAGTGCCTTCTGGATGATCTCAAATGAGGTACGCCCGCTCACCATCAGGATATGTCTCGAGTACGGCAACGTCCCATGTAGCAGACCATGGCCGATGAGCTTGTCGACAGCGTTATGACGCCCCACATCTTCCCGCAGCAGGAGCAACTCGCCCGCGTGGGTAAAGAGGCCGGCAGCATGCAATCCTCCCGTATGGGTAAACACTGCCTGCGCGGCACGTAACTGCGCCGGTAGCGTGTAGATGACCGAGGCAGGGATACGCACATCATCCATTTCCAGCGGCGGTGTGCTGACCATGAGATCGGCGATACTATTCTTGCCACACAACCCGCAGCTTGCTGAGACGGCAAAATGGCGTTCTTCCCGTTGCCCACCCTGGCGTAGCACGACATTCACGACATTGGGCAAGGGCAGGCCATCAGCTTCGACGGCATCCTCAATCGAGAGGATATCATCGGGCTGACGGATCACCCCTTCGCTCAAGAGAAACCCCATTGCCAACTCATGGTCGTGGCCAGGCGTGCGCATAATTACGGCCAGGCTGCGCTGGTCAAGACGCACCTCCAATGGCTCCTCAACGGTCAGATGATCCTCGCGCTGCTCCGCCTCGTTTCCTTGCCAGTGTGTCATGTCGACATTCATTACGCGCATTGGATCAAGCGATGAGCGCCAGAAACCCGGTGTGGTCATGATTCTCTCCTATCAATGCTACACAATCTCCGCCAAAACAAACGCTCGTCCGGGTGCGCGTGAGATTGTTGCGCGGAGCCAAACCACCCAACCCCAGGGCGGAGGCAAGCTCACGCCCAGACTTCCCACGTTGAGCAGGTGGACCCAGCGGCCAGTTGGTAGGGGCGGAGCTTGCCTCCGCCCTGCTCCAGGACCCTCCTTGCAACAATCTTACGCACACCCCGCTCGTCCACATGAGTTGACGCAGCGCGCGGGTAGTGCTACGATAGACATGCTACTATACTACTCACCAACAAGGGGCTGTACGATGCATCACTATGTAAAGTCGAGTAACGAAACACTACGCAAACGCGGTTATCGACTGACACCACAACGATATATGATTTTGAGTGTGATTCAGGAAGCGGAGGCACACCTCAGCATCGACCAGATCGCAGAGCGTGTGCAGCAACGCAACCCCACCGTCAGCCTCTCAACCATCTACCGTACGCTGGAACTTCTCAAAGAACTGGGACTGGTGCGCGAAAATCACTTACCAGGTGAACAGCCTCATTATGAGGCTGCCGAGGGATACGCCCATCATCACCTGGTGTGCCGCAACTGTCGAGCCATCATCCACCTGGACGATGATCTCCTGGGCGATCTCGCTGATCGACTACAAGCGCAGTATGGCTATCATAGTTTAACACTTGACCTGGTGGCAGCTGGCTACTGCGACGCTTGCTGGCACAGCATGGAGCAGAAGTGACCACACCTGCAAACTCAAGGGGCTTGCAGTAACCCTCTATCAAAACAATAGTTTGATGGAGCTGGTGGAGGAAGTGTCTGTGGTGAATTTGGTGCCAGCTTGTTGCCAAAGATGGCGTTGTACATATCTGTCACCATTGGCCCATCGGCAGAGCCACCTTCACCAGCATTCTCCTTGAGCGCGACGATGGTCAGTTGCGGGGATTGATAGGGAGCCTGGGTAAGCAACCAGGCCTCGGCAGGCTTACCTCCACCCACTTCGCCCGTACCTGTCTTGGCGATAATCGCCCAGGGTGATGTGCCCAGATGCGTGACCCGCAAGGAGCCGGAGCCACATTGCACCACGCCAAACATGGCATCGTGCATCTGACTTGCCGTCTGCGAAGAAATCGGCGTGCCTAATGATTGCGGGCTGTTTGACTGCACGACCGTCTGACTGTTGTCCATGGGGATCGGTCCTGGCACACTTGTTGGATTGGGGTCCAGCGTTTTGGGTTGTACAATCCTCATCACCACCATCGGACGCATCAATGTGCCATCATTGGCGATGGCATCATCGAACAGCGACATCTGCATGGGCGTCACAAAATCAACGCCTTGCCCAAACGAGTTTTCAGCCAGCCTGGCCACAGACAACTGGCTATCCTGAGCGCTGTACGTACACAGATGGTTCTGATCCTGGGGAGTCACCGTACTGACCTTCACAGGCAGATCAAACGGTATCTGCTTCCCAACATAAAAGCGATTGTTATAGTCGAGCCAGGTATTTATTCCCACCTTCGCACCCACCTGTGCAAAGATGATATTATCAGAATGAGTATAACCGTAGTTCAGGTCGACCGGAAAATGATAGGTATACCCCTGTATATTGTTCCCCTTATCGAACGTCTCGTTATCAATACGCACCGGCCCCAAAGCTTGCTGCTGATCGAACTGATCCGTCAATTGCGCACTGCCTGAGTCAAGCGCGGCCAGCAGCGTCAGCGTTTTGTAGGTCGAACCTGGCACAGCACAATCCTCTAGAGGACGCTCAAGCAGTGGTTGCTCCGGGTCAGTTGCGAGTTGGTGAAAGTAGTTCAGATCGCCAGCCGCCACGCGGTTAGGATCGAACCCAGGACGACTCAGCATGGCAAGGATCTGGCCCGTGTGTGGGTCTGTGACGATGACCGCCCCCCTGTTCGTCGCGAAGACGTTCTGATTGTCGGGAGGCGGATTGTCCGCTCTAAATGCCTGATCGACGACGCGTTGTATGCGTACATCAATAGAGAGGTAGATGTCATCGCCGATGGGGGGGCGATGCAGGGTCTCGTTAATGGTATTATTTAGCCCGGTCACGCCATTACGACCACTGAGGTAGTCATCGTATTGACGCTCAATACCTGTTGAACCGAAGAGAGGACTGATGTAATAGCCAATCAGGCCTGCCAACGACGGCTCTGTGTAAAAGCGCTGATAACCACATACTGTGCCCGCATTAGGAGCATTTGGGTCCACTCGTTTCGAATATGCCAGTACCACCCCATTGCGGTCGAGGATACGCCCACGGATGGGGGCGCTGTCAGGGAGACAATGCCGATTATTGTGTGAATTTGCTGTCACCGGCTGCGCTACTATTGCCTGCCAGTAGACCAATCCTACGCTCAGCAACAGGAAAAATGCAATAAACAGATTGGTGAGTCTGCGTATACTTGTACTGATGTTCATGCTTCCCGCACCTCTGGGTCTGATAGAATAGAGCTCTTAATTTCCCACAGTAGTGTATCACTGTGCCTCATGCTTGACAAGCACTCACTCTCTGGCTCCCTGGTAATTCCGCATCATCTCCTGCATGCTATCACCGCCAAACTTCTCAAGCAAGGCCTCCGTCAGCACTATTGCCATCATCGCCTCGCCCACGACGCCAGCAGCAGGAACCACGCACACATCGCTGCGCTCATAGCGGCTCTGTTCGATATTCTCGCCACTCGCCAGGTCTACCGAAGGCAAGGGATGTGCCAGGGTGGGAATCGGCTTAACGCCAACATGCACGACCACTGGCTCGCCATTGGTAATACCGCCCTCTATGCCACCGGCATTATTCGTCAGGTGGAACCACCGATTATGTTCGTGACGCAAAACATCGTGGACCTGCGAACCCGTTGTGCGCGATGCTTCAAAGCCTGCCCCAATCTCCACCGCCTTGGCCGACGGAATGCTCATCATCGCCATGCCCAGACGAGCACTGAGACGACGGTCCCATTGACTGAAGCTGCCCAGGCCCATTGGCACATCCAGCGCGACGACCTCGAAGACACCCCCACATGTATCACCGTCCTGCTTGGCCTGCAAAATGCGCGCGATCATCTTCTCGGTGAGTGCCGCATCTGCACAACGCATCGGCGATGCCTCTACTATGGTCCACATGTCATCAGGATAGGCCTCACGAGTCATCGCTCGTGGCGTCTCATATCCAACTTCAACAATAGAAAGAACGTGACTGTGGACCGAGATACCAACGGCAGAGAGCAACTGACGGCACAAGCCACCTACCGCCACACGCGCCGCCGTCTCTCGCGAACTGGAACGCTCGATCACGTTGCGAATATCACTATGACCATATTTCATGGCACCCGTAAAATCGGCGTGGCCTGGACGAATACGAGTCACCGACTCAATATCCGCCTCGACAGGGGCCGCGCTCATCCGCTCTTCCCAGTTGACCCAGTCCAGGTTTTCAATCTGCATTGTAATCGGCGAACCCAGCGTCTTGCCATGCCGTACGCCAGAGAGAAAGCGAATGGCGTCTTTCTCGATTTTCATGCGTCCACCACGCCCATAGCCACCCTGGCGACGACGCAGATCAGCATCGATTATCGCCTTCTCTACTGCTAAGCCGGCAGGCAATCCTTCCACAATCATCGTCAGGCAGGGACCGTGCGATTCACCCGCCGTCAAGAAACGAAACATGGTTAACCCCCTTTTCTCAGGCAGCCATTGTACATAACAAAAAGTGAGACTGTATAATGACCGACTTGATATCTATTAGATAAACATATTGACAAAAAGGACAGGAATATTTTACAATTTATCCCGGTCTTCATCTTATACATCTATTTTTCTTATTTTGAGCGTCCATTCTACAGAGGAGGACATGATGTCAACCCACAGTCAACCTGGACCATCGGTCGGTGCAAGAATACGAGCAGCGAGGCTGGCGATGAAATTCACCCAAAGTCAACTCGCCCGGCCCGACTTTTCCGTCAGCTACATCTCTGCCATCGAACGTGGGCAGATTCAACCCTCGCTGCGTGCGCTAACCATCCTGGCGGCGCGTCTTGGCCTTTCCTCCACACAACTGTTAACGGGCCAGCCCTCTGATAAGACGCCCCCTGAGCCTTCATTGAACAAGCCTACCTATGAAGACGAGATAGAACTCGCGCTTATAGAAGCACAGATCGCCATTCAGCAAGGTGCGGCACTCCAGGCATTAGAGCAACTCCAGCATGTTATGCCAAAAAACTTGAAACAGCGGCAACTACGACAGTACTTACTTGGCCGGGCCTACCTGCAGGCAGGGCAATTTGAAGAGAGTAAGGATGCTCTCTTAGAAGCTGCCCGGCTTGCCAACGACTCTCACATGAACTTGCACATCCTCAATCTGTTAGGCACCGTCTACGTGGCCATCCATAACTATACAGAGGCCTTCGCAGCATATCAGCGCTGTCTTGATAGGTTGGCAAGCGATCAGCAGTGGACTCCATTTTTCACAATGCAAGTATACACCAACCTGGGTGAATACTACATCCGTCTCAACCAATTTGGCCAGGCGGTTAAGATGTTCCAACGTGCTGCTGCAATAACAAACGATCTGGCTACCTCAAAGCAACGGATATTGATGTATGGGACGGCATCCCAACGCTACATCGCTACAGGTGAGTACCACCTGGCGATGCTCCACCTGTACAAGTGCTTGCATCTGTACAACCACGAATCCTTGTTACTGGCGAGAAGCGCACTCTACCACCAGCTTTGCCGGGCGGCGATGCAAGGGGATGCAGAGAAAGCGCGAACCTATCTTGATGCTGCCCTCCGGCGGGAAAAGGACGGACAGGACCGGCTGAGTGTTGCAAGTATCACCACCCATTTAGCTACGTGGTTCTTGACACAGCATGCATTGGCTGAGGCTCAAGAATATGCGCAGCAAGCCTATGCAGAGGCACAACCCTTCGGCGACACATTGATTGCTGCGGAGGCGGCATTGCTCCTGGGACGCATCGCTTACGCACAACCACAATACGAGACTGGCGATGGCTATTTCGCAATCGGCCTGGCGATGCTTGAACGTTTAGGCCTGCGCGAAGACTGGGCCGAAGGGTCAGTTCTCTACGCGCAACTGCTGGAGGATAGTGATAGGCCGCAAGAAGCGCTCAAGTATTGGAAACGCGCTTTTGAGGGGCGTTACCAGTGAGTAGCCAAAAGCTCATGCTCAGGTATTTCGTAAAACCTATTCACGGCATGCCTTTCACACCAGGGGTTATGCCCGCCATGGATGACGGCAACTCGGAAAGGATGACTCCCATATTTCTTAAACGTTTCCAAAGGTGCGTTCTTCCTTTTCTCTTCAGGGTGTACAGATGCGTCACTCAGGCCCTCCGAGCGGTCGTCAAATGGCCAACGAAACTATGGACACTACAACTACATTGAGCTATACTGAGTAGCGGGGAAGAACCATTCCCGTGCGAGGCCTGGAAATGGCAATCCTGCGTATCATTCAACATTTCCAGGCAGCTAATCCCGTCAACGATTTCATCGCACCACTGGAGAAGAGCTAAACTGTCCAGGCATGCTCTTGCTATTTAAACACATATTGAGAGGGCAGCATTGATAGTCCTACATGCGATTTGGGATAGCCTCGTGACCAGAAAACTCCATATCTGGGCAGAGTCATCCCACCTGTCAACCACTCCTCGCAGACGCAGCGGACGATCTGGCGAGCAAACATCCCAGCAGCACCCTTTCGCGCTTAGCTCTGACGCGCTGATGGAAGCCGTCGGTGAGCTTGCAGGAAGCCTGGTTGTGAAAAGTGCTGAGACTGGTATGCTCAAGTTGCGCTTGCCATCGGCAGCAAAGGGACCGCTCCCCTCGCCTGATCTCATTCTAGAGAAAGAGCCTGTTGAGCGGGAAGCGACAGCATTGAAGTCATGGGATGTCATAACGCTGACCCTGGACCCGCGTGTTGCCCTGGATTTCTTGCTTGCACTACCTGAAAATCCACCCCACGCAGTAGCTTTTGGGAGTTCCCTGCGTTTCTGGACAGAAGCAGCACAATTCTCGTTCGAGTTGATCGCCAGGCAGTGCTTTGCACCAACGCTGCAAGAGACCAGGAGTAATGGAACCCTCGCTTTTCGTGCCATGTGGGAGGCAATCCTTGCAGCAGAAGATGCTGAACGCTTGTCGCAACTCTCCGCGGTCATGCCACCTATCTGTTGGGCGTTCATGCCCCCTGGTGAAATGAAAGCGTCGCTGCTGCAGGATAGTGTACGGGATTTTCTCAATCAAACCATTGACGCATTCGTGCGGGAGAAGCTGTCGGCGAATGATCTCCTGCCAGGCCCAGGTCGCCGTAATCGTCGTCCCAAAGGGGTATCCGAACAATGGCTCTACGCCCTTGCAGCGGATGACCCCACGCTCACAGCACCGGCCCAGGACCTGGAACATTTTTCCACAGACCTGCACTCCTGGCTCGACCAGCTTCAGCCCGTAGCGTCGGATGCACCGTTCCGCACCTGCTTCCGGCTCGACCCACCTGGGGAAGAAGATGCTGCGGGGTGGCATATCAGCTTTCATCTCCAGGCGAACGACGACCGCAGCCTGCTGGTTCCGGCAGAAAAGGTCTGGAAGGAGCGTTCAAGCACGCTCACCTTTCTCAAGCGCAAATTCGAGAATCCTCAAGAACGACTGCTGGCCGACCTGGGTAAAGCTTCCCGCCTGTTCCCCATGATCGAGGAAAGCTTGAGGACAGCGCGTCCAATGGGCCTGACGCTGGATACGGAGCAGGCGTATATGTTCCTGCGCCAGTCGGCTCCACTGCTGGAACAGAGTGGATTTGGCGTCCTCGTCCCGCCATGGTGGTCAAAACCGAGCACGCGCCTGGGCGTCAAGTTGAAAATCAAGCCGAAGGGGAACGGGAAAACGAGCTCAGGACTGCTGGGCCTGAATGGTATTGTGGCGTATGATTGGAACGTTGCGGTCGGTGATAAGACCGGAGGAGATCGAAGCGGCCATCGCCGTCTTCAAAAAACAGCATGCCAACGGGGATATGACAGTCGGGGAGGCTCTGCGGCTCGCTTTGGGGCAGGAGACGTCGGCGATGGGCCTTCCGGTGCTGGACATTGCCGGTGAGGGTTGGATGCGGGACCTGCTGGATAAGCTTTCCAATAATGTGAAGATCGCTTCTATTGAGACGCCTTCAACCTTCCAGGGCCAACTCAGGCAGTATCAGCTCAAGGGAGTGTCCTGGCTGGCATTTCTTAAGCAGTTCGGCTTCGGAAGCTGTTTAGCAGATGATATGGGACTCGGTAAGACAATACAACTCATTACGCTTCTCCTGCATGATCGTGAGGCTAGTACTGAACAGAGCGAACCAGCATCCGGCCCCACCCTGCTCATCTGCCCCATGTCCATCGTAGGCAACTGGCACAGAGAACTGCAACGGTTCGCCCCATCACTCAGAGTCATGATCCACCATGGGCACGAAAGGCTCTCCGGCCAGGCGTTTGAGGACGAAGCGAGGCAGCATGATATCGTCATCACCACCTATGCTCTCGCCCTGCGCGATAAAGAGCACCTGGCTCCCATTGAGTGGGAGTATGTCGTAGTGGATGAGGCGCAGAACATCAAAAACGAGACTGCAAAACAGACCCAGGCTATCAAAAAGCTTGATGCCAGGCATAAGATTGCTCTGACCGGCACCCCGGTCGAGAACCGGCTGTCTGAACTCTGGTCGATTATGGAATTTCTCAATCCGGGGTACCTGGGTTCCGGCAAGGACTTCCGCACGAACTTTGCCGTCCCGATAGAAAAATATCGCAATGCGGAGCGTGCAGAGACACTCAAGCGAGTGATCCAGCCGTTTGTGCTGCGCCGATTGAAAACGGATAAGGCAATTATCGCAGACCTGCCCGATAAGATGGAGATGAAGGTCTTTTGCAACCTGACCCAGGAACAAGCCTCACTCTACGAGGCAGTAGTGAAGGAGATGCTGGAGAAGATCGAAAACTCGGAGGGTATCGAGCGCAAAGGGCTGATCCTGTCTACGCTGCTGAAGCTCAAGCAGGTATGCAACCATCCTGCACATTTTGTGGGTGATGGGAGTAGTTTGCCGGGGCGCTCAGGCAAGCTGGCTCGGCTGGAGGAGATGCTGGAAGAGGCTCTGGCGGCAAGCGATAAAGCCTTGATTTTCACCCAGTTTGCCGAGATGGGAACGTTGCTGCGCGCCTATTTGCAGGAGACGCTGGGATGCGAGACGCTCTTTCTGTATGGCGGTACGCCGAAGAAGCAGCGCGATCTCATGGTTCAGCGTTTTCAAGAGGAGCGCCGTGGGCCACCACTCTTCATTCTCTCGCTGAAAGCTGGCGGCGTAGGACTCAATCTGACAGCCGCCAACCACGTGTTCCACTTCGATCGCTGGTGGAACCCGGCGGTGGAGAGCCAGGCCACCGACAGAGCATTTCGCATCGGACAAACAAAGAATGTGCAGGTGCATAAGTTCGTGTGCATCGGTACCTTAGAGGAGCGCATTGACCAGATGATCGAGCAGAAGAGGTACCTTGCTGAAAGCATTGTCGGCAGTGGCGAAACCTGGCTCACCGAGATGTCAACGAACCAGCTCAAGGAACTGTTCGCATTGAGCCGCGAGGCCGTTGGGGAGTAAGCTGCTGCTCACTGTTCGCCATGGTGGAATCTGCCACTGAGGATGATAGCCGCATTGAAGGTGTCGATGGCAGGACTTTGTCTGCGTGCCTGAGCAAAATCAAATGGACCATCCCAGTGCAACCCCAAATGGTTCGAGCTGTCCCGATCATGAGCCCATAGGGCATCAGCGTTTCTGGTGATGAAGACCCTATACGCCCGTTTGGGATCTGATTGGTAGAGATAGTACAGGTTCTTGATAAAGATGCCCTTGAACTGGGGACCATCATCACCGCAGCTATTACCCCGCTCACAGCCTCGCTCATAGAGGACGCCGTGAGCGTCGATGTTCGTTTTATCATTGGCATCGGCAATCGCTTCGGCCTGTCTAAGATAGGAAGAGTTTTTGGTGACTTTGTAAAGATCAGTCAATGCACCCACGATCACGCCCTGATTGTATGTCCAGGGGTTCTGGCCGTTATTTTGACAGGTGCCGCTGTCCAGTCCATCGTTGACCAGCTTCGAAGCGTTTATCATACCGCTACTTTTGAACCAGCGCCATTCCTTGATGGCCCAGTCAATATAGCTGGTACGCAGGGGACCGCTTCCACCCTGGAAAACGTCACTGGGGGTGTGTTGGTGAAGGCGAACAGCAACTTGCAGGAAGAGTTCGTTGGCGATAGCATTTTTGTAAGTTTTGTCCTTGCTCCACCAGATACCGCCATTGCAGGTAGAGTCCCAGCCGTTTGCCATGTCATTGAAGATGGTTTTAGCCATGTTGAGATAGGCGGTCCTATGGGTCAAGTCGTAGGCTTTTATCCAGGTGATAGCCCACCAGCCTTCGTCATCATAATAGTTATCGAGAAAATGGTTGCGCTTGTTGTGGTTGAAGGTAATAGCGATATCGGCATTATAGGTGGTTGTATCGGTTCGCAATGAGTAGTCAATGGTGGTTTCCAGGGCAGCGGCTTGCTGCCACCATAAGGTATCTGGCCACAGCCCTATGGATGTGTTATACATGCGTTGCAGCGCAAACATGCTTGAATCTGTATAGAACCGGTAGTTGCTTATTGCGTAAGAATCGAGCCCCTGAACAGCCATGATTAGCGTGGCCAGGCTTGCCAACATGCTTACGTAAAAGAGAATGCGGATGCTGTAGAATACTTTTGTCATGATTGAAGGCATCTCAAGCCTCCCCGTCTAGTGTGGAAGTAGGGTAATTACTGGCACGATTCTAGCGTCGCTTTCCAAAACTGAGGTAATCTCATGGATAACTATTATAGCAGAAATGGCAGAGTTTGAATAGTCCAGATGAGATATATAGTACTAAAGTACTATATGCGCGCGTGGTCCAGATTTTGAGGCAGATGCTACAATACTGGTATCCGTTGTATGAGAAAGAACCGCATTATGAAGGTGAGGGTAAAGCATGTCACGCTGGCGAGGACGCTACTGGGATTACTATGAACCAAGCCGGCCGATCAAAGTTGAGGGCGGCATTAAGACGAAAAGTGAGCGCGGAGACATTGGTTCGACGTGGTGGTCCAAACGCTGGATAGGCGTTCTAGAGTCTTTCAACATGGGAGCGCGGCTGACGCGTGGTCGTTCCTACGCTCGCCAGGGGCAGGTGCTCTCGATTGATGTCCAGCCGGGCATCGTAAAGGCGAAGGTGCAGGGATCCCGACCTAAGCCTTATGACGTCCAGATTCGCCTAAAGCCGCTTTCAGATCAAGATTGGGAGAAGGTGGCGGAGGCGATGGCTGCTCAAGCACTCTTCGCGGCGAAGCTGCTTGCCGGTGAGATGCCCACAAATATCGAGGAAGCCTTCGCAGTGGTGCACCTCTCGCTGTTCCCCACTGCTGCCAGGGAGCTTGATACTGACTGCTCCTGTCCTGATTGGGCGAACCCCTGCAAGCATATTGCCGCGGTCTATTACCTGCTGGCGGAGCGTTTCGACGAGGACCCCTTCCTGATTTTCAAGCTACGCGGTCGCACCAAAGAGCAAATTATCGAGACGCTCAGGCAGAAGCGTGTTGAAACGCTGCCCGCGGAAAGTACGGCACCTTCCGTTGACGAAGACGAGTCCACTGCGGCTGAAAATAGCTTATCTCTTGAAGAGCACCTGGACACGTTTTGGCAGGCAGGTGAAGCTTTGGCTACTTTTACGGTGAACCCTACTGCTCCCAAGATCGATAAGGCGATCCTGAAAAGATTGGGGGATGCGCCTTTCGCGGTTGGAGGGCGGAACATTGCTGCTCTGCTAGCAAAAGCCTACGACGTAGCAGACGCTGCCGCCTGGCAAAAAATGGCGGGTGAGGATGCAGATAGATAAGCTGGTTGGTTGGTAGTATAGCACCGGCTCAGGGCAAATGTCCTGGGTTGGTGCTATGGGTTTTAGCCAATCCTTTTTAGTGGCCTCCTGGTTAACATACCTCAACCATATTCTGCGATTTATAACCACTTCTTAAGAAGATCATAACCGAATGCTACCCCGTGTGATAACAAAAGCATACTACACTAGGAGCATAGTCGTAAAAGTCCCTGGTGGCTTTATTTTTGGCATATCTTGAGCGACGGGTACGATTATAAAGGGGATGAATGACGAATAGATAAAACCAGGGCAGCGAAGTCGTTCAGGAGAACATGTAATGAAGAAGAGGAAAGTAGTTATGAACCAGAAGACACAGCCCTGGCGACACCTGTTCACCGGCGTGGCTGTGATAGCGACGTTCCTGGCGACACTGGTAGGGTTTGCGGGAGCGCCAACCGTGAGCGCTTTCACCAAGGCTCACGCCACGTCGAATGGCTGTCAGCTCAACTCGGCCAAGGGCGACATTCAACATGTGATCTATATCCAATTCGACAACACGCACTTCACACGAGATAATCCCAATGTCCCCTCGGACCTGGAGCAGATGCCCAACTTGCTCAATTTTATTAAGGGCAATGGCACGCTGATTTCGCATCATCACACCCCGCTGATCTCGCATACGGCGACCGATATTCTGACCGCGCTGACAGGGGTCTACGGCGACCAACATGGCGTGCCTGTTAGTAACAGCTTCCGTTACTTTAACCCAAATGGCACGAGCAACCTCGGCGTTTCCTTCGCCTACTGGACGGCCCCATTGTTCGATCCAACTACATCGACACCGACCGATACAAAGTTCAACATGCTCACGGCCGCCGGTAAAAATGCCCCGGCTCCCTGGGTGCCGTACACCCGTGCAGGCTGCAACGTCGGCGCAGTCGCCACAGCGAATACGATCCTTGAAAACACGGCCATAGACATTCCGACGGTCTTCGGGGCAAACTCGCCGGAGGCTGCTGAGGCAAAGGCTAATTCAGCACTAGCGCAAACTGACTTTGTGGGTATCGGCATCCACTGCGCAGCGGGGAATGCGCTCTGCTCTGCTGCCAACAATGGCAAGTCCGATCTGTTACCTGATGAACCCGGTGGCTACACAGGATATCAGGGCCTCTTCGGCCATAAGTATGTTGCACCCCAGATCAGCACGGGCTCGCTGAAGGACCTGAACGGTAACGTCATTCAGGATCCCCAGGGCCACATCGGCTTCCCCGGCTTCGATGGCATGTCGGCGGCGGTATCGCTGTCCTATGTGGCGGCGATGCAGGAACACGGAGTGCCCGTGACCTACGCCTATATCTCTGATGCGCACGATGCACACCCCAATGGACCTGCTTACGGCCCAGGACAGGCAGGCTACGTGGCAGCCCTCAAGGCCTATAATGATGCCTTCGGCAAATTCTTCGCACGCCTGGCAAGTGATGGGATCAACCAGAGCAATACACTGTTCGTGTTCACCGCTGACGAGGGTGATCATTTCGTAGGCGGTCCTCCCAGCCCGGCAAACTGCGATGGCGTGACTACACCTTGTACCTACAGCCAGATCGGTGAACTCAACGCGAATATGGCCGGTCTGCTGGCGACGGAGCAGGGCATCACGACTTCGTTTTCTGTTCACTCGGACTCTGCTCCCACTGTCTATATCAAGGGCAATCCATCTCGGACTGATCCCACAGCTCGCACCTTCGAGCGTGCTACAGGAAAACTGACGGCGGCTAACCCGATCACAGGCAAAACCGATACGCTAACGAACTACCTGGCCGATCCGGTGGAGATGAACCTGCTGCATATGATCACGGCGGACCCGGCGCGAACACCAACCTTCACAATGTTCGCCGATCCTGAT
>WNFO01004117.1_pt1 | contig 16479 bp, 16 predicted proteins | sample 5400251 | NCBI WGS metagenome assembly WNFO01 (sample SAMN13153354, study PRJNA577476) | soil metagenome | isolation source: 100 cm saprolite under Madrone tree | place: USA:California | collected 2016-06-14 | reverse complement strand
TTCCAGAGATGACCATCTACGCTCGGAACGTCAAAACCGGCAAAACTTTTTCTACACATGTCAAAGAGGGCACCGCTGTCTATAAGGTTTCGGTCCCACCGGGTAGATATTTTGTTTTTGTCTGGACACGAACTGAGAAAACATTGGGTCGAATTGGTGGGTTATACTCTCGCGCAGTTCCGTGCGGGCTAGATGTGTCCTGTGCTGACCATCGTCCCATACCGGTCGAGGTGGAGCCGGGCCGGCCGGTCACTCATATTGATCCATGCGATTTCTACTCCCAAAAGAGCGTGCCACAACCCTGAAACACGGCCTAATAAAGCGCCTGGATCGAGTCAGAGTAGCGCCGATGTTATCAACGAAGCCTGCACACGTTTCACGAAGTCCGTCCCGCAGAAATAAACGCGGCGTCGATCTGATTTCCGACGCGCTGCCATTCGGTCGGTTGTGGTATAGCGGTCCAAACGCAATCAGCGTTTGCTGCGAATAATTGGCAATGGAGGACCGGTCCCCGAATATGGCTGTAGTCCGCTCGGTTTGGCGCCGAGTTAAGAAGGGCAAAATTCGTGACCTGGAGCCAGTAAAAGACGTCAAAGGCGGGGGCGACGGTGTTAGGGACGAATCCAAACCCATCGCAGGCGGCACAGGCACGATAGGCAGCCACTAATTGGGCAGATACGAATTTACGACGACGTCGGCAACGTGATCGAGACGCACGCGCAATGACGCGGGCGATTTCAAAGAGCCGTAAAGGTTTGGCGAAGGCAAGGGCCAGAGGACTCCGAACGATCTAGCGGCCTGCTTACGTGACAACTTTTTCACCATCACCGCTGAAGGAGCGGTTGCGCGAGCTTGCCCACCTTAGATTGCTCGCTAGATGACGCCGACGAGCTTTGAGCATCAATAAACGGGCAGCATTTTGCAATTTATGCGTAGGTGCAGGGCCGTCCCAGGACGATAGTCGCGGCTAACAAGGAAGGTAGAATATGAAGAAAACGATATTTGTAACAGCGATGTGTGTCGGACTGGTCGCGATGATGAGCGGCCGGGGCGCCGAGAAGGCGAAAAACCCAAGTCTTGCCATCCTGTCGGGCAACAAGGCCGGTGTGAGCGCGAAAGTCAGTGCAATTGAAGTCTACGTTCGGAGTGTGGAAAAGAATATTTCCTCCTCCCAACGCAAAGAACAGATGCTCTCCCCCGGTGAGCTGAAGAATGTAACGAACGAGAATTGGACGAAGATCCATACTTACTCTGATGGTGCGGACCTGAAACGGATGAAACTCTATCCGCCGGCGGATTCACAAAGGACAGAGGAGTTTTACTATCACGATGGTAAACCGGTCTTCGTCTTTCTGGAAGCGAACGGAGCTGGCAAAGAGAACCACGATCAAAATACCACCGGAGATAAATACTATTTTACCGATGGAAAATTGATCGCGGCCACTGCTGCCGACGGCAAATAGATGGATGTTAAAAGCGCAGAAGCGGAAAAGATGAGCGAGAAGTTGCAGAAGGAATCTGAAGCTTTTCGAGCGGCGGTAAAATAATTTTCCGGCAAAGGCGACGATTCGGTTTTGATTTTATGGACTGACGGCGCAAATCGTCGATTCGAAGTTGCACAAACGCCGTCAACTTTTCATCGGCTCGGACAACAAAGTGTTTTCCATCGTCGCGATGTGCGTCCACAACTAAGATCGTTCGCCCGCTGGAATCTAAGGTTGTGACGCAGCTCCAGCTCCAACCGGCTTGCTGAGATTGTCAGCATGGCCTCGAAGCCTGAGCCAGCTATGCGATTTAATGCCTAATCTTAGTAGCGGCGGACGGAGGGATCCTGGTTTTTTTGTAACTTTGACCCGGTACCGTGCAATTTGGATTCGATTGTTGTGCTCGCCTGGGCTACTTGGTCTTTGAACGGTTTGTTCCAGCCGAGGGAAATCAGCGCCGCAATGATCACGAGTTCAGCCAAGAGTCGCATAATGTCTGAGACTGACAGAAAACGCCCGCGGAGATCAACAAGAATCGTTGAAGGATTGAATGGTTGAAGCGTTGAAGTGTTGACCGGTCTCGGCTACGGCGCTGGCATTCGTTGAGCTTGAGCCAGCAGACTTGAACAGGCGCATACATTCTGACAGGATTACATTTCATCCTGGCATCATCGTCCCCGCAGCAGTTGATCTGCGGCGGCGATCGACTGTGGAGCGCTAAACATGTATCGCGGCTTATCCGTCATTGCGATAGTGCCGGTCTTCAACGAAGAGGCAAAGATTGGAAAAGTTGTAGGCCGCATGCCACGACAATTCGTGGATGAAGTTCTGGTCGTGGACGATGGTTCAACAGACCGCTCCGCCGACCTTGCGCGCTCATTTGGTGCCCAGGTGATTTCAATGGGTGCGACGCTCGGCGTCGGTGCGGCACTGCAGACGGGATATCGCTACGCGTTCGAGCACGGCTATGACGTCGCTGTCACAGTCGCTGGCAACAATAAGGATGCACCGGAGGAGATTCCCTTGCTTTTAGATCCGATCGCCGACGATCGGGCCGATTTCGTGCAGGGTTCGCGCTTCTTAAAACGCGGGGCCAGCTTCGGAGCGATGCCAGCCTATCGGCAGGTTGCCACCCGCCTCCATCCGCTGCTTTTTTCACTGGTGGCCCGACGTTGGATCACTGAATCGACCAACGGCTTTCGCGCTGTGCGCACGCGCGTCCTGGCTGACCCACGACTCAACTTGTGGCAAACCTGGTTGCGACAATATGAGCTCGAACCGTACCTGTACTTGCGAAGTATCCAGCTTGGCTACCGCACGGAGGAAGTTCCCGTAACAAAAATTTATCCGCCAAAGTACTTAGGGCAGACCAAGATGAAGCCGATCGCCGGCTGGTGGTCCATCCTGCGGCCACTCATCTACGTGAGCTTGGGTTTGCGAAAGTAACCGGCATCGCCAGATTAGGGCGGTTTGGATGTCGAAAGTAAGCGAGATAATTCATGTCACGGCAGGGAAAAGCGAAACACAGATGATTCGGGTCGCGGTGATCGGCGCCGGGCAGTGGGGACCCAACCTGATCCGCAATTTTCACAACGGACAAGCAAGCAAAGTAGTCTGGATCGTTGACCGGGACGCGGCTCGTTTGGCCGAGGTGCGGACTCGTTTTCCGGATGTCCAGGTTGCGGAGGAGCCGGTGCGCGCGTTGTGTGACCCAACGGTCGATGCTGTCGTGGTCGCGACTCCTACAAGCACTCACTTCACGCTGGCGCAACAGGCCCTTCAGCGTGGCAAACATGTGCTTGTAGAAAAGCCGCTGGCGACCGAGTCACGGCAAGGAACCGAGCTCTTCGAGACCGCCGCACGCCAGCGACTGATTCTCATGGTCGGCCACGTGTTTGTTTACAACCCCGCTATACGCAAGGTGAAAGAATACTTGGATGCCGGACATCTCGGGAAGGTGTATTACGTGTCGATGGTCCGTACGAATCTTGGACCTATTCGCTTGGATGTGAATGCCGCATGGGACCTTGCGGCGCACGACCTCTCCATTGTCAATTACTGGTTCGATGGGGAACCACTAAGTGTATCGGCAATCGGAGGAACTTGGATCAATCAAGGGATTGAAGACGCCGTTTTCGCCACCCTGACATACCCGCAAGGCGTGCTGGTGAATCTACACGCCTCTTGGCTCAATCCCCGCAAGACCCGCGACATCACTGTCGTTGGTGAAAAGCGCATGCTGACGTTCGATGATATGAACCTCAACGAGCCACTGCGCATCTACAACAAACAAGTAACCGATGTATCTACCCGCCCGACATACATTGATTCCTTCGCCTCGTTCCATGTAAGCATCCGCAAGGGGGATCTTATAGTTCCCAAGGTGGCGGTCGGCGAACCGCTGGCGGCGCAGTGTGCACACTTTCTCGAATGCATCGTGTCAGGCAAGCAGCCATTTACCGGCGCCCCGGAGGGGATCGCCGTGGTGCGCGCGCTCGAGGCAATGCAGCGTTCAATCCGTGCAGGCGGCCGCGAAGAACGGGTGGAACCGTCATGTTGATTCCGCTGGTTGACCTGAAATTGCAACATCGACAAATCGCGGATGAGCTACAGCAAGGGTTCGCGCGCCTGTTTGAAAACACAGCGTTCATCCTTGGTGAGGAAGTCGCCAGCTTTGAGCGAGAATTCGCGCAGTTTTCAGGCGTGAAGCACTGCGTTGGTGTCGCCAACGGCACCGACGCGCTTGAGATGATGCTGCGCGCGATTGGTGTCGGCGACCGCGACGAAGTAATCGTGCCAGCCAATTCCTTCGTCGCCGCGGCATTCGCGGTCATGCGCGCCGGTGCAGTACCAAAATTCGTTGACTCAGACCCCGAAACGCATCTTATCGACGTGCAGGCGGTCGCGCGGCAGATTACCCGCCGCACGAAGGCCATTCTGGCGGTGCACCTCTACGGCCAGATGGCGCCGATGGAGGACCTCAAGGCTCTTGCCGATCAGACCGGCGTGCTGTTACTCGAAGACGCCGCACAAGCGCATGGCGCGCGCCGTCACAACCACGGCTTGGCGAGCGTAGGGCTGGCGGCTGCTACGAGCTTTTATCCGGGCAAGAACCTGGGCGGATACGGTGACGGCGGGGCTGTATTGACCAATTCGGACGATCTTGCCGCCGCCGTTCGCGCACTGAGGAATTACGGTAGCGAGCTAAAATATTATCACCCGCGCGTGGGCTTCAACTCGCGGCTCGATGCCATACAGGCGGTAGTGCTCAGCGCAAAGTTGAAACATCTGGCGACTTGGAACGAGGCGCGACGGCAAGCGGCACGGCGTTATGACGACCTGCTCTCTGGGGTCGAGGCTGTTACGTTGCCAGTCACACTTCCCGGAAACGAGCACGTCTGGCACTTGTACGTGGTACGCCTGCCACGTCGCGACTCGGTATTGCGCAAATTAAAAGAGGCTGGCATCAGTGCCGCGGTGCACTATCCCCTGCCGATACATCTGCATGGTGCGTTTCAACATCTGGGCCATAGGCCAGGCGGCTTCCCAGTCGCGGAGGCTGCGGCTGAGCAAGTCCTATCACTTCCTCTCTTTCCTGAAATCACGGTCGAACAGCAGGCCTACGTGGCCAGCGAACTCGAGAGATCGCTTTTAAAACCTAGCTGATGTAGAGGTGCGACGGACAAAGCCACCCCTGCCAACAAGGGTATACTTGCCAGCATGCTCTCCGTCGGAAGAAAAAGATAGAGGCTATGGCCATCGAAACGACACTGACCAATTGTGAAGAAACCTCTTCCAACAAATCTTCGATCATGAGTGGGTCGAAACGCGATGACTGGTTTTTATGCCTGATCCTGGCGATTGTCACGATATTGGCGTACCAGCCCGCCTGGCACGGCGGACTTTTATGGGATGACGACAATTGCAGCACGCCTCGGGAGTTGCGCTCCCTGGATGGTCTAGGGCGAATTTGGTTCCAGCCGAGGGCAACCGCGCAATATTATCCTCTTGTTTATACGTCCTACTGGCTCCAGCAAAGGTTATGGGGCGATTCGACGACTGGCTATCACTTGGTCAATCTTCTTCTGCACATCGGCTGCGCCGTGCTGGTGTTGAAAATCCTGCGTTTCTTGCGCGTCCCGGGAGCAGAACTGGCGGCAGTGATCTTCGCCCTGCACCCGGTGAATGTGGAAACCGTCGCCTGGATCGCAGAGCGTAAGAACACGCTCTCAGGAATCTTCGCCCTGGCGGCGACGCTCTTTTATCTAAAGTTTGACGAGAGCCGAAGCAGACGAAGTTACGCGTTGGCGATCGGGTTGTTCCTGTTAGGCTTGTTCAGTAAGACTGCGATCGTAACGCTGCCCTTAGCCTGGCTGGTGATCTTTTGGTGGAAACGAGGCGCGATCTCGTGGCGGCGCGATGTTGTACCCTCGATACCTTTCTTCTTTCTGGCGGCCGTAGCGGGACTGGTAACCCGGTGGTTTGAAAATATTGGCATCGGTTACAAAGCGACAATTCTGGATCTTTCCCTCTTGGATCGCTGTCTGATCGCCGGGCGTGCCTTCTGGTTTCAATTGGGCAACTTGCTGTGGCCGTCAAACCTGATGTTCGTTTATCCGCGCTGGGAGATTAACGCCCACGTATGGTGGCAGTACCTGTTTCCTCTCGCTGTCCTGGGATTGCTGGGAATTTTATGGAGTCTGCGGCGATGGTCACGTGCGCCGTTGGCGGGCGTGCTCATCTATATCGTCCTGTTGTTGCCTTCGCTCGGTTTTCTCAACATCTATTTTTTCATTTATTCGTTTGTAGCTGATCACTGGCAATACCTGGCCTGCCTCGGAATCATCACGCCTTGCGCCAGTGGGATCGTGCTACTGGCTGAACGATCTAAACGTTGGCAAGCCTTGCTGGAGCCTGCAACGATGCTGCTGCTGGGCGGAATACTGTTCGTTCTTACCTGGCAGCAAAGCCGGATGTACACCGACATCGAAACATTGTTTCGGACGACTATCGCCCGTAATCCCTCTTGCTGGATGGCGCAGGTTAATCTCGGTAACTTCCTGTACCAGGCCAACAGGATTCCGGAAGCAATGGACCTGTTTAAGCAAGCCCTGCGAATCAAGCCGGCCGTGGGATATTTTAGCATAGGTAACGCCTTGGTCCTGAAAGGACGAACTTCAGAGGCAATAGATCAATACAAGCAGGCGTTGCAGATTGATCCTGATTACGCGGAAGCGCACCATAACCTGGGCAGCGCCTTCTTGCTGACAGGGCGAACTCCAGAGGCAATAGAGCATTACGAGCAAGCGTTGCGGATCGATCCCGCTTTTGCCGAGGCTCACAACAACCTTGGCCATGCCTTGGTGCAAACCGGCCGGGCGCCAGAGGCCATAGATCATTACAAGGAGGCGCTGCGGATAACCCCCAATTCTGCCGACGCGCATAACAATCTGGCAGCTGCGCTGGCACAGATGGGTCGAACTTCCGAGGCGATCGAGCAACTCAAAGCTGCCCTACGGATCAAGCCCTACGATACCGATACCCGAAACAATCTGACAAAGTTAGAAGCCGTACAGAAAACCAGTCCGGCAAAGAATGGAGAGCCGTTGAAGCGTTGAAGGGTTGAAGCGTTTAAAATGGATGTCGGCCAGCTTGGCTGACTCGGCCGCCAGGCTGCCAGCCTGGCGAACTGGCCGGGAAGCGGGCTAGCAGCCCGCTAGCCGAGTCAGGCTGGCAGCCTGACATCCAATCATTGCAACAGCGGCGCGATGAGGGCGCGTTCTTCTGGCAAAAGCGGTTTGGCTACGAGAAGGAGCGCGTCGTTTCGGGCACCTTCTTCATGGCCGTTTACCGCTAGAATTGCGGCGCGCACTGCCAGCGCGCCTGGCGGTTCGTTCCCCGTCGCTTTTATACCGCGGAATGCTGCGAGCGCGTCCTTATTCCGTCCCAAACGAAGTCGCGCCAGCCCGAGCGTTGCCCGGGCCAACCAGTTCCGCGGCTCCGTTTTGACAAGCACCTCAGCGTCGCGCTCTGCTGCTTCAGCTTGTTCGCCCGAAGCGCTGAGCAGCAATCGCAGATACGCATCCTGGTTGCGGGCTGCTGCGTCATCCGGCCAAAGCTGGGTGATTTCCGCCGCGATCGTTTGTGCGTCAGCGGTCTTTCCCGCTGCCAGAGCAAGGCGCAATCGCCCAGTATAGGCGTCGCGATTTTTCGGCTCGATCTTGATCGCGCCGGCATAAGCGGCGTCGGCGATATCATTGGCAGAGTTTTGCTCGGCATATTTGGCGAGAATCGACAATTTTTCGGGCGTCTTCGCAACTTCCAGAGCGCGTTGCCATTCGTTGGTTGCGCCAGTTGCTGAGCCCAGGTGCGTCTGTGCGACCGCAAGGTACATGTGTTGAAGCACTGGCTCGATTGGGAAACGTTCGCTGATCAAAAGGTCTTTGATCTCATTCCAGCGCTGGAGCCCGCCGAGCGCGTTCAGGTATTGCAGAAAAAGGTCCTGGCGTTGTGACGCGCGCGCCTGAGGCAATACTTCCAAGGTCTTCGCAGGCCGGCCGATGTTGTTGAGCCACCCGGCCAGGGCGGCGAGCGTTTCATCGGCGGATTCTGCGCCTCCCTGGTAAGTTTGTGCCAAACGCGCGGCGTTTCCGAAACGCTCCACTGCATCGGCAACGTACTGGTCCGTCAGGGCTGGATCGCGCCGGGCACGAACTTCAAGTGCCAGCAGTTTGTGGTACGGGCGAGCATCAGGATGATTTTCAAGAGCGTCCGCCACTTCCGTCAGGCTCATCGTCCGTCCGGCTGCAATTGGTGCCGGAGTGGCGGCTAGGTTGAGAGTCATGGTGTCGCCAGATTGTGCTGCAGGTGTTGGTTGAGAGCTCGAGTCTACAGAGAGTGTCGCCGGCGGATTACTCCGCTCCGAGGAGACTGCCGCCTTGGCCGCCGTAGCCTCGGCGGAGGCGGCTTCCTGCGTCGCAGCTATTGGCGATGGTGCCGGGGTGCTTTCGAGCGAAAGCGATGTGTTGCCGCCGATTGCGGGCATGGGCGGCGCAGCCTTTTCGTTTGCGAGAAGAACCAGCGCTTCGAGCGACCCCGGGTTCTTTGGGTCGCGCGCTGCTTTTTCAATTTGCTGCCACGCGTCGGCGTATGGCTGCGAATCGGGGCTCGTGAGCGAGAGAACCAGCGTGGCAGCGGAGAGAACGTCGTACGGTTTTGCGCGCTTATCCGCGAGCACACGTTGGGCGTAATCGAGTGCCAGCTCCGGATTGCTCTGTCGAGCTGCGACTTGACCCGCCCACACGATGTCGATCGGCATGGGCCCACCAGGTTGCGCCAGCAGCGCTTCCACCTGCTTCGCAGCCAGCGCTATCTCACCGGACACGACCGCCGCGTTGATAAAATCGCGCCGGTCCTCAGCAGTAAGCCGGTTTGCGTCATCTACTTTTTTCCACCATTCCAGCGCCGATGCCCATTGACCTGTGCGACTAGCTACCCGCGCAAGCGCGCGCCATGATTCGGGCTCAGTGAATCGAAGCACGTACGCGTCGCGTGCTCTGGCTGCGGCCTCAATCCATTTGTTTTGATCGATCAGAGCGAATGCCTCCCGCGCGAGGCGGCGTGATTGCCAGCCTTTGATTGCTCCGCCGATGGGCCGTGCAGCGAAATAGATTCCGACCCCCAGCACAGCCGCGGCTATGGCGCCGAGAAAAACGAACCGGCGAATCCGTCCGGCGCGAATTTCTTCCGGCGGCCTCAGGTCGAGATCGTCCTTCTTTGAGATGGGACGTGATGGCTGCTTTGTCACGCGAGAGGTTTACTATGTCGTGGCTGCGTATGCAACGCGGACGCTTGCAGCCGTAACTGTTAAGCGCCAAAGGCGCTGTCTCATTGCCAGCCCGGGGCAACGCCCCAGGATTCGTGAAATAAAGAAAATCCATCAGCGCTGAAAGCGCGATTCACTCCGGCACCTGTTCAGTACATCATCGATGCCGTGCCCCAGTCGCTCAGCAAAGTCATTCTTCACATCATTTTTAGCACCAAGAATCGCGAGCCCTGGCTTGATTCCCATGTGCGACCACGTATGCATGCTTATCTTGCGACGGTCTGCCGCGACCTCGGCGCCGAACTCGTGCGCGTTGGCGGTGTTGCTGATCACGTTCACATTGTCACGACTCTGCCGCGAACTGTTTCCCAAGCTCAGTTCATCGAGCAAATAAAGAAAGCGTCATCCAAATGGATCAAAGAGCTTGACGCGCGATATCGGGGCTTTTTCTGGCAACGCGGGTATGGCGCGTTTTCGGTGAGCCCGAGTCAGCTCGATGCTGTCCTGCAATATGTGGACGCCCAACAAGAACACCATCGCACTCGGACGTTTCAGGAGGAATATCGCGAACTGTTGCGCAGGCACGGCATTGGCTTTGACGAGCGGTATGTTTGGGATTGAGAACCACGTGTTGAATTGACTCGCGCCTTCAGCGCTTCGTTTCCTTGACAATCAAATTCTTGGGGCGATGCCCCAAGCTGAGTATGACACGCGCCAATGGCGCTAAACAGATGCGCGGTTTGCGAATTGTGTTCAGGTGCGCCGAAACCGCACGGACCGAATCAATCGCCGCCGCTGATGCCAGCACAGCCCAAGAACACCAAGCAACCCACCCGCGACCGTCGCCGGCTCAGGAACGACCACCCCATTTACCTGAATGTTATCGATTAGATTCTGGAGATCGTTGCCATTGGACTGTCCGTTGAGGAAATTCAGCCGCACGAGGAGGTTAGGCACCCCGAGAGTTCCACCAACATTTAATGTATTGTTAAGAATTATAGTTCCTATCGAGGTGGGGATTGGCGTGACGACGCTGAGATTGGTCCAGGTCGCTCCTCCATTGTCGCTCATCTGAAGCTGAACTTCTTGGAAACCATTTCCGCTGCCACGGCTCGCGAAGCTGACCGACTGGATGTCATAGATTCCCGCCACCGAGGGGAAAGTCATCACGAGATTCAAATGAGCCTCCCCTGAACTGTGGACACCAAGGCTGGTCGTGTTCGGGAGGGCCCCAGGAGGCAGGTTTGTATTTCCAAGGATAGCCCCCGATTCGTTTGAGAGATTCAAGACGGAATACGGAGTGCCATTGTCATTTTGGAAGAGCACAGCGAACGGCGGAAGTTCGCCCTGCTCGATCGCCGGCTGATGGGAACCCTGGTCAACGATGACAGCCGGACCCTCAAAATCGTAAAAACGGATACATGCCGGACAGTCTGCATTCGCGCACGGGGCGAAAGCCGCGAGCAGCAGAAACGCACCCGCCAAAATCACGAGCAAACGAAACGGCAAACTGCGCCGCGAACATGTCTTAAATTTTCGCATGGTTCCTCCCAAGATTTGAAGAATCACGCCGTTTGTAACAATTCCCGTTGGCATGGCAAGACTTTTTTGAGATTTTTTTTGGGGGTGCGGCAGCTGGTGTCGGCTGCGACTTGCACGCGACACGCGTGGCACCACAGCTGTAGAGGCAGCCCCGAAAGCGTTCGGGGCTGCGATGGGTTTAGATTCGGCAGGCGACCAACCTTCGCGTGGCTTCGGCTTGCCAGGCACGTCGCCACTACCGAGGTAGGGGCGATTGACCTCATTCGTCCGCGGGGCGGTTCGGGTGAACCGCCCCTACCTTTTTCTGTCTGCCGCAATACGATCACACCACGAACTGATCACGCGTCATCGAGTTCTACTGCGACAGCGGGCTGTGCGGCGTCACCGGCAACCGATTGAGGTTGTGGTAGAGTAGCCAATTCCAGCCGGAAAGGTCGGAGTATCGGTAAATGCTCACCAGTTTGTAATTGTTCCCGTAAATATCGGTTACTCGCTCAGGTTGTTCTCTGAGGTCGAAACGATGAAAAATTAACCACTCCGCTCCTAATGACCGTCTGTTCGTGCGAACATATTGCTCGTCCAACGTTACTCTATCCACATATTGTGTGGAATCCGGCCGCTCGAGGTAACGTTTATAATAGTTCACCAACATTGCGTTACGAAAATCGTGATCAGACGTGATCACGACCTCTCGACCGTCGGAATTTTTTTCCATGAAACGGAGCGCGGCGAGGTACTGGCCGCGGCCGAATCGGAGTAGATTACCCGTGTTGACGGCGTTACCCGCCACGAAAATTGCCAACAGCGTCAGCCCTATACCAAGCCCGGCCACCCCTCGACGCAATAGGGCTGCGTAGCCTGAAGAGAACAGCACTAAGGAAGCCGCGACGCTGATCATGAAATAGCGAACGGAGAGTGGTACCAGCAGTAGAATTGGAATCAATCCGATCGGCGTCATGATCACAACAGCGTAAAAGATCCAGCGATCGTCGCGCTCAAACATCAAATAGACGAGAACGACGTATATCGAGGCGACGGCCAGGAGAGCTGCGATTCCGGCCGCGGCGCCACTCGCAGGTCCGCCAAGCATGTAGGAAGCCGTCTTGATCAGTAATGGCGTCACTTGATACTCGGGCCCGCCGCCCACTTCCACGCCGCGAACCGCGACGAAATAAAAGGCTAGCAACAGTACGATCGGCACTGTGAAAAGCGCGAATAGATCGAGCACACCTTGTCGCCATTTCGATCGATGGCGGACGAATCGCCACAGCGCCCAGGCAACGAGGCCCGCAACACAAACTGCGAATTCAAGGTGCGCGAGAAAACCGAGTACGACGGCGCTCCAAAAGACAATTGTCCAAATCCGCGACCCTCTTTCTTCGAATTGCTGCAGCGCATACCAGGCTAGCAGCGCAAAGAAGATCGCCAGTGAATACCCGCGGGCCTCCGTGCCGTAGTGAATTAACAGATATGACCAGGACGTGAGGGTCACCGCGATGCACCGATAAACCCTACTAGCGCGACCGTTCCGATTGAGGCCAATATTGAAGGGAGTCGATAAACTAGTGCGGAGGCGTTTTGGCCGACGAGCCACATCCACAACGAAACGAGGTGGTGATTGTTCGAGTGTTTGATATTAATAAACACGTCTCCGAATGAGTGAACGCGTTCGCGAAGTAGTTCGAGTGTCCAGACCTCGTCGAACCACAAATCATTTTGCGCGGCAAGCACACGCACAACAGTACCAACGACGAAGGAAGCGACTGCGATCGCAAGCATGGCCGCGTTAAGCCGTGGCCGCTGAGTCCTACCTGGTGTTTTCACAAAGGAATTTTATCTAGCGGCCGATATGTCTGCCGCTACAGAGGTAGGGGCGATTGACCTCAATCGCCCAGGGCGGTTCGGTGAACCGCCCCTACCTGTTTTCGCCTTCGCGTAATACGACGGCATCGCGAATTAACTCGCGCAGATGCGATTCCGCATCCGCTGCGGAGAACGGCTCGCTGCTGATGAATACTGCTTCGATGACCTGCTGTCCCAAGTGACGGCGCCCTTCCAAAACCTCGCGAAGACGTTCGGCGCGCGTCCATTTGGAACGGGTGCCTGACATCCCGGGCGAATTCGCACCCTGCGATTCTGCGGTTGGTCCTGAAGCGCGATCTTCCGACAAACAATAAAATGCGTGCGCTGTCTGTGGCGCGAGACCTTCGAATGCGCGCTGAAATTCGAAATGTCGAAACGGCAACACAAACTGACCGGTCACCGGATAATTGCGCACCCCGTCATCCGCCACCTGGGTCCAGCCGCTGGCAGGCAGACAAACATCGGGCCGGTGCAAGTTGGCCAAAAGTGCGCTGTTTCGGCCAGGTTTCCAGCGAAAAACGTACAGCAAGCAGGAGATCGTGTTTTCTCGCGACCGGTTTACGGGCGTTTGAAAACCGTCCGGTTCGCGAGCTCCGAAATCCTTCGCGAGCGGAGCATTTTCGGAAGTGGAGGGCGACGGGATCGTCCAAGCCGCTGTCTCGCCTTCATCGAAACGGAGGACACCGCGAATTTCTGGATCGATTTTCAGTTTGCGAAAGTTCGGCGACTGTTCGGGCCATTGCACACTCCAGCGTATGCCGCTGATGAGATTGCGTTCGTGAACGCGGTACCATGCCGCAGTTCCAATCTCCACGAACAAGAGCCAGCAAATGGCTGAAAGAACATAAGAGGACGGGAGCTGTAGAGGCAGCCGTGCCGGCTGCAATGGGACAGTCACAGGCGACCAGCCTTCGCCTGGCTTCGGCTTGGCAGGCACGCCTGGCGCGACAGTTGCCTTCTTCCGCCCCAACAAATACGCGAGGCCGATCGTGCCGAAGAAAACAAGCGCGAGAATGGTGTAGCCGGCGACGTCGTGCCAGCGAGTGACCTCTGAAACATTTTCTGTGCCTGCGACTGCCACCAAAAAGACAGCACGCAAAAAATTCGCGAAAAGCGCGATAACGACGGCGCCCGCGATGAGCACGACGCGGCGCAAGACCGAAAGCCGTTTCAGTTCACCGAAGAGCAAGCCGATCATGAGCGATGTTTGCAACGAACGGATGCCGCTACACGCTTCGTTTACACCTACGAGGCCGGTGCCCACGCGAATCAGGTTGCCCTCGACCTGAGCAGGAATTCCAAGGAGCATCGCTGTTTCCGCGGCGACATTGGCGACGATGCGCATCAGGCCCTGGATGACTGGAGTCTCGACCAGCGTAGGCCACGGCACTGCGATGAAAATGAAAACGACCGGAAATGCAAAATGACGGAGCCATCCCGCGCCTGCGGGACCTCCGCACCATATCAATAACAGCGTCAGGATTACGACCGCCGCTGTGTGAACCCAGGCGAGCAACCGCCACTCTGGGTTAGCAATTTCAAATAGGCGCACCGGTAGCAACAACAGGAGCGCGGGAATTGCAATTAAGGCGGCAATCCAGTTATTGCGGGCTTGGGATTTGGAATTTGGAATTTCCGGAGGTGGCCGATCCTGCCAGCGAAGCCAGAAAAGATAGAGAGCAAAAAACGGAACGAACCAGCCGAAGCTGTATTGTTCGTTAACCAACCATTCGCCGCTGAGTTCTCTGCAAAGCACAAACCAGAGCGCGGCTAAAAACAAAAAGCTCAGTGCGAGTTGGACCGGAAAATGCCCCGCAACTGCCGGCGAAGTGTCAGCGGTCTTCTGTGGAGTTGCCAGATTTTGCACCGCCCGACAGCTTATCAAAGTTATGCGCAAAGCGAACCGGGAATGTTTCAGTCAGTCTCGGACAGGTTTGTTCGTCGCTAGATTGACCGCGAGTGGCGCGATGTGGGAGAATCCAAACTATGAAATTGACGGCGGACAGTAAGGGACGCGTGGTGCCTCCCGGCGCGGCGCCAGGCGACGTGTTCACATTCGAAAAAAACGGGCCTGAACTGATACTGAGGCGAGTGCATCGCGCTGCACAGCAGAAAAAGCGAACAAAAGCGAAGGTTCTGAAGGCGATACGAAGTTGGAAGAGTGTGCCGAAGATTCGCTGGCAAGAGCTGCGAAAGGTGACGCGGGAACCATGATTTTATTGTGACCAGTTTTCCCGTGTCTGAGATCTGCAACTTTTCGACCTGTCAGATTCTCGGTATTAGATTTTTCAACGGCGATGTTGAGGAAGCGGTCGCGTTGATGTTTCAACGTGGCGGGTTTCTCGTCGCTCCGTCCGGAACCTGTTTCGCTCGACTGCGCGAAGATGAGATGTATCGGCGGGCGATAATTGCGGCCGATATGGCGATTGCCGACAGCGGTTTGATGGTCGTACTATGGCGCATACTGAAATGTGAAAATGTCCAGCGCATTTCGGGCTTCAAATATTTGAAACATCTGATCGGTAGGCTGAAAGGCGAGGGGAACACAGACGTGTTCTGGATTCTTCCGACCAAACGTGCTGAGCAAAGATTATTCGATTGGTCGCGCGGCACAGCGCTTCCGATAAAGAACGAGAACTGCTATGTCGCGCCGCGGTATGGATTCGAAGTTGGCGATCGAAATCTTCTTGCGTTGATTGAAGAGCATCGACCTGCGGACGTCATTATCGCGATAGGCAGCGGCGCGCAGGAAAAGCTCGGACATTATTTGCGCGAAAATTTGTCGTATCGGCCGGCAATTCATTGTGTCGGCGCGGCGCTCGGTTTTATCACAGGCGATCAAGGTGCGATTCCCGAGTGGGCGGACCGGTTGTATCTCGGCTGGCTCTGGCGATTGGTTGCGCAGCCACGCATTTTCATCCCGCGACTTGCCCGCGCTTTGGAACTACCATGGTTGATTTGGAAATACCGTGAGAAGTTGCCGGTAGTCACAGGTCAGTAGCTCATTGCCTCAACTCAGATATCTGAAAGTCAGCAACCAGAATTAGAGACGATGTCAGAATGAGTGAACCACGTCAGCGAAATTCCCGTCCTGCTTGTCAATGCTGGGGTGCTGCGAGTCGAACCTGATAATCACCCATGAAAGTGGATGATATCCGTACAATTCTCCGTGCATTGAACGATGCAAACGTCCGTTATCTGATTGTTGGCGGATTGGCCGTTGTGGCACACGGTTATGTCCGGTTTACCTAGGATATTGACCTGGTCGTTCAACTGGAACGTGAAAATGTGCTGCGAGCGATGAACGCGCTCACGGCAATCGGTTACCGTCCGTCAATCCCTGGCGACGCGGCACAGTTCGCAGACGAAGCGCTGCGTCAGCAATTGAGGGATGACAAAGGGATGATCGTTTTTCAAATGCTGAATCCGCAGCGTGAAAGTACGAGGATCGAAATTTTCCTCACCGAACCATTCGTATTTGAGGAAGAATTTGAAAGAGCCAAGCGGCACGAGTGGGGCGACCTGCAAGCACCGGTCCTTCGGATTGAAGCGTTGATTGCCATGAAGCAGGCGACCGGCCGGCCGCAGGACCTTGCCGATGCAGCGCTGCTGCGCGATATTTTGGAGCAGCAACGTGAGCAGAATGAACGTGAATAAACCCGCTTCTCTAAATTCATTGTCACCAGAGGAACGCGCAGCCTGGCGCAGGCACAATCTGCAAACCCTTGCGGAATCGTCTGCTTTACCCTTCGAGGAGAAGCTGGC
>WNFO01006500.1_pt1 | contig 16480 bp, 16 predicted proteins | sample 5400251 | NCBI WGS metagenome assembly WNFO01 (sample SAMN13153354, study PRJNA577476) | soil metagenome | isolation source: 100 cm saprolite under Madrone tree | place: USA:California | collected 2016-06-14 | reverse complement strand
GAGTGCTCTCGCGCGCCCGCGGGGAAGGCCTTCAGGCAGTCCTTCCGGGCACAAGAAAACCCATAAGCGAGACCAAACCATTCTTCGCCTCAAAACCAAGGGTATGAGCAATCGATGGATTGCTGGGCGGCTGGGCCTCAGCGAAACGGCTGTCCGGAAAAGTCTTGGTCGACTGGGCTGGAAATCTGATCCTGATCCTGAACCAGATCCTGAACCAGATCTCCCCTTCTTGCCGGAAGCCGCTTCGCAAGCAAAGCGGGCCACGGTTACGGTAAATAAGTTGATCGAGATTCCGCCTTCCGCTGCGGAACAGCCTCCACGCCAGCGGGCGCAATTTCCAACCGATTCGGCGGCGAAAAGTCTCGATGCCGACCCTCTCGATCGGTCCATGGATCGCCTCCTGGCCGCCATGGGACTTCTCGACGATGCTCTCCCGCTGTTTGCTGCGATGCAAAGTCTGCCAAGAGCGGGTGTGTTGTTGGCTATTCCAACGCTGGTTGCCAGTGGCCTGCTTTCGACGGCCGAGAAAATTTACGGCAGCCTCGGCCCAGCCTTTTACGGACTGCGAACCACTCTGGTGGCCTATGTTCTGTTGGCGCTCCTAAGAATCCCTCGGCCCGAAGCTCTCAAAGAATATCCGCCTGGAGAACTGGGTCGCATTGTCGGTCTGGATCGCATGCCCGAAGTGAAGACCTTGCGCGGCAAACTCACACGTCTGGCTTCTCTGAAGGGCAGCTATCAACTCGGTCGTGAGATGGCTCGGCAACGCATCGCCGAGCGTGGGAAGGTGCTGGGGTTCCTCTATATTGACGGCCACGTTAGGGCCTACCACGGCAAACACACGATTCCGAAGGCTTATGTGACCCGCATGCATCTCGCCGCACCTGCAAGCACCGATTATTGGGTCAACGATCAGCGCGGCGATCCCTTGTTCGTGGTCACTGCCGATGCCAACGCCGGAATGACCCGTATGCTTATGCCCGTGCTGCGCGAAGTACGCGAACTCCTGGGGCCGCACCGGCACTCCACCGTTGTCTTTGACCGCGGCGGCTGGAGTCCCAAACTGTTTCGGGACCTGCTGACCATGGGCTTTGACGTCTTGACCTATCGCAAGGGTCGTACGCGTCACATCACTGAAAAGAGGTTCACTTGGCACCGGGCAAGGTTGGACGGTCGGCAGGTGCTACGGAAAGCGCGCGATCGCTGCGTTGAGCTTTTCGATGGCTCCGATGGATACATTTGCTATGGTCGTGCGGCAATCTTGACCCACTTGTTCAGCGCGTGCTCAGCGTTCTGAAGGAAATTAGGAAGGATTTGCAAAGCGAGTGTTAGTCGATCACACTGATAACGATCTTTCCCCGGACTCTGCCCGAGGCAGAATACTCGATGGCAGATTGACACTCGGAAATGGGAACAATCCTATCGACAACTGGCCTAATCACACCTTTCGCGACTAAGACGGCGATTTGTGCCAACTCTTCTCCCAGCGGCTTCATGAAGATGAAGCGATAATTCACTCCCGCTCTCCTGGCTCTTGAATTGACTCCCAAGCCCACGATTCCCAACAGCAAAGATCTCACGATATCCAAACGCATTTCCTTAGCCGTGCGGTAATCCGGCGATCCGGAGATGGAGACCAACCACCCGTTAGGTCGGGTGACGCTAAACGATTTGTCCAGGGAGTCTCCTCCCAAAGTGTCGAAAACGATGTCTAGGTTGTTCACCCGCTTTTCGAAATCTTCATTCTGATAATTGATAGCGTGATCGGCACCTAAGCTTTTTACGAACTCCAAGTTCTTGCCGCTGGTTGTAGTCCATACCTCCGCGCCTATATGTTTTGCCAATTGAATGGCAAACGTCCCAATCCCTCCGGACCCGGCGTGAATCAAAATTTTTTGACCAGGGTTGAGGTTCGCTATGTCCACTAGTGCTTGCCAGCTGGTTAAACCTACGAGCGGCAGGCTCGCTGCTTCGTGATAATTCAAGTTCGGCGGCATAAGCGCCGCCTCGCTTTGAGCAATTGCGATAAACTCAGCAAAAGTGCCTATTCTCCCATTTCTTGGACGAGAGAAGATTTGATCTCCAACCTTGAATCGAGTCACCTTTTCCCCGATTTGGACGACTTCGCCTGCGCAATCATGCCCTAAAATAAGGGGGAATCGATAGGGCCTCAAAAGACGCAATTTACCATCGCGCAACTTGCAATCGACTGGATCCACACTTGCAACATGAACTCTCACCAAAATGTCCGAGGGGCCAGGCTTAGGTGACGGAAAATTTCCAACCCTCAGAACTCGATCTCGTCCGTATCCTTCAATGAAAGCGGCGATCACGTAAGCCAGCCCGTTGACATAGTCAGGAAAGGCAGATAATCTGATAATCAGATTTATGAAGAAAACCAGCATAACCGTCACGGAAGCTTCGCGCAATTTTGCGGACTGCGTTAACCGCGCGCACTATCAAAACGTTACGTTTGTGCTTCTGAAGAACGGTGAGCCGGTCGCGCGCCTGGTGCCGGACAACGAAAAAGTTTGTGCTGGCCGCGATTTGGCCGAGGCTCTGGCTAAAACCGACTTGCCGGAGAACGAAGCCAGAGCGTGGCATCGTGACTTGGAAGCTGCTCGCAAGAGCCTCAAGGCACCGGCCGACAAATGGCGATAATCCTGGACGCGGACGTCGTCGTTCGGGGCGAGAAAGGCACTTTTGACCTGAAGAGCTGGGTCACGTCCCGTCCGAAGGATCGATTTGAGATTGCTGCAATCACGGTTGCCGAGCTATGGCATGGAGTGGAGCGAGCGACCGGGACACATAAGGTCACGCGGCAGCGTTACCTGGACGCCCTTTTGGAGTCCCTGCCGATCATCCCCTACACCGAGCAGACTGCATACGAGCATGCACGTATCTGGGCCGAATTGGAGGTCTCCGGGAAAATGATTGGCTTCTATGACCTGATAGTCGGGGCAACGGCTCTGGAGCGCGGCGGCGAGGTAGCCACGTTCAACAAACGGCACTTTGGTCAAATAAGAGGACTGAGCGTAATCGAACCAAAATAGTTTCGCGCGAAATATCCGCCTGCACACCATCGCGCTCGCTTGTCCAAACTTGTCCATTTGGCAGCGGCCAATCGAAACAATCGCATTCGTTGATTAATTTTCCGAAGGCCTCTCGGCATGATCGATTGCGAGCACTTCCATGGGAACATTTTGGGGTTCGAGTTTAAGGCCGAGCTGCTGCCGAATCGCGGTGAAGATCGAAGGGCCCGACTGGTTGCTTTCCGGGCCTCGCAGGCCCGCGGGTTGAGTCTTATCGGGCGTCCAATTCAGTGTGAAGTCGTAATCTCCTGTGAGGCCGGTATGGTCGAGGACGGTGTGGTCCAATTGCTTCGTCAACAACTTAGCGACCTCCTTCATCGGCAGCGATGTCGCGGAGTTCCATTCCAAACACAGGCTCCTATGTTGAGTCACTGCCGATCGCAAAGCTTCGCGGCCGGCGTCTTGCTTAAAAAATCGCGCCATCCGTGAATTGTCTTCGTCCGCTCGGCCTCCGTGGCGCCGTTTGAAATGAAACCGAAGTCCCGGCCTGTGAGTTGGCTAAGAATAGCGGCGAGTGCATCGACTACCGTTTTGGGGTGATACTATAATGGGTTATTCCCTCGAACGCCTGTGGTGATTTGTTCCTAAGCGCAATGCGCGGGTCGGGCAAGCTTCGCCTGTCATCCATGCCCTCGATAATTGCTGGAACGGCTGGACAGCCAAGAGCTTCGAGTTCGGAAAATGCCTGCCGCTCGGTCGTTTTGTTCAACATCTTCTCAATCAGCGTGGCGACTTGCTTATCAACAGCGGGAGAGCGTGGAGGCTATGTCTCTCGGCTCGGTTTTCACTATTCTCGATAAAGGTCCCCTGCGAGATACTTAAAGCCAGTGTCGACTGCGACCGTTGCGACGGTACTGCCTCGCCCCAGTTCCTGGGCCAGTCGCAGCGCAGCGGTGATGTTCAGGCCGGAGGAGGTCCCCGCGAATATTCCTTCCTCCTTCGCCAGGCGTCGCGCCATCTCGCGCGCGGCTCCTTCTTCCACCGTGCGCGCTTCATCGTACTCGCCCTCTTTCAAGTGCGGCGGCCGGAAGCCTGCGGCGATCCCCTCGACGCGGTGTGGACCTCCTTTTCCCGTAGTGAGCACCGGCGAAGATGCCGGCTCAAGCGCCACAATACGTGCCTTGCATCCAGCTTCCTTAAGCGCGCGCGACACGCCCATGATCATCCCGGCCGTGCCCACTCCGCCACAAAACGCGGTTAGACCGGTGCCCGCTTGTTCGACGAGTTCCTTGCCGATTCCCATGTAAGCGCGAAGTGCGTCCGCATTGTTGAATTGATTTGTGTAGAACGTGCCCGGCTGCTGTGCCAATTCTTCCGCACGTCGTTTCATCCTCTGGTAAAGCTCCGGCACAAGTTTGCCGCCCTCGGCCGGAAAAATCTCCAGGTCCGCGCCGAAAAGACGCATCGTCCGGAGCTTTTCGTCCGCAAATCCATCCGAGGAGATGGGCGTGAAGCGGTATCCCTTGATCGCGCAAACCATCGCCAGCGACGACCCAGTGCTTCCTCCTGTCCACTCGACCACGCGCATGCCCGGCCGCAGCTCTTGGCGCGCTTCAGCCCCTTCAATCATCGCCAACGCCATGCGATCTTTGTAGGAGCCGGTGGGATTGTAGTACTCCAGCTTCACCAGAACCTCGCCCATAGACTGCGATACGACCTTCCGCAGCCGTACCACCGGGGTATTCCCAATCGCTTGCAAGACTGAATCTCGAACTTGCTTCGTCCCTGGCATGGCCCTTCTCCTGAATCCGCCGCAGTTTACGCTTGTAGAATCGATCGCAGCAAGACGCGAATCCTCGACCGCATCTCCTCTCGCGGATAAGGCGCGATCCTCGTGCGTGCCTCGCAAGTGGCGCAGAGGCCTACACCCTTCACTTGCATACGATTTCTCATGTTTACACGGTTGACGTGTCCCAGTTAGACGGAGCCTACTCGAGAAAATATCGCCATATTATGCGGGATTCAAATAATTAGCTGAATATGTTGAAACTTATTGACTGAAACGTTGAGGACTTCAAGCGCTCATTGTTGGAAGGCTGTAAAACATCTTCAGACCAGTCCGAGATATAGAATCCTGGTGCCCACGCATTGCCGTGCATTGGCACGGCCACTTCGTACATTGTGGCACCGTTCGTCTCGTACATTTTCCTGATTGCGCCGTCTTCCTTGGTGTTGGCGTTGTACACCAGATCTCTGAATTGGTACTTTCCAGTCATGGTCTTCCTTACCTTCACAGCCTGCTCTCAAATCTGTAGAAATGCCAGACAATACTGCACCAACACGGCATAGTAACCCCTGATGGTACCAAGGCAATGACCTCATGGTCCGATACCAGGAGGTCGATGGGTCGAATCATTCGAACTCGAGAACCGTAAAACCCGCTCTCCGACTTACGCGAAGACTACACAGCTTTGCTAGTTCGAAGACTTGTCTAGACTTGTCCAACAATGCAGTGTGAAGGCAAGACGCTTCGATGAGTGTCACACTACAACATCTGCCTCGTGATCAAGGGCGCCAATCGCAGGTGCTCTTCGCTCGGCTTCACAAATGAGAGAACAGCTCACGGAGAAGGGACACATCGACATCATCTTCGCGAGTGCGGGTGTTGGCAATCTCATGGAGCCGTTCGGAACAGTCACGCCCGAAAGTTTCGACGCCACATTCAATGTCAATGTTCGCGGCACGCTGTTCATTGTGCAGAAAGCATTGGCGTTGTTGCGCGAATACGCGTCGATCATATTAAACGGCGCGGCGGGGAGCGGCGTTAGAGACTTCCCAACGATAACTGTACGTGCCGCCAGCAAATTACTTCTCCGTTCATTCGCGCGCACGTGGACCTCAGCTTTGCAGGATCGCAAGATCCGCGTGAACGTGCTGAACCCGGGCGGGATCGCCACGGCAGCACGGGACCTCCTGCCGCCGGGCGCGCAGGTTATTTATGCTGAAGATGGTTCTTACCGGAAGCAAAGATGGTAACGGTTCCCGGAATAAATCATCTAACGTGGTGCGCAGGGCGACGCCTCTGGAACGATGGCCACTCTTTACCGGTACTTTAAGGATTTTTGCGGTCGTCGCACTCATCCTGGCGGCGATTAATCAGGTTTTCTCGCTGCTGGACCCACTCATTTTCCGACACATCATTGATTCCTATGCAACTCGCTACCGGGAGTATTCAAGCCCGCAGTTTGTCCGCGGAGTGACCCTGTTGTTGGCGGCTGCTGTCGGTGTGGCGTTGGTGTCGCGTATCGCAAAGAATTTCCAAGATTATTTTGTTAACGTGATCACCCAGAAAGTTGGCGCCCGTATCTACACCGATGGTGTGCGACACTCTTTGGATCTTCCGTACGCCCTGTTCGAGGATCAGCGCAGCGGAGAAACGCTCGGAAAGTTGCAGAGAGTTCGAAGCGACGTCGAGAAGTTCATAGCGTTGCTTGTAAACATGGTCTTCACGACGCTAATTGGCCTGGTGTTCGTGACCATTTATGCGGCCAAAGTGCATTGGTCGATCGCTCCGGCCTATTTGCTGACTGTCCCTCTTCTCGGCGGCTTGAGTTCGTTGCTGAGCCGCAGAATCAAGACCGTTCAAAAACGCATTGTGAATGAGACGACAGCGCTTGCCGGCGCAACGACGGAATCGCTGCGAAACATCGAACTGGTAAAGAGTCTCGGTCTCGCGCAACAAGAAATCGATCGCCTCAACTCCACCACGAATAAGATTCTCAAACTGGAACTTGAAAAGGTTCGCTACCTTCGCAGCCTCAGTTTTGTTCAAGGCAGCATCGTAAATCTTCTGCGGACCTCGATCTTGTTTCTGATGCTGTATCTCATCTATACGCAGCGCATTACCGTCGGACAGTTTTTCTCGCTCTTTATCTATTCGTTTTTTATTTTTGGTCCCCTTCAGGAATTGGGAAACGTGGTCAACGCCTATCGCGAGACCGAAGCATCGCTCGACAACTTCGAACAGATTCTCAGAATGCCGGTACAACCGAAACCGGAGCATCCGGTGGCACTAGCCTCGTTGGAAACACTCGAGTTCGACCAGGTCACTTTCCAGCATCAGTCCGCGTCTTCACCGGCGCTTAGCGGAATCTCGTTCCGCGTGAAACGCGGGGAGACGGTTGCGTTTGTGGGACCGTCTGGCGCAGGCAAGACCTCGCTCGTGAAACTCTTGGTTGGTCTCTACTGGCCCATGAGCGGTCATATCCTCTATAACGGAATCCCGGAGGATGAGGTTGCAATCGAAGATCTGCGAGATCGACTCGGATTTGTCACCCAGGACACGCAACTCTTTTCCGGCACGATCCGTGAGAACCTGCAATTCGTGAGGCCTGATGCTACCGACGAGGAATGTCTCGAAGTCCTGCGTCAAGCCGCCGTCGAGGGTTTATTACTGCGAGCGGATCACGGACTCGACTCGAAGATCGGCGAAGGTGGAGTCAAAATCTCAGGTGGAGAGAAGCAGCGGATTTCCATCGCGCGCGCTCTACTGCGCCGCCCGGAATTGCTGGTGTTCGACGAAGCGACCTCTTCGTTGGACTCCTTGACAGAGGAAGAGATCAGCCAAACGATTCGAGACGTGGCTGCGAGCCGCGATGCCATCACCATATTGATCGCGCACCGCCTTTCCACGGTTATGCACGCGGACTGCATCTACGTATTGGAACGAGGGCGTGTCGTGGAATGTGGCCGCCACGAAGATTTGCTCGCGAAAAAAGGACTCTACAGCGCGATGTGGCGACAGCAGGTAGGAGAGGGCAGCGAGAGCGTTCTCGATCCGGCATGATTAGCACGTCTGGGAGGAAGAGAGGGCGTTACAGACACAGATATAGTCGCCGACCGGCTGTCTCGAGCCAGGAGGTCGGCGGTTCAAATCCGGATCGCGCCAACTCCTTGCGAATCAATGTAAATTTCAACGGCGCGCTGGCCAGATCAATCGATCAATCCACGGTTGGAGCGACGCACAGATTCAAGCGGTCGTGCCAGACCAGGCGACTACTGGACCGGTGACCGGTAACAGCAGGAACGTAGCGATGGCCCCTAGCGAGAGGCCTGAGTTAGGCGAGATAGAAGCTGATATCCTTCATGGGATAGTGCCGCCGATTGCGAGTCCACAATTCCAAATCATGAACCGCCGCTGCCGCCGCTATCAGCGCATCTCCCAGTTCAACGCTGTGGCTCTTACTGAACTGTCTCAGATATTCCCCAGCTTGCCGTCCAATCTCCAAGTCGATGGGCACACATTGAATCGCTACAAAAAGAGCATCCAGAATCTTATGCTCTGTTTGACGCGCACCGTGCCAGAGCTCGGCGACCGTAACCGGCGAGCAAAGAAGGGCGGTATTTCCCCGGCTTAAATCGTCCCATTTGGCGAGAATCGCCGTGTCTTTGGCACGCGAGACTTCAATTAAGATATCCGAATCGATCAGGACGGATTTCAAGACACGAGCCTTTTGAGGCGCTTTCCTTTGCGCAGCTGGCGGACGTACGCGCCCGCATCGCACAGATCCTCACGGTCCCTCCACATACCGACGATTGCTTTCATCGCCTGTCTGCGATTGCTCTGCGAGGCTCCATACCTGTCCCTAACCGCTATGCGAACCAGCTCCGAAATCGATGTGCGCCGCTGCCGGGACTGGATGTGCAGCGCTTTCCAAATATCCTCGTCAAGATACAGTTGTGTTCGTTTCATGATGTACAGTATACATCACCGGTTTCTTAAAACTAGCCTTACCATCGCGGCCATCGCCAGGTGGCGCCAGAATTTCTGGAATGAGTAGTGCTAGATTCTTCGGAACTGGCAAATGGATGGCTTTGGACAATTATTTGATCCGAGCGCTAACCGGCGATCACTCGGCATACAAGCGGAAGGAAGCGGAAGCGATGACACCGAAAGCCAATGCATACAGACAGGCTACGCCCCGGTCAACGGCCTCGAGGCCTTCCACAATTTGGGCTGGAGAGCCGTTGATACTGTTGCCAGCCCGCGGCTGCGCTTCCAGTACAACCCTTCACGTCGACTTTAACTTCTCTTCGACATACAGTGAGAGCTCAATCATGCGCTCAGCCAATTGTTCGGCCGGCAGTCCCGCAAAGTTCCTGAGCACCAACTCCTTTACATAGAGCCGCACGAGATAGCGCAGCTGGAGCGCGCGACTGCGCGTCGCGAAGACAAAATCGCGATGTCCGTTATTCACCACGATCAGGTTGCGCTCAGCATCGAATCGCGAGCGCCACAGTTCCCCGCCGGCCCGTTCAAAAGTGTATCCCGGTAAGCCACGCGCGTTGACGACCGCAGGGCCCATAGCCACATCAAGGCTGTCGACGACCGTGATCAACGCCTCGCCACTGCAGCGCATATCGCGCTGTGAGACGGCGACTGACAATCGCACGAGAACGGGGGTCGATGGAGCCTCGAAGCTCACTTCTTGATTGGAGGTGGACGAGAGCGTGCCGCCCCCTTCGGCAATCTCCCAGGCGAATTTCAAGTCCTGCTCGACCCGCCGGCGCGAGCGATCGCGGGGCAGCGCGCGAAAGCGCCGGCTCTGGTTCACTCTCAATGTGCTCGCCGCTGGTGAAATCACGACCGTATACAAAGGCCCGGCATAGTCGAAGAATTGGCGCTGGGCGGATTCGCCTCCGCTCGGTTCCGCAACGCCCGACAGGACCGCATATTCATCCGCACCGGAGGCATCTACGCCTCGCTCCGCTGGCGCGCCGTCACCAGCCGCTTGCGGTGGACGTAACTGTATGTCAAACCAGTCATATTCCTCGCGTGGCAGTACCAGCATGGCCTCGCGAAACGCACGTTGGATGGCACGCAAGGACTGCTGGTTTGCCTGTTCTTCTTCGGCGCGGCGCTGCGCGTCGATGAGGCCGCTGAGGTGTCCTTCCAGCGGCACCAGTGCTTCGGCGAAAGCCCCATAGCGTTCATCGTGGACGATTCCGGAACGCGTGCCGGGTGTGAGGTTAAGATAAGGAACGTCGATCAGGCCCTGCAGGTATCGAGAGCTCCACGGCGGGCGCTCCAAACCTGGCAGCGTACCAATATCCGCGATCACCCGCGTGCCGCCTCGGGTAAGGGCGACCCTGCTGTCCTCGGCCGGTTCCGTGAGATAGAGTTCGGCATACGCCTCGCCGAATGGCGAGCGCACTGTCGGTAGTTGGTGCAACAAGCGGCCTTCGAACTGGCGCGGCTCAACTTGGTACTGCTTGCGCGCAAGTTTATCAATCACCGTTACGCGAACCTGGGTATTGCGAATACGATCGCGCAGCTCCGAGGCCAGATACCACTGGATCTTCTCGCCGCTCAAGCTGCGGATGCCCTCGAGCAAAGGACTAATCTTGAGTTCGGTGCCCTGCTCGGCAAAGAGTGCGCGTCGAAGGTTCACGGTGTAGCGCGGATCCCCTTTCTTCATAACCATCCGATAGACCCGCTGATCGGCACCGCTAGAGGTCATCGCGAGCGAATCTCCCACGGTCCAGAAGCTCAAAAGACCGATGCCAAATTCCCCCTGTAAGCTGGCTCCGGCGCCGTCTGCCTTCAGGCGTCGTTTGACCGAGTCGCAGATATGAGTCGCGACGTACTTGAAGTCGGGCAGCCCGTTCGGATCGCGCGGGACGCCGTCACCATCGTCTTTGACCGTCAGACAGTGCTCGCCGTGCTCGCGGCCGCGTATGATGGTAATGGTCTTGGCGTGTGCATCGATGCTGTTTTCGACCAACTCCGCGATGGCCTTAAGCGGATTACCTTGCGAGAGCGCGATAATGCGGATAGCATTCCAATCATCGCCGATCCGCAATTTACCGCCCTCTGATTCCTTCGACTTGCCTGTGCTCCTCTTTGCCACAGTGAGAAGGACCTCCACGAGTTGACTGCAAGGTAAGGACGGCCGGCCTCGGTCTGCCGGCGGCCAGCTACTATATCGAGGCCCTAAGCTGCCGGGCAAGGTTGGTTCTGCAACGGCCATACCCGATCGAACCATAAGAATCTCATCTATTTAAGACTAGCGCGCCAACAATTAGCGCTTAGCGCTACATCGATACAACAAAGTGGTTAAGTTCAGTAAGAGTGAAAACTACAATGCGGCAAATGACTGCAGCTTCGTGTGTCATTGAAAGGGCGACTGGCACGCTTGTTATCGGGATTCTAAAGCATCAGAGATTAATGTTGTTGTATCCAAGAGGACTGATTTTAGTGTTTTTGGATGACATTTAGTGGATTTCGTAATATAACTGGCTTATTGAAATTGTACGAGATAGGTCAGTTTTTAGTGTTGTAGAATAACCATTAGTGATTTTGGACGAAAAATGAACAAAGAAGTGGGTCCTATTGGCTTGTCAAGGCTGGTCGACGAACTGCGATTACGAGTGCCCGCACCGGCAGTCCGCTCCGAGGCGGTGAGGGGGGCCCGACGAGCCAAAATCTCGGGCGATTCGATTCTTGAGCAATATCCTCTATCTTATGCACCAACTGACCTGCTCGGGCACCTTCGGTTCGCCATGCGTTACGAACCGCTGGACGTCGGGGTCATCGCTGCGGCGTTCCAGAAGATCCCACGAGAAGAGATGGAGACGTGGGTAAGGTCAGAATACATCGGGAAATATGTGCGTCGAGCTTGGTATTTATATGAGCTCTTAACTGGGAACACTCTCGATGTGCCGGACGTGCCTCCGACGAACAACGTGCTGCTGTTAGACCCGGCATTGCATGTGACTACGGCGGGAACAAGAATCCGACGGCAGCGTGTGACCGATAATCTCTTAGGGGATCGGGACTATTGCCCGACCATACGGCGCACCGAAGGTCTCGAAGCTGCGATGGCGCGGGGTTTGGAGGCCGAGGCGAAAAAGATTGTGGCGGATTGTGACCCGATTGTTCTAAGACGGGCGGTTCACTATCTGTTTTCGAAAGAAACGAAATCCTCGTTCGCGATCGAAGGAGAGAAACCAAGCTCAGAACGGACCGAACGATTTGTGCAAGCTCTGACGCACGCTCCGGAATTCGATACATCGAGCAAGGCTGCATTTGTGGAACTGCAAAATGCGATCGTGGACGCTCGCTATGCGCAGAAGGACTGGCGTACGGAGCAGAACTATGTTTCGGAAACAGGGCCCAATTATGTGCAGCTGGTTCACTTCGTGTGCCCCAGACCGGAAGATTTGGGTCCGCTTATGGACGGATGGATGCGTATGGTGGCTCGTGTCGAAAAGGACCGGGTGGATGCGGTATGTACAGCTGCGCTGACGGGATTCGGTTTTGTGTTTGTCCATCCATTCGAGGATGGCAACGGGCGCATTCATCGCTTCTTGATCCATCACAGCTTGGCGAAATTGGGCTATACGCCGCAAGGCATCGTCTTCCCTGTTTCGGCCGTCATGCTGCGCAACCGTGCGAAGTACGATAGGGCGCTGACGGCATTCTCCGGAAAGATAGGGCCTTTTATCGAATACCGGATGGATGACGCGCAGCGGATGACGGTCCTGAACGAGACAAAGAATCTATATCAATATTTCGATGCGACGGCGCAGACGGAATATCTCTATGACTGCGTGGCGGAAACCATCGAGAAGGATCTGCGGGAAGAGATCGGGTTCATTCAAAGATACGACCGCGTGCTCGACGAGACGAAGGAAATCGTGGACATGCCCGACAAGCGGGCATCGTTGCTCGTGCGTTTGATCATGCAAAATAAAGGTCGGCTGACAAAGAATAAGCGCGAACTCTTTTCCGAAGTGACGGATGAAGAGCTGGAGAAGATAGAGAGGGCTATCGGCACCATCGTGGAGTAGGGAACGGCTGTAGGACGAGCTGTTGGTGAAAACCGGAGGAGTCTCGCCCTCGGGAATAAGGCTATGTAACAGGAACAAATGTCGCGCGGAATAGAAATGATCGGATTAGCGGATGTCATACTGAGCTTATTGGTTTACCTGGTTCGGGGCCAGGAGGTCGAAGGTTCAAATGGGAAATATTTCGCTGGGGAATCAATCAAGTGCTCCGTACAGTTAGCAGCTCATCGGCTGGGATATTCAGTTGTAGCCGCCATTTGGCAGCGTGAGGGCCTTCGCTCGGCAAAGAGGGATCGAGCGGGACGTACGTAGCTGTCAGGGCGGTACGAAGCGACTGGCGTTCAGCGTCCGTGCCGATGCTAAAGAGATCCAGGAGATAACCCAGGCGACGGTAGATCGAACCGACGCCGAGCCGATGTGCGTAGTCGATAAGTTTTGCCACGCGAACGTCGTCGTGGCGCATCCAGAGGCCTTTGGCAACGTCGGTTATTCCGCCACAATATTCGGGGTGGCGGAGACCGTCGAGGATGGTGCGTTCGAGGTCGCTGATCTCGACCGACTCTTGTTTTGTGACCCAGTGTCTTGTGTGGCCAAAAAAATCCTTGGACTTCAGCAGAACAAAACGGAATTGCGTTCCGTGCAGCGTTTGCTTGGGAATGCGTTTGGTGCTGGAAACGAATATGACAAACTGCGGCTGTGTCACCATGCGGTGAAGTTCCATGGCAGACGCGTGAGAAAGGATCGCTTTCGGGCCTTGTGAAGCGGGCTGCTGGCGAGCGGAAGCGTGAGGCTGGTAATTTGCGCGGCCTCTGCCGCTGTGAACATGGTGCGCCCCAGGTCGTACAGGGCCATTAGAAGGTTCGCCATACGGCTGCGAGTCGTCTTTAGGCCGGAATTATGGTTTGTGCGCACTAGTTGGCTCAGCAAGCAAACATTTCTTCAAAAACTATAAGCTTCGTTAGGTAAGCTCAGGAAACAAAATCCAGCCGCCAGCGTTCTAATGTTTAGACGCTACCGGGGGTGCCGCGCCATGCGAATCCTTTCCTGGTTTCACACCTTCCTTCAGGACCTTCGCTACGCCGCGCGCGGCCTGCGCAAGAATCCCGGCTTTCTCTCCGTCGTCGTCTTGTCACTCGCTCTGGGCATCGGCGCAAACAGCACTATCTTCAGCGTAATGAACGCCCTGCTCTACCGCCCCCTCCCTTATCCTCACGCTGACAGAATGGTAGGCATCTGGGAAATACCTCTCGCGCATCCCGACGAACGCCAGCCTCCGCCCATCGCTGAGCTGCTGGACTGGCAAAAGCAGAATCACGTCTTCGACGACATCGCTCTCACCAGCGGCACCGAATCTTCTATTCTCTCCGGTACCAACGGACCCGAGCCTATTCGCATCCAGGATGTCACCCCTAACTTCTTCAGTCTTCTGAACGTGAAGCCAATCCTGGGCAGAATTTTTGTCGCCGATGAAATGCAGGAGCTCACCCAAACCGTAGTCATCAGCTATTCTTTTTGGACGACTCATTTCAATAGCGATCCCAGCGTACTTGGCAAGACTTTCACGAACCACAACACAGGAATTGCTTCCACGGTCGTGGGCGTTATGCCTCCGGGCTTCGCGCCCTTCTATGGAGACCCCGTCGACCTCTGGGAGCCCATCAATCCAGCAAGCCCCAGATACACAGCCCGCCAGGATCATTGGTTGATGCCGATCGCACTGCTTAAGCCAGGCATTATCCTCGCCCAGGCTCAAACCGAAATGGACGTGATCGCGCGTCGCCTCGAGCAAGAGCATCCGGCCACCAACAAAGGTATTGGCAAGAAGCTGCAGCCGTTGCACGAAGCTCTGTTCGGCTGGGCCAGGCAGCCTCTCTATCCCCTTCTCGGCGCGGTAGCCTTTGTGCTTCTCATCGCCTGCGCTAATGTCGCCAACCTGCTCCAGTCACGCACAGAAACTCGCCGCAATGAGTACGCCGTGCGTGCTTCCCTTGGCGCCGGTCGTCGTCGGCTGATGCAGCAGTTGTTAGCTGAAAGCGGCCTCTTAGCTCTGCTGGGCGGTACACTCGGAATTCTCCTTTCCTACTGGGGCATTCAGCTTTTTCGTTCGTTTGCTGGTGAGTTTCCTAGCTCCCAGAGCGTCAACATCGACACTCGCGTCCTTCTGTTCACTTTGGCCATTTCCCTTTTGACCGCTTTGGTCTTCGGACTCATCCCCGCGCTTCAGGCTTCTAATCCCAATCCCAACGAAGCCCTTCGCCAAGGCTCACGCCGGACCTCCGCCGGTTCCCGGGGTCTTACGCGTCACGCCTTGGCCGTATGTGAAGTGGCTCTGGCTATGGTGCTTCTCATCGGCGCGGGCCTCACAATCAATTCCGTTTTGCGCTTGCAAAAAGTAGATCCAGGATTCGACGCCCGCAACCTCTTGACCCTTCGCATCCGCTTGCCCGAAGGCGGCAACTATATGCAGAGAGTCCCCGGGGGCGATATGGAAAGAGCTTCGCAAAGGGTAACCGCCTTCTATCAGCAGCTTCTCGAACGCGTCGCCTCGCTTCCGGGAGTCGAATCCGTCGGCTCGATCAGTGGTTTGCCGATGCATTTTTCCGAAGAGTACAGTTTCTCCATTTTGGGGCATCCCGCTCCACCTCCAGAGCAGCGGCCGCGTGCGGGATATAACGAAGTCAGCCCCGGTTTTTTCCGCACGCTCAAGATCCCTCTGAAAAGGGGACGCTACCTCGACGAACACGACACAGCAGCCGCACCCTGGGCTGTGGTCGTCAATGAAACCTTCGTGCATCGCTTTTTCCCAAACGAAGACCCCATCGGCCAGCAACTGCTTCTTCGCTACGATCCTTATCCCGTGGACCAGGAACGCTCCCGCCAAATCGTCGGCATCGTCGGTGACGTTAAGCATTGGGGTTTAGGGCAGCCCGCTCCTCCTTTTGTTTATGCTTCCCACCTCCAGCAGCCCGCTGTCTATCCCGGCGGCGCAATCGTGGCTCACCTTTGGCAGGAGCTGGCGATCCGCACCGCTCGTGGCGCGCAACCACAGGACTTACCGACGGCCGTACGAAAAATCGTCGCAAATCTCGATCCCGATCAGTCCGTCACCAACGTCATGACCATGGATCAGCTTTTGGCGGAATCCCTCGGCGGTGATAAGTTCTACATGCGCGTGCTCGGCATTTTTGCCGGCATCGCCGTGCTCTTGGCTGTAATGGGCATCTATGGCGTGATGTCTTATTTCGTCAATCAACGCACACGAGAAATCGGCATTCGTGTCGCTCTCGGCGCCGGGCCCTTGGATGTTCTGCGCCTCGTGACAAAACTAGGTCTAAAGCTTGCTTTGCTGGGGGTCCTTATCGGCGTCGGATTGGCCCTGGGTCTCGCCCGCGTCATCGCCAGCTTCCTCTTCGGCGTCAAGCCCACTGACCCAACCACCTACGTGGCCGTAGCCGCGGCACTAATCGCCGTGGCCTTACTGGCGTGTTTCATCCCCGCCCGCCGCGCCACCAAGGTCGACCCCATGTTCGCCCTCCGCTATGAATAATGATCTGATTCAGCTTGCGCCAGCGGTTTCGTTCCGTAAAGCCGGCATAAAC
>WNFO01002048.1_pt1 | contig 16482 bp, 12 predicted proteins | sample 5400251 | NCBI WGS metagenome assembly WNFO01 (sample SAMN13153354, study PRJNA577476) | soil metagenome | isolation source: 100 cm saprolite under Madrone tree | place: USA:California | collected 2016-06-14 | reverse complement strand
GAGCAGCAGGTTCTTACAGTGCTCGCGCACGCGCTCCGGAATGTTCTCGTATTGCAACGATGCCGCAAAGCCGGCCAGTTCCTCGGTGACGTTTGCGGACATGTGAGTCTCCGTTGCAAGGCTTGTTTCGTGGATGGCGGGAGGACTTCTCCTGCCGTCCGAGATCATCGTAATTGGAATCCGAGCCTGCCGGCAACATCACGCCAAACGGGCAAGATACAAACCGGTAACGGAACCGAGTGGCGCCTCGCCCGGATGGAGCGAAGCGCAATCCGGGTTTCCTCGCCGTGGCTGATGAGGACCGGGCCCAACTGAGGAACCGGTGCGCTAGCGCGGATGTGAGCGCGAGGCCGGTGCGCGCACCCCGAAGTTCGCTTCGCTCATCCGGGCGATGGCCGACACTTTTTGAGGCGTGTCATCTTTTGAGGCATGTCATCCGTCGGACGTCGGCGACAATCGCGACGTTTTTCCGCCCAAATATTGCTGCATTAAAATTGGTGAATTCGAGCGGGCGGGTACTTGAGTTGCAGTTGGGGCGAAGCGATTCGCCGGGGATCTGGGGACAAGCAAACTTGAACACGCGATATCGGTCAGCACTCGTTGCTGCACTCGCTTGCGCGAGTGCGCTCGCAATCACCCTTGCCGCAGAGCCGGCCGCGGCGCGCGGCGCCAAGGGCGCGCATACGACGGCCAAAGCCTCGGGAAAAGCCGCCAAGGCAACCGGAAAGAAGGTGGCGGGCAAATCCAAGGACAAGGCAGCACCTGAGAAATCCGTGGTGCCGCAGATCCCGCTGGCGCATGGGCCGCCGCCGCAGACGTCGGCCGCCGACACGGCGCTGGTCAAGAGCGCCATCGAGACACTACGCCACGGCGGCGCCAGCAAGGCGACCGAAGTTGCGGCCACCATCTCGGATCCGGTGGCGCGTAAACTTGTCGAATGGATCATTTTGCGCAGCGACCACAGCGGCGCCGACAGCAAGCGTTTTCTCGGCTTCATCGCCGGCAATCCCGGTTGGCCGAACCTCGGGATGTTCCGCAAGCGCGCGGAGGCGATGCTCTGGGTCGAGAACATCAAGCCGGCACAGGCGTTGAGCTTCTTCAACGGCTCGCCGCCGCAGTCGGGCACGGGCCGCCTGGTGCTGGCGCGCGCACTCATCGCGCAGGGCGACATCGAAGCCGCCAAGCCGCTTATACGCGAGGCCTGGCGCGACCATTCACTTTCCGCCGAGGTCGAGAAGCAGGTGCTGGAGCGCTATTCCGAATTCTTGACCCGTGCGGATCACAAAGCGCGCATGGAAAAGAGAGTGATCGCAGCGGATAACGAGGCAGCGCTGCGGGTGGCGCGGCGGTTGGGTGCCGCCGACCTTGCAATCGCGCAGGCGCGCATCGCGATCAACCGCAAGGGCGCTGACGTCAAGAAATTGCTCGACGCCGTGCCGGCGGACGCGCGCCACGATCCCGATTATCTGTTGGCGAAGACGTATGTTCTGCGCCATGAGAACAAGATCGCCGAGGCGGCGCAGGTGCTGCTGTCCGCGCCCTGCGACCTTGACGAGATCCACGATGGCGAGGAGTGGTGGGTCGAGCGCCGCATCATGGCGCGCAAGCTGCTCGATCTGGGCGACGCCCGCTCGGCCTATCGGGTGGTGGCGGAGGCGGCCGAGCCGACCAAGGAAAACTCGCGTATCGAACGCCATTTCATGGCGGGCTGGATCGCGCTGCGATTTCTCGATGACCCGCAAACGGCGGCAACCCATTTCAAGCGCATCCAGGATGTGACCCGCCATCCGACCTCGTACGCGCGCTCCCACTATTGGCTCGGCCGCGTGGCGGAAGCTTTGCACCAGCCCGAACAGGCGCGCGCCGAGTATGAAACGGCGGCGCGCGGTTCGGCCGCCTATTACGGACAGCTCGCCCGCGCCCGGCTGGGACTCCCGGCGCTCGCGCTGGCGCCGCCGCCGCCGAAGCCGGACAAGGAGGCCGAGGCGCAACGGCTCGAGCTTGTTCGCGCGCTCGAGATTCTCTACGCGCTCAACGAACGGCAACTGGTCATTACGCTGATGGCGAGCATCGGCGAGTCGGTCAACGATCCCGGCACGCTCTCGGCCCTCGGCGAATTGGCCGAGCAGTATGAGGACGCACGCGGGATGCTGCACATGGGCAAGGGTGCGCTCGCGCGCGGCTTGCCGCTCGACTACTACGCGTTTCCGACCGTCGGCGTGCCGCGCTATTCGCCCATTGCCTCCAACATCGAGAACGCGATGCTGTTTGCGATTATTCGCCAAGAGAGCGCGTTCGATCCGTCCGACTGGTCGCAGGCGCAGGCGATGGGCCTGATGCAGGTCACGCCGGAAGCCGGGAAGGATACCTGCAAGCGGTTCGGCTGCACCTACGATTTCAAGCGCCTGCGGACGGACTCGCCGTACAACCTTCAGGTCGGCGCTGCCGAGATCGCTGGCGTGCTGCAGGATTACCGCGGCAACCAGCTCCTGGCTTTTGCCGCCTACAATGCCGGGCGTGGCCGCGTCCAGGAGTGGATCGCCAAATACGGCGATCCGCGCGACCCGAAGGTCGATCCCGTCGATTGGGTCGAGCGCATCCCGTTCATGGAAACCCGCAACTACGTGCAGCGGGTGATGGAGAACTTCCAGGTCTATCGCGTGCGCTTCGCCAACGACGCGCCGCTGACGATCGACAAGGACCTGCGCCGCGACGCGGCGGCCCGCTAAGCGATCGCCTTGCAGTCACGCAGGACGGACTCGACTTTATCTCAGCGAACGCGCAGACTGGGCGCACTCGAAACGCCAGCGCAAAGCGTTCGGGACTTTCCATTGCAAAACTTGTCCATGGGACCCGTTCTAGCGTCCCACGCCATTGCTCCGGTGCCATCCGGAGAATGGGACACGCGTGGGAGGACACTATGATCAATGCAACCGAATACCGGGCGATGGCCGCCGAACACCATCGCTTTGCCGGCATGTGCCGGTCACCCGAATCCCGGGAACAGCACTTGCGCCTTGAACAAGAACTGCGGGCGCTTGCGGAGCGCGAGGAGCGCTTGCACGAGCCGCATGTCGCGCAGCATGCGGGCGATCCGCCGGTCCTCGCATAGTTCCAGTATCGGGCTTAACCCGGCCATCCATCTTCTTCACTCACAATTCTCAAGAAGATGAGGACCCGCGGGTGACGGTGTCATCGGAAAATGCTTCTACTCCGAACCGCCGCTCAACGCGCGCACGGCTGCAAAGAGGTCGCGTACATGACGCTCTGGAATGCCGCGCGTGATGAACACGAGCCGACTGGTGCGATCCTGGTCGGGCCATGCCGCGAGCTCGACCGGTGGGTGCGCGAGGTGCTGCGCCACCTGCACCACCACGGGCCCGCGGCAGCCCACGACGTTCAGCAAGCCCTTGACGCGCAGGAGGTCGCCTCCGCGCAACGCAATGAGCGTCTCCATGCCGCGTGCGAACGCCTCCCAGGGGAGCGGCGCGTCCTCCGTAATAACGAAGCTTGAAATGCCATCCGTGTGCTCGGCCTCGGCGATGAAACCCGGCGCCGCCTTCGGCAAGCGCATATCGTTCTGGAGTAGATAGCGCGGATCGAGATGGCCCTCGACCGCGCTGTGAACGGCGGCGTGCGGATTGAGGGCCCTAAGGCGCGCCTTCAATCGCTTCACCAGTTGCGGTTTGGCGACATCGGTTTTCGACACGACCAGCCGGTCCGCGAGGATGACCTGCCTTCTGCCCTCCGCCGACCATCCCAGCGTGTCGAGGCCGCTCACGGCCTCGATGACAGCGATCACTGCCTCGACGTGAAATTCGCTGCCTAGCGCGCGATCGGTGGCGAAGGTCTGCAGGATCGGCCCAGGATCGGCGAGCCCGCTCGTCTCGATCAATATTCGCTTGAATTGCGGCACCGTGCCTTGCGCGCGCTCAGCGACGAGATTGCGCAACGCGTTCTGCAGGTCTGAGCGCATATTGCAGCACAAGCAGCCATTGCCGAGCAGGGTGACATCGTCGGTCGAGGCGCGCACCAACGCGTCGTCGATCCCGACGCTGCCGAACTCGTTGATAACGACCGCGGTGCCTTCGCCCGCGGGGCTCGCCAGAAAGCGGCGCAGCAACGTGGTCTTGCCGGCGCCGAGAAAGCCGGTGACGACGATCACCGGAAGTCTTGCGCCGCGCGCGTACTTGAGCCTGCGCCCGAACCGGCTTGCGTCACGGGAGGGAAAGAGATCGAGCATGTATCGTCCGGAATGACGCCGCGCACTCGGTCTGCTCCCTCTCCCCGCTTCAGCGGGGAGAGGGAGCAGACAGAGCTTGCAGTCCGGCTGTGCGTATTGCGCAGGCAGCCGGGTCAAAAATCCATCTCCAGGATGTAGAGGCCGCCGACGTGGCGGTCGACTGTGTAGACGATCTCGCGTTCGTCGACGAACACGTCATTGAGCTGGATGGTTCCGGTAGGCGCCATCGGCGGCGCGGGTGGCACGAACACCCCGACCTGCTGCGGCTGATACGGATTGGAAATGTCGTAGGCTCGCAGTCCGCCGTTAAAGAAGGTGCCGAGCACGATCTCATCGGAGTGCCAGGCGGTCGGCCGCGGCACGTTCTCGTGGATATTGTGGGCGCCGAACCGTCCCTTTGCGGCAAACGCCTGGTGATCGGGCAACGGGCAGGTCGAGATCGGCACTAAGTTGGTTTCCTCGCGTGCGTCGAGAACCCAGATGAGCTTCGGCCAATCTTTGGCGTTGTTCTCGGTTGATTCGTCGGTGACCACCATGAGCCCGCGATCGAACAGCGGCATCACGGTGTGCATGAATCCGGTATAGGGCGGCGAATTGGTCCACTGCGACACCCGTTTCGGGTTTGCCTTGTCGGAAATGTCGAGAATGAACATGCCGCCGTCGATATAGGCGAGGTAGCAACGGTCGCCGCGCTGGGGATAGACGTTGGTATTGTGGGCGCGGTGCCCCTTGTCCAATGGATGACGCGGCGGCGGCGCGACGTTGTCGCCCTGACGCGTCCCCGGCATCCACCAGCGGCCCACCTCGACCGGTTTTGAGGGATTGCGCACGTCGATGCAGCGATAGAACTGATCGTCACTGGGATGCGTGGGGGTGAAATCGGGCGCGCCAGACGCGCAGTGAACGTACTCGCCGTCGCAGAACCAGAGCTGATGCACCCCGCGCGAGGTCGCGCCTGAGCAGTCGAAGAACGAGATCGACCTCGGCTTTTCCGGCACCGAAATGTCGAACAGCTCCATGCCGGCGGGTTGCAGGCCTTTCTTTTGCGTCTGATAGGCCACCGCCATGATATTCCCGCAGGTCTCCAGCGAATTCGAGCGCATGTGCGCCTGCGGCAGGTCCGTCTGTACGACGACCTTGGGCTTGCGCGGATCGGACACGTCGACCGCGGTAAAATTCTTCGGCGCACTTTCATGCGCGAGCCAGAGGATGCGGCGGCCGTCGCGTGCGATCTGGATCGACATGCCTTCGCCCATGCCGCCGAAGCCGTCGAGCAGGTGATGGGCGATGAGTTTGAAGTTCCAAGTGATTGGTCCGCCATTGCTGAGCGGAGTTTTTGCGGAAGCGGCACGCTTCGGCGCAGCTTTCGGTGCTTTCTTCGCCGTCACCGCCACTCGCCTCTTTGCCGTCTTTTTCGCGATTTTCTTGCGTCGGACTTTCATTCCATTCTCCATACTCTAGCTCGCGCGCACCTTTAGCGCGTTTCAACGCGGCAGGCGAGGCGGCGCCTACGTCACAGAATCGAGCGATCAGTCTGGTGGATACCTCACCGGCTGGCCTTGGCCCATAGCTCCGGCCGCAGCGCCTTATTCCAGTCCGGAATGGCGGAAATCTTCTTCTCGCGCAGCAGCACCTCGGCATCCTTTTGCAGGCTCGGCGCCAGGTCCGAGGGGAAGCCTGGATCGACCTCGACCTTTGCCAGCGCCTTGACAAAGGTCTCGCGCGACATGGCGTAGCCCTTCGAGGTGAAGAAGGCGTAGATCACGTCGGCAACCTTGCTCGGATTGTCCTTGAAATCGCGCGCCACCTCCCGCCAGCATTTGAGATAGGCAACCGCTGTGTCGGGACTTTTGTCGACGAAGTCGGGCGTGGCCGCCATGAACACCGGCATTTTGTCGACCTGCGAGAAGTCCATGATCGAAGTGCCGATGCCCTCCGCGACGGCGACCGAGTTGTAGGGCTCCACGTTGACCATGGCGTCCACGGTCTTGGCCGCCATCGCAGCGACCATATTGTTGACATCCATCCGCACCTCTTGGAAATCGCCCTTCTTGAGGCCGGCGGCGGGCGCGATGACATCGGTAAAGATATTGCCGACGGAGGAGCCGGTCTGATTGGCGACTTTGAGCCCTTTGAGCTCGCTGACTTTGGTGAGGTTGAGGTCCTTGCGGGCTACCACCTGAGCGGTCTTGCCCACGGTTTCAATCTGGGCGATCGCGACGAGCCCGCCTTTGTCGTTGCCGATGATGAAGGACTGCGCGGCATAGGTGCCTAGGTCCACCTGCCGCGCCACCATTTGCTGCATGGTGAGATTGCCGGACGGCACGGCGAACTCTTCGAACTTGATACCGTGTTTCTCGAGCAGACCCGATTTGAGCAGATAATAGGTCGGCATGCCCCAGATGTTGGTTTGGAAGCCCTGCCGGATCAGGTCCAGCGCCCATCCCGAGCGCGCCGGTAGCGTCAGCGCGAGCGCACTTCCCGCGAGCCATTGCCGCCGCGTCAGCCCATGCTGCTTATTGCCCATCATTATGCTCCCTGCATTGTAACTCGGTCTGTCATTGCTCCTGCTGCAAACCGAATTCGCGGATGCTCAAGCCCACTTCCTCGAGCGTCTGTGCCATGACTTTGGCAAGTTCGTCTGCCGTCGACGAGACTGCAATCGAGCCCGCCTTCTCGATGATGCTGTGGTAATCTCCTGAGCCGACGATGGTGGCGATGTGACCCTGAAGCACGTCGAGGATCGGCCGCGGCGTACCCGCGCCGGCGCATATACCGAGCCAGCCGAAGCGCACGAAGTCGATACCCCGTTCGCTAAGCGTCGGAATTTCGGGGAGATTGTGCAGCCGCTCGGCCGCCGACACCGCCAGAATTTTGAGCTGCCCAGCTTGGTATTGCGGCACGATCGCCAGCGTCGGCGAGACGTAGAATTGCACGCGGCCGGCGACGAGCTCCTGCACAACCTGCGCGCCGCCGCGGAATGGAACGCGGTTCATGGTGATGCCGGTAAGCTTCTCGAGCTGTCGCGCGAGAATCTCCTGCGCCGAGCCAGCGCCGATCGTCGCATAGCTCACTTCGCCGGGATGCGCCTTGGCGTAGCGCACGAAATCGTCCAATTCGGCCGCGGGGATGCTGTTGGCGAGCGCGAGCCCGTAATAGTATTTGGCGATGAGCGAGACCGGGGCGATATCGCTGAGCTTGAACTGCGCGTTCCTGTAGAGCGCAGCGTTGATCGGCTCAAAATGCGTGCACAGCAACAACGTATAGCCGTCGCGCGGCTGGGATAGCGCATCCCTGGTCGCGATCATGCCGGCCGCGGCCGGCTTGTTTTCCACGATCACGCGCTGCCCAAGCGCCTCGCCCAGCTTTTCGGCAATGAAGCGCGCCGGAATATCGGTCGGACCGCCGGCGCCGAAGCCTACCACCAATCGGATCGGACGAACTGGGTAGGGCTCCTCGGCACGCGGCGCGCCTAAGCCTATGGGCGCGAGCAGCAAGAGCGCGCAGCCGAGCCGACTCACGATTCCAAGTATCGTGCGAGCTTCGTTATCGATGCGTTTCTGCGTCATGGCCGAAATCGTCAGGGGTTTACCCGACCTGCAGCACGTCACAAGCGCTACCTCTGGTCTAGCCCCATTCGGCTGTCTATTTGCTGGCGGCGGCTGCATCCTCGCCGAGATGGCGCAACACCGATTTCTGATAGTCGAGAAACTCGACGCTAAGCGGGTCGCGCGGGCGGGGCAGGTGTACGGGCAGCTGGGTCTTCACCATTCCAGGATGCGGTGTCATCACCACCACGCGATCGGCGAGGTATACCGCTTCGGCCACGTTGTGCGTCACATAGACCACGGTCTTGCGCGTCTCCCGCCAGACTTCCGCGAGCAAGCGCTGCATGTCGTCGCGGGTCAGCGCGTCGAGCGCAGCGAATGGCTCATCCATCAGCAGCACCGAAGGATTGTATGCGAGCGCCCGTGCGATGGCGACCCGCTGCTGCATGCCGCCGGACAAATGATGCGGATACGACTGCACGAATTTCTCGAGCTTCACCAGCTTGAGGTGCTCGAGGGCGATCCGCTCGCGCTCGGTCTTGCCGATGCCCTTCATCTCGAGCCCAAAGCTCACGTTTCCGAGCGCGGTGCGCCACGGGAACAGCTGGGCGAAGTCCTGGAACACCACGCCCCGATCGGGGCCGTGACCGCTGACCGCTTTACCGCCGATGCGGATTTCGCCGGCGGTCGGGGCAAGAAAACCGGCGATGACGTTGAGCAGCGTCGACTTACCGCAGCCCGACGGGCCGACGATACACAGGAATTCCGAGGCCTCGATGTTGAAGCTCACTCCGGCCACGCCCGGGACGTCTCCGGCGGGCGTATCGTAGACGACCGAGACGTTGCGGATTTCGATGTGCGGCATCGGGGCGACCTGCGTGCTGCTGTCATAGATGGTATGCCCATTCGTGGCCAGACGCGGCCGATGCGGCAGAGGAGAGTTTCGCTCGAATCGAATTGGGTGTAGACAGGCGCAGACCAGTCGGACAATTCGCCGCAAGGCCGCCAGAGCTATCAGGAGCGATCGTATGGGACCGCACGCCGCGTCGAGGCCGCTGACGTTGTCGGAGCAGGCGGACGAGCTCGAAGAAAAAATGATGAACGAGCTCAACGACAAGATCGCCACCAAATCGGCGCTGTTCAACATGGCGGACGGCAAACTTGATTATATCGGCGGCGCCGAGCTGCAGGCGCGTAATCCGGGCAAGTATTTCCTGATGGGCGCCGATCCGCGCCTGCCAAAGATGCCGGAGAAGCCGACGCTGATCGACTTCTTCAAGCACCGGTTCGTGTCGATGAACCACCTCCTGCAAAGCGCGACGCTGGCGCTCAAAGCCGGGCATGAGGAGAAGGTCGTGCTGGCGTGTCTACTCCACGATATCGCCGTCGCCTCTTTCATCCGCTGCGATCACGGCTATTGGGGGGCTCAGCTGATCGAGCCCTACGTCGACGAGGAGGTGAGCTGGGCGGTGCGCGTGCACCAGGCGCTGCGCTTCTTCCCCGACGAATCGCTCGGTTACAAATATCCGGACATGTACGTCAAATATTTCGGGCAGGACTACAAGCCCGAGCCTTATATCGTGGAGGAATACAAGCGCGCGCGCGGGCACAAGTATTACATGACCGCGCGGCTGATCTGCGTGAACGATATCTACGCGTTCGATCCTGACGCCAAGGTCAACCTTGACGATTTCGTCGACATCATCGGCCGGCATTTCAAGCAGCCGAAAGAGGGTCTCGGCTTCGACAACACACCATCCTCGCACATGTGGCGCACGCTGATGTGGCCGACCCGGTTTTTGTAAGCGCGCGTGCGGCGGCGCCCCGCACGGGGCGATCCGAAACGCCGTCATTGCCGGGAATAGCGCGTCGAAGACGCGCGTAAACGCGCTGGTGACCCGGCAAATCCATCCATCTTCGTGAAAGCCTCGGCCTTTGCGGGATCAGCGACGACATGCGTGAGGCCGTGACGATGCTGCGCTGGCCAGCGGCAGGACAGGGCGAGACGGCGGATCTATCCGCGACCCAGCGTATCGCGGTATTCTTCGGCGTCCGGTTGCTGAGAGGTCGGAGGACATGATGATACCCGCCCGTTCATTCACCATCAGCCTTGCCATCAGCTTGGTCATTGCAGTCGGTACGTTGCCCGGCACCGTATCGAGCGCACTCGCCCAGCCGGCGCAGAAAAGCCCCGGCGCGCAGGCGCAATCGAAACAGAAAGATCCTATCGAACGAGCCCGGACAGCGGTGGAAACCCTCATCGCGCGGCTGCGCGGCCGCGACATGCCCGAGGGCATCGTTAAATCGAACGGCCGCATCGAGGCGACGCAGGTCGATGTCGCGGCCAAATATCCCGGCCGGCTGGCGACGATGACCGTGGACGAAGGCGACGAGGTCACGGCGGGACAGGTCGTTGCCACCATCTCGTCGCCGGAAACCGAAGCCCAGCTGCGTGCCGCGCAGGCCCAGGTGTTGAAAGCGAAACAGGCGCTGGCATCAGCTGTCGCTCTCATCGCAGAACGGAAGAGCGACTTGGATTTTACCAGAACGGATTATGACCGTGGCAAAATGTTAATTGAGCACGGGAATATACCGCAGCAGGTCGTGGACCAGCGCCGCAACAAATTCGAGGCGGCGGAGGCCGCACATGTTTCGGCCAACGCCCGGCGTGACGAGGCTGAGTCCGCAATCAAGGCAGCTGAGGCCGATGTCGAGCGGCTCCAGTCGGTTCTGACCGACCTGGTGCTCGTATCGCCAAGGAGTGGACGGGTGCAATACCGGCTCGCCCGCGCCGGTGAGGTGGTTGCGGCGGGACAGCGCGTTCTGACCATCCTCGATCTCAAGGACGTCTACATGACGATCTACTTGCCCGCGGATCAGGCGGGCCAGCTCACGCTGGGCGACGAGGCGCGCGTGATCGCCGATCCCATTCCCCAATATGTCATTCCCGCGACCATCAGCTTCGTCGCGACCGACGCCCAGTTCACACCGAAGAGCGTCGAGACCCCTGAGGAGCGGCAGAAACTGATGTTCCGCGTCAAGCTCCAGGGGGACCCCAAAGTCTTGGATAAATACCATCGGCAGGTGAAGACGGGCGTCCGCGGCCTCGGCTTCGTGCGCACGGACCCCAAGATCGCATGGCCTGAGGAACTTGTGGTGAAGCTTCCGCAATGACCAATCCCGTAATCGCCAGGCTCGAGGGGGTAACGCACCGCTACGGAAAGACGTTCGCGCTCAACGACCTCACACTCGATATCCCTGCCCAGTGCATGGTGGGAATGATCGGGCCCGACGGCGTCGGCAAGTCCACCTTACTCGCGCTTGTGTCCGGGGTACGCAAGATCCAAAGCGGCAAGGTTACCGTCCTCGACGGAAACATGGCGGATGAGCGCCATCGCACGGCAAGTTACGGCCGTATCGCCTATATGCCGCAAGGGTTGGGCCGCAATCTCTATCCGACGCTCAGCGTTTTTGACAACATCGATTTTTTCGGCCGCTTGTTCGGCCAGGGCGCAGCCGAGCGGCGCGGGCGCATCGACCAACTCTTGCTGGCCACGGGGCTCGACCCGTTTGCAGCTCGACCATGCGGCAAGCTCTCAGGCGGCATGAAGCAAAAAGTCAGCCTTTGCTGCTCGCTGATGCACGATCCTGATCTCCTTGTTCTCGACGAGCCCACCACGGGCGTCGATCCGCTCTCGCGCCGGCAGTTCTGGGAACTGATCGATTCGATCCGCGCCCGGCGTCCGCTCATGAGCGTGATGGTCGCAACCGCCTACATGGACGAAGCGAGCCGGTTCGATTGGCTCGCCGCGATGGACGACGGCAAAGTCATCGCGCGTGGCGCGCCGAAGGAGATCCTCGCCCAGGCGAAAAAGACCACGCTGGACGACGCCTTCATCGCGCTTCTTCCACCAGAAAAGCGCGCCCAGCATCAGGAGGTCGTCGTCCGGCCGCGTGTCGCCAGCGATGACAAGACCCCGGCGATCGAGGCGGATGGGCTCACTCGCCGCTTTGGCGATTTCGTCGCGGTCGATCATGTGAGCTTTCGCATCGCGCGCGGCGAGATTTTCGGCTTCCTCGGCTCGAACGGCTGCGGAAAAACGACGACAATGAAAATGATGACGGGGCTCCTGCCCGCCACCGAAGGTTCGGCGAAATTGTTTGGAAAGCCGATGGGCGCCGACGACATGGAGGCGCGTCGCAACGTTGGCTACATGTCGCAGGCGTTCTCGCTCTACAGCGAGCTCACGGTCCGACAGAATCTCGATCTGCATGCGCACCTTTACCATCTCCCGTCAAATGAGATCAAAGGACGAATCAACGAGCTGCTGGAGCGGTACGATCTGAAAAGTGTGGCCGACGCTAAGCCGGAGAGCTTGCCGCTTGGCGTGAAGCAGAGGCTACAGCTTGCCGTGGCCGTGCTGCACCGGCCGCGCATACTCATTCTCGACGAGCCAACCTCGGGGGTCGATCCGATTGCGCGGGACGCTTTCTGGCGCACGCTGATCGACCTCTCCCGCAACGAGGGGGTCACCATCTTCCTCTCGACCCACTTCATGAACGAGGCCGAGCGCTGCGACCGTATTTCGCTGATGCATCGAGGCAGGGTGCTCGCCGTCAACGCGCCCAAGGAGCTCGTCAAGGAGCGCGGCAGCGCTTCTCTCGAGGACGCCTTCATCAGCTATCTGGAAGAAGCGGGGGGAGCCGACAAGGCAAAGAAGGCCGAGCCGCCGCGGCCAGCTGCATCGCCAGTCAAGACCGTTGCATCCCGCGCTTCCAGGCGGTTCGATCTTGGACGGCTATGGGCGTATGCCCGGCGCGAAACCATGGAGCTGCTGCGCGATCCCATCCGGCTGGGGTTCGCGTTCGTCGGTCCTGTCATTCTGATGTTGGCCTTCGGGTATGGCATCACCTTCGACGTCGAAAATCTCAAGTACGCGGCCTTTGACGAGGACCGGACGCCGGAAAGCCGCCGGCTGCTCGAGAGCTTCTCCGGCTCTCGTTATTTCTCCGAACAGCGTCCGATCAGCTCCACGGCGGAGATGGAGCAACGCCTGAGAAGCGGAGAGCTGGCAGTCGCGGTTGAAATTCCCTCCGGCTTCGGGCGCGATCTTGCAAGCCTGCATCCGCCCGAGGTCGCCGTCTGGATCGACGGCGCCATGCCGTTCCGCGGCGAAACCGCGAAAGGCTACGTCACCGGCCTGGCCTTGCGTTATGCGCAGGATCTCGTCGTCGAGCGCCTCGGCCCGAATGCCGTGTCCAACGTGTACCTCGGCGGACTCCATCTGGAAGACCGCTTTCGCTACAACCAGGGCTTCAAGAGCGTCTTCGCCATGGTTCCGAGCGTCATCGTGATGATGCTGATTTTGATTCCGGCGATCATGGCGAGCATCGCTGTCGTGCTCGAGAAGGAAACCGGTTCGATCGCCAATTTTCGCTCGACTCCCATCACCAAATTCGAGTTCCTCCTGGGCAAGGCGTTCCCGTATGTCGTGGTTGGGATGTTGACGTTCACCCTCCTGCTGCTGATGTCTTTTTTTGTTTTCCACGTGCCGGTCAAGGGGTCTTTCGCAGCCCTCGCCCTCGGGACGCTGCTCTACGTTTTCTCGACTTGCGGCTTCGGGCAACTCGTCTCGACCTTCACCCAGACACAGGTCGCGGCAGTCTTTGCGACTACCGTTCTCTCCGTCATCCCCACAGTGAACTTTTCGGGCCTGCTCGTGCCCGTGTCCTCCCTCACTGGCATGGGACGATTTATTGGCCTGATGTTTCCAGCGGCCTGGTTCCAGCCGATCACCGTCGGCACCTTCACCAAAGCACTCGGCTTTTCCGATCTGTGGTTAAATACGCTCGTCCTTGCGGCCTTCGTGCTCAGCTACCTCGTGGCCGCGCAGATATTGCTGCGGAAGCAGGAGGCCTGAGATGTCGGGGGCGAGCCAGGCGGCAGGTGCGCCGGAACGGTCCACCTCCCAAGGAGTGATCAAGGCGAACCGGCCCAGGAGCCATCGGTTCGCCAAGCTGCGGGTGCACCTGGCCAACATCTATCGGCTGATGATCAAGGAGTTGCGCAGCATCCGCTCCGACCCGATCATGCTGGCGCTTGTCGCCTATAGCTTCACCATCGCCATCTACGCCGTTGCCACCGGCGCCTCGACCGAAGCGACCAACCTTTCAGTTGGTATCGTCGACGAAGACCGTTCCGATCTGTCACGCCGCATTGCCGATGGCTTCACTCCGCCCACGTTCCAGCCGGCGGTGGAGATCGCAGCAACGGAAATCGACGCAGCGATGGATTCGCAACGCTTCGTTTTTGTCATTGAAATTCCCCCAAAGTTCCAGTCGGATATTCTTGCCGGGCGGCAGCCCTCGGTTCAAATCAACGTAGATGCCACCGCGGTTGCCCAGGCCTTCAATGGCAAGACCTACATCGAGAACGTCATCGTCAACTACGTCACAGAGTTCATCACCGGACGCGAAGGACTGATGGGTGCGCCGGTCAAAATGGTTGTTCGCGCAAAGTTCAACCCGAATTTGAAGTCGAGCTGGTTCTCCTCGGTGATGCAGGTGATCAACAACCTCACTATGCTGACCGTAATCCTGACCGGCGCGGCGCTCATCCGCGAGCGCGAGCAGGGCACGGTCGAGCATCTCCTCGTCATGCCTGTGGTTCCGGCCGAGATCATGCTCGCGAAGATCCTGGCCAATGGCATCGTAATTCTGGCCGCGGCGGAACTATCGCTGATGATCGTGGTGCAGTGGTGGCTGCAGGTGCCGATCGCCGGATCGACGCTCCTGTTTCTCGGCGGGTCGTGCTTTTATGTCTTCACCGTCGCCGCGCTTGGCATTCTGCTTGGCACGGTCGCCGCGACGATGGGGCAGTTCGGCCTGCTCGCGATCCCCGTGCTACTCGTCATGATGCTGCTTTCGGGAGGAACGACGCCCATGGAAAGCATGCCGGTCTGGCTGCAATATCTGATGCAGATCATCAGCCCGACGCCGCATTTCGTGGTTTTCGCTCAAGATGTGCTCTATCGCGGCGCGGATTTCTCGATCGTCTGGCCACGCATTTTGGCGACGGCGATCATTGGCGCCGTCTATTTCGCCTTCGCCCTCCGCCGCTTCCGCCGCGTGATCTTTGGAGGCTGAACGAACAGGAGAAGGCGCGCCATGCGACTCAACTACGCCGCGATCGCACCGGAAGCCACAAAAGCTTTGGCCGGGGTCAACGCTGCGTTGCTGCGCGCGGGGCTCGACAAGCGTCTCATGGACCTTCTTTTCCTGCGTGTGTCACAGATCAATGGCTGCTCCTACTGCGTCGATGAACATGCGCGTGACTTGCGGCGGGCCGGCGAGTCCAACGAACGCCTCGATGGCCTGGCCGCATGGCGGGAGAGCCCCTACTTCACGGAGCCTGAGAAAGCTGCCCTTGAATGGGCTGAGTCGCTGACCCACGTCGACGTGACGCACGCCCCGGATACTGTCTATGAGCCGCTGACGCGCCACTACGACGACAAGCAGGTTGCCAACATCACCTACGCCATCGCGCTGATGAACGCCTGGAACCGCGTCGCCATAGGATTCCAAGTGGCGCCCCAACCCCGCTCCGTTTGATCCCTGTCACTCGCCGGTCAGCGATGCGACTAAGGCTTTTTGAGAGTCTTCGGCCTTTCAGCCGCAGCGGGGCGGCACGCGACGTCCTGGCGGGGGTGACGCTCGCGTCGATGAACATCCCACAGGTGCTCGGCTATACTCGGATCGCCGGCACGCCGGTCGTCACTGGGCTTTACACAGTGCTGCTGCCGCTTGTTGCGTTCGCGGCATTTGGTTCCTCCCGCCATCTCGTCGTGGCTGCCGACTCCGCCACAGCGGCCATCTTCTCAAGCTCGCTGTCCCAGATGGCGGCGCCCGCCAGCGAGAAGTACATGGCGCTCGTCGGCATGGTAGCGCTACTGACCGCCGGACTTCTGCTTCTGGCGCGGATCTTGAAGCTCGGTTTCCTCGCCGATTTCCTCTCTCGCACGGTATTGGTCGGATTTCTCACTGGTGTCGGGATTCAGGTCGGCATGGCAATGCTCGGCGACATGCTCGGTATCGCGGTGCAGTCGCACCGCACGCTCGTTCAGGCATGGGAGCTCTGGCAAGGCCTGCCGCGGCTCAGTATTCCGACATTGTGTCTGTCCGCGCTCGTGGCGGGAAGCATCCTGCTCGGCAATCGTGTTGCTCCGCGCTTGCCGGTTTCGCTCATCGCGGTCGTCGGGACGATCGCGGCCAGCGCTGCGTTCCGCTTCGCCGAGCGGGACATAGCAGTCATCGGTCCGGTTCCCGGCGGGCTGCCAGGGATCGGATTACCCGAGGTGACCTGGAGCGAAGCGTTGGCGCTGCTGCCGGTTGCCGCTTCCTGCTTCGTGATGATAATCGCGCAGAGCGCCGCGACATCGCGCGTGTTCGCGCTACGCTATCGCGAGCGGGTCGATGAGGACGCGGACATCCTCGGGCTGTCGGCCGCGAATGCCGCCGCAGGCGTGAGCGGGGCGTTCGTGGTCAACGGCAGTCCGACGCAAACCGCCATGGCGGATCGCGCGGGCGCGCGCAGCCAGCTTGCACAACAGGTATTTGCAGGCATTGTGCTGCTGGTGCTGCTGGCTCTTACCGGCCCGCTGCAGTACCTGCCGCGCTGCGTGTTGGCTGCCA
>WNFO01010682.1_pt1 | contig 16490 bp, 20 predicted proteins | sample 5400251 | NCBI WGS metagenome assembly WNFO01 (sample SAMN13153354, study PRJNA577476) | soil metagenome | isolation source: 100 cm saprolite under Madrone tree | place: USA:California | collected 2016-06-14 | reverse complement strand
ACGGCGAAGTCGTGTGGTCCTGACGCCCCGACGCTGGCGTCAAGTTTGCGGATGTTCTGTCGGCCCTACCGGGCGCGGACAAAACCATATCCGCTGACGACGGTGGCAAAAGAGCCCGGTCACCGGGGAGAGCACGAAGGAAACCGTTAAAACCATTGCGTGCGGGAATGCCGGGCGATTCCGGTGTACTCGTTGTTACTCGTGTGCGTTTTACCAATGCAAAGTGCACGCGAGGCCGCGGGTGCAGCGGGCACCCGGCATTCCCCACGCCCTCTGTTTTCTGGGGCGAAAGATTCATCAACGACTCGGACGCATCGCGCCGCGGGGTTGCGAAGTCGTGTTTGTAGTTGAGGCAAGGACGAGGGATGCGTTCCCCGGATGCTGCGCAGCGCCATCAGCGCGTTCACGCGCGTCTTCGACGCGCTATGTCTTGCGGCGTGGTGCGCTGCTGATCCGGGGGCCACCTTGCAAGTGTCGAGATAGGTCCCGGCTCTGCGGAGCAGCGTGAAGGACGCTGCACCGCATCCGGGACACGAGGCAGGAGTTGTCTGTGGCTCTAATCAAACAAGCTCGACACCGACTCTTCCGACGCGGTGCGGCCGATCGCTTCGGCGATCAGCGAGGCAATCGACAGCGTGCGGATGTTGGCGGCGTTGCGCACGGCCTCGGTCGGCTGGATCGAATCGGTGATCACAAGCTCTTTCAACTTGGAGCCGGTGATGCGCGCGGCGGCGCCGCCGGACAGCACGCCGTGGCTGATATAGGCGAAAACGTCCTTGGCGCCGTTGGCGAGCAGCGCGTCGGCGGCGTTCACCAGCGTGCCGCCGGAATCGACCATGTCGTCGACCAGGATGCAGGTGTAGCCGGCGACGTCGCCGATCACGTTCATGACTTCGGATTCGCCGGCGCGTTCACGCCGCTTGTCGATGATCGCCAGCGGCGCGTTGATGCGCTTGGCAAGGCCGCGCGCGCGCACCACGCCGCCGACGTCGGGCGACACCACCATGATCTTGGCAAGGTCGAAGCGTTCCTTGATGTCGCGCACCATCACCGGCGAGGCGTAGAGATTGTCGGTCGGAATATCGAAGAAGCCCTGGATTTGCCCGGCGTGCAGATCAAGCGTCATCACGCGATCGACGCCAGCGCGGGTGATGATATTCGCCACCAGCTTGGCTGCCGGGCGTAGCCGAAATAGGGAATCACCGCAGTGATGCGCCGCGCGGAAGCCCGGCGCAGCGCGTCGGTGATGATCAAGAGCTCCATCAGATGGTCGTTGGCCGGATACGACGTCGACTGGATGATGAACACGTCCGAGCCGCGGACGTTCTCCTGGATTTCGACGAAGATTTCCATGTCGGCGAAACGGCGGACGATGGCCTTGGTCAGCGGCAGATGAAGCCAGTTGGCGATTTCCTGCGCCAGGGCAGGATTGGCGTTGCCGGCGACGAGCTTGATGGAGCCGTTCTTGGCCGACATCGACCCTTCTCCCCGCGCCTTGCTGGATACGATGTTCAGCATATCGGGATACCCACAAAAAAGACGCGTTTCAACGAGCGAGGTGATATCAAGGAGGTGGCTCGGCTGGCAACCCGTCGCATCAGGTTTTCCTGCGCAAAATCACCGGTTTGACGACTATTTGTATCGTTAACGGGTGGTATAGCTCAGCGCGCTGACGCTGAATGCATCCGAAGCGGGTAAAGGCTGTTCAGTGCTCGCAACGGCAGGGCCGTCCTTGCCAGGTGCTGTGGCGGGCGGCGGCGCGTCCGCCGGCGCCGTTCCGCCGATCATTCCGCTGAGGCCGCTCAATCCGGCCTGTGCGATTTTCCGCAAAACCAATTCGTCGGCCGCGGCCCAGGGGTCGCGTCCGGCCTTGCCGGCCGGTTCCTCGCCGGCAAGACGCAGCGCACGCTGCTGGTCGCGGTCATAAACGTCCCACACCCATGCGATGATGGTGCGGCCGCGGCTGACCTGGGCTGAAAGATAGCTTCGCACGCGATAAGCGGAGGTGCCTTCGCGCGAGACAATCGACAGGTTGCGAAGCTTCGACTCGCTGTCGAGCACGCTCACCATTCGATCGAAGATCTGCGGCGGCGGGCCATCGATCGATTCGAACGCAACAGTAGGCCCGCTGCTGGCCATGGCGAAAGCGCCGCTACCGCTGCCGGCGCCGCCGCTGGCGCAGCCGCCAAGTCCGCACGCGAATCCCAGCAGCGTCACGGCGAGCGCGGCGCGCGGTGCGGTTCGCGCGCCCGCGGCGGCCCGGAACAGGGTTGCGATGGTGTCCTTCATCGCGCCGACCGATATAGTTAAAATGTGTTAAGGTCTAGGGCAGGGGAGCCCCAGCGCTTTGAAAAGATTGGGCCGAAAAATCGCCGCCCACATGCCGGCCACAATCTCGCCTCGGAGAGACCTCTACCCGATCTCAGCCTCTACCGATCATGCGGAGGTGGCGGGCTCCCTGGGTGCGATGACGCTCGCTGGCAGCGTGCTCATTCGCACCTTGAGATGATCGGCGAGCCGGAGCGCCAGCGACGTGATCATCAGCGTCGGATTGGCATGTCCGCTGGTCGGAAAAACCGATGCGCCGGCGATATAGAGATTTTCAACGTCGTGAACCCTGCAATTGGCATCAACCACGCCGGTTTTGGGATCACTGGACATCCGCGTCGCGCCCGTGGCGTGCGCCATATCGACCAGTGGCGCGTCTTGAGGACGATTCTCGACGATCCAGTCAGCCATGACAGGGGCAGGCAGTCCGGCCTTAGGCAGTTCATCGCGCAACAATTGACCAATGCGCAAGATGTTGTGCCGGTCAGCCTCGGAGATTTTCCATGTCGCCTTTGCCCTCGGCATCCCGAGCGGGTCCCTGGATTCCGATAGAACAATCCGGCTTTCGGGATCGGGCACTTGTTCGGTCATGACGTGAATGCTCAGGCAGTCGAGCTTGTGCGGGACACCCTTGCTTTGAAATTCACGAACTACAAAACTCGGATTGACCACCATGAAGAAATTGATAATCAGATTCTGCAGCGAATGTGGCATGAGCTTGCTCTGAAAAACCTTCAGGCCAACGGCTTTGGATAACAGGCCGACACTGGTTATCAGCGCCCAGATATCGGCGAACGGATTTTCGCTTTTGAACCTGGCGAGGCGCTTCAGGGCTTCAATCGGATCATCCGGGGAGATTTCCGGAAGCGTGTAGATGGCGGCGTTGAGGAGCTTCTCCTCGGCCTGCAGTTCGGGCGAAAAAGCCAGGCCATGAAGATACAGCCGGAAATGACCGTCCTTGCGCAGGGTATAGAAGCCCAGATAGCCCGCCTTCTTGAGGTCGCCGCGGGTGAAGTGGCCGAGACGCGTTCCCGGGTGGTCCATCAGGAAACGGCCAACGATGTCATGCTTGTTGCCGAGGCCTTCCTTGCGCTTTCGGTTGGAAGCCAGCAACAGGCGCGCATTTTCGATGCCGCCGCTCGCCAGCACGCATAGCCTGGCAGTCACCTTTGACCTGACGTTGTTGATGGTGCTCACCTCCAGGTGACTGAAGGCCTTTCCATCCTCGTCGATCTCGATCTGTGTCACCGTCGCATTCACGAGCACGCGGACGTTCCCGGAATCGAGCGCCTTGAAATCGGCTCCGAAGCTTTTCATTTGCGTCAGATCGCGACGAGATCTGGCATACTGCCAGAAGCAGGACCGAAGTTTTGATCGGTCGAGCGGCGGCCTTTCGATCTCGCCGCCGAGCAGCTTCCAGAACTCCTCATCATAGCAATTGGGGCCGAGGTTGAGCCAGTCCGCCGCGCGATCAAAATACGGCTTCAGACTCTCACGGCTGACCGGCCAGCCTGAAAAAGGTACCCAGTCGCGCTTTGCAAAATCCATTTGGTCGAAGGTCGCGGACCTGCCGCCCCAATATTTCGCCGATCCGCCAAACGCCCGCACGCGCATACCGTAGGGTTGGGCCTGCTGGTTGAACGAGCCCATGTTGGGTCCATGAAAGATCCTTCGGAAGTGTATCGCCGCCTCGCCGGCAGGCTCACCCTCGCTCTCGACCTGATTGAGGGCCATGTGCGGCTCATGTTCGTCGACGAGGCCGCTTTCGATCAACAGCACCCGGTAAGGCGAATTCAGAAATTCCCGCGCAATTGTAATTCCGGCTGGCCCGGCACCGATGATGGCGATATCGGCTTCAAATTCGCTACCCGGGTCGAAATCGTCCAAATTATCGATTTGCATGACGTACCAATCAGGTCGGCATCACGATTTCGCATGAGCGAAATCCAAAGCCACAGTGTTGACGCGGATCAATGAGCCCTTGCGGCCTACCACCTGATCCGGCGGCGATCAATTGCTGCATCCGATACCTGTCACTCGGAGCTTAGAGCGCGGCGCCGCTGATGACGCGCAAGCGCATGGGCGATCAGCCTATCCATCAGATCCGTTTGGGACAATCCGCTGGCTTCCCAGAGCTTGGGATACATGCTGATCGAGGTGAATCCTGGCAGCGTGTTTACCTCGTTCACGAATATTTCGTCGCCTTTGACGAAGAAGTCGACTCTGGCCAGGCCTTCGCAGCCGAGCAAACGAAACACCTCAACGGCAAGCTCCTGAATACGGTGGGCCTGCTTCGGGGGGAGTTCGGCAGGAATACATAGAGCGGCACCGTCAGCGTCGATGTATTTTGCCTGATACGAATAGAAGCCATGCTTGCTCGCCGGCACAATCTCGCCGAGTTCGGATGCGCGAATCTGGCCTGCGGATTCCTCCAGGACAGAACATTCAATCTCCCGCGCTCCGTTCAGGCCCAGTTCGACAAGGAGCTTATGGTCGTAGCGGAACGCGAGTTCGCATGACGCGCCGAATTCCTGTTCGGACCGTGCGCGCGAGACCCCGACCGACGATCCCATATTGGCGAAAGGCACCACGGGAAGGCCGGCATCACGCATCAGGCGCTTGGCGACATCCTTGTCCATCGCTACGGCAGAACCCGTCACCGCTGAACCCACGAACGGCACGTCCGCCAATTCAAGCGCTCCTTGCACGGTTCCGTCTTCTCCGTTCGGCCCGTGCAAGACCGGGAATACGACGTCGAAGCGCGTTACTGCACCGCCTCCTGCTGCGTCGTCATCACACAACACGAAGCGGCCTCCGCCTGCCGGGACCAGCGCGATTTGCGGTGCCTTGTCAGGGATCGTGAGCGCCGCGGCGCCCGTTCCCGCGCCATTGCCGGCGTCGCAGACAAGCCAGCGACCATCCCTGGATATTCCGATGAGAGAAACCTGATACCGGTCAGGGTTCAGGGCTCGAAGGATGTTGGCGGCCGATGCCCTGGAGACGTCGTGTTCGGCCGAGCGTCCGCCGAACAATAGCCCGACGGCAATCTTGCGATGCTCTTCAACCATCATTCCACCGTGTGCTGCTGGTCCGTAGTGACGGCCGTTGGCCTGGACCCGCGTCGGAGATCAACGTCAGCGCCTACAGGATCATTCCAGCATAAGGTTTTGACAAGCCTGTGTTCGATGATCCTGATCGGCCCAAATTTGGCGTCATTCGCTTTCCAGCGCGATCGCGTGAACATGACGGCCATAGTCCGGCTCGCCCAGGTGCGCCGAGCGGCGGTAGCTGTAGAAGCGCTCGTCGGAATAGGTATCGACGCCGATGTCGTCGATCATCAGCACGCCGGCGTTTTCGAGCCGCATCCGGATGAAGCCGGCCAGATCGAACATCGCGTGGCCCTCGCGCGCCGAGGGAATGAAGAACAAGGTATTTTCCGCATCGGTCTGCACGAAGCGTTCGACGAATTCGCCGCCCACTTCGTAACTGTGCTGGCGGATCAGGGGGCCGATGGCGGCGACGATGCCGCTTGGTTCGGCGCCGAGCTTTTCCATCGCCTCGACGGTGGATTCCAGAATGCCTGATAGCGCGCCTTTCCACCCCGCATGCGCCGCGCCAATCACGCGCGCATTCGGATCCACCAACAGGATCGGTCCGCAGTCGGCGGCGGTGACGCCGATGGCGAGACCTTGAACGCGGGTCACGATGGCGTCGGCGCGCGGCCGCGACGCGCCTTGCGACGGTCCGGTGGCCACCACGACATCAGGCGAATGGGTCTGATGCACGCTGAGAAAATGCTCAGGGGTAACGCCCATCTGCGCCGCCATCCGGCGGCGGTTCTCCGCGACATTGGCGGGATCGTCCTGCGAGCCGAGGCCGCCATTCAGGCTGGCGTAGATGCCATCCGACACGCCGCCCTCGCGCGTAAAAAAGGCGTGACGCAGGCCGGGAATGGCCGAGAGCAGTGATGATCCGAGTTTCATGGCAGTTCCGCCCTGACGACGTGCGCCTGCTCCTGATCGCCCAGCCCTGCCAGCGAGGTGAGGCCGGGTTGCGAGACCGCGAGCACCTTGAACATCGACCCCATGCCGCCGCGACCGCTGTCGGTCAGTCGTTTCAGCGCGCTCGAAATGTCCTCGGAAACCTCATGGCTGGCCTTCGCCATCAGGGTCACCGCACGGGTTTCGATGCCGATCCATTTCAGGAAATCACCTTGCGGCACCGGGCCATGGACGCGCGCGCCGAGATCGTCGGCGGCGCGCGCCAGCGCCTGAAAATCGACATGGGCGGTGACGTCGGCCTGACCGGGATTTTTCAGCGGGTCGGCGAAGCTGTGACGGGCGATCGCCTGAAAAGTATCGCCGGCGTCGCTGCGAACGTGACCGTAGTCGATGATCAGCGCCGCGCCGCCCTGGTCGCGCATCCGGGTTGCGATCTTCATGATCTCGGTGTCGGACCGCCACTCGAACACGGCGCCGACCGGTGCTGCGCGTACCAGTGGCGGCAGCAGGACTTCGAAGCGCGCCATGGGGTCGGGAGCGAAACCGAAGGCCAGCTTGCCGCCGTCGTCGATCTCGACGGTGCGCTCGTGCCAGCCGGTCTCACGCTTCACCGCCTGGTGGATCGGCAGTACGTCGAAATATTCGTTGGCGAGAACGACCGCGGGGCCGTTGGGCACCTGGTCGAGGCTGTCGTGCCAGGCGATGATGCGCACGCCCGACAGCGCAGCCTTCTGCTTTTCGCGCAGCACCGGGTTGATCTCGACGAGATGGATGCTCAGCGCCTGATAAAGCGGCGGCAGCACCCGCAGCGCGCGCAGCGCATCCGCCATCATGGTGCCGCGGCCGGGTCCAAGCTCGATCAGTCGCAGCAGGGACGGCGACCCCATCGCCTTCCACACCGACCCCACCCACAATCCGAGCAGTTCACCGAACATCTGGCTCACTTCGGGCGAGGTCGTGAAATCGCCCTCGCGTCCCAGCGGATCGCGCGAAATGTAATAGCCGTGATCCGGATGCGTCAGGCACAGCTCCATGTAACGCCAGACCGGCATCGGCCCGGACGACTTGATCAGCTTCTTGATCTCGGACTGGAGCGGCGAATACTCGGTCACGGCGTCCCTTGGATCGGGTTCGGTACTTGCTTCGGCATTTTTCGGCGCCATGCCACCACAATAATGATCGCGCCTGCAATGATCATCGGCACCGACAGCAGCATACCCATGGTCAACCCGCCCCACAAAAATCCAAGCTGCGGGTCGGGCTCCCGGAAGAACTCGCCGACGATGCGCGCAAGACCATAGATCGCAATGAAGCTGCCGAGGATCAGGCCCGGCCGCTTCAGGGCGCCGAAGCGGATCATCAGCGCCAGGATCGTGAACAACACGATTCCCTCGAGCGCTGCCTCGTACAACTGGCTGGGATGGCGCGGCAGCGGCCCGCCATTGGGAAATACCATCGCCCATGGCACGCTTAAGTCCGCCGGCCGGCCCCACAACTCGCTGTTGATGAAATTGGCGAGCCGCCCGAGAAAAAGCCCGATCGGTCCGACCGCGGTGGTGATATCACCGAGCGACAGGATCGGAAGGTCGTTTTTGCGGCAGAACAAGATCACCGCCGCCACGCAGCCCAAAAAGCCGCCATGGAACGACATGCCGCCCTTCCACAGTTCGAAAATCTCGGCCGGATGCTGGACGAAGAAGCCGAGATTGTAGAACAGCACGTAGCCGGTGCGGCCGCCGAGAATGACCCCGAGCGTCACCCACAGGATGAAATCATCCATTTGCACAAGCGTGATCGGCGCCGGGCCGCCCCACAGCTTCTCATTCCTGATCAACGATCGCGCGTAGAGCCAGCCGAGCACGATGCCGCCGATATAGGCCAGCGCATACCAGCGGATCGCGATCGGTCCGATCGCAATGGCGATCGGATCGAACACCGGAAACGCGATGGTGAGAAAGGGCATCTGGCTCACAGCGCTTTCGTGTAGACGGCGTAGGCTACGCCGAAGATGGGCGGAGCATCATAGGCTTTGACGAAGCCCATCCTGAGATACATCGGCAAGGCGACCGTCATGATCGGACTGGTGTGGAGCGCGATGATGGCCGATCCGTCGCGTTTCGCCCTTGCGATACATTCCGTGCTCAAGGCGCGCCCCAGTCCCTTCCCTCGAAAGGCGGGATCGACGACCAGCATGCGGATAACGGGCCAGCGTTGATCGAAGAACGGGGCTTTCCGGCTGTTCGGCCCGAAATACGCAACGGCTCCCGCGAATTGCTTTTGAAACTCGACGATAATGATTTCTCCGCTGGCACTGAGCGCCGAGGTTTTCGAAAGCCCGGTGAGCATTGCCGGCCAGTCCTGGTACTGGTCGCGAAACTGGCCAAAGGCCGAGACGGCAATCCGGTTCAGGTCTTCCGCATCCGAGTTCTCGTAATCCCTGATCCTGATATCCGTCATCGGCACCTGATGGTTTCATGTCGAGAGATTGCGGCGATAGAGCGCCAGCAGCCGTTCCCAGTGCCGCTCGGCGGCGTCGCGATCGTAAACCGGCCGTTTCGGAAATGCGAAGCCGTGATGGGTGCCGGGATACATCTCGACCTCGGCATGGGCGTCCTTCATCGACGCTTTCACCTTCTCGATGATTTCGACGGGGGCGTAAATATCGGTTTCGGCGCAGCCGAAATAGAGCTCGGCCTTGGTCTTGCTCGCGGCCAGATGCGGACTGTCGGGCTGGTCGGTGGCCAAATGGGTTCCGTAGATCGAGGCCGCGGCCTTGACCCGTCCCGGAAAGTGCGTCGCGGCGTTGATCGCGTATCGTCCGCTCATGCAGTAGCCGACGGCGCCGACAATGTCGGTGCGCGCGGCGGACTGGCCGTCGGCGTAAGCGAGCAGGGCGGTCGTATCCTCCATCACCAGGGGAATGTTGATCGAGTTCATGAAGCCGAACATCCGCTTGCGCTCGGGCGCTTCCGGATCCGCCGGCAACGGCCCAAGCTCCATGACGTCCAAGCGGTAATAGAGGTTCGGCAGCATCACGTAGTAGCCGGAGGTCGCGAGCCGCCGCGCCATGTCGCGCAGTTCCTCGCGGATGCCCGGGGCGTCCATGTAGAACAGGATCACCGGATGCGGGCCATCGCGTTCGGGATGGCTGATGAAGGTGGTGGTGTGGCCGTCCTTGGTCGGAATCTCGATTTGCTGGTCGATCATGGCGTTTCTGTGCGCTCGTGGTTTCTAGGTTTCTTGGCTGGGCGTTGAATACGATTACAAGGAAACCGGTTCATGACAAGGCGACTTGCCGCATGAGGGAACACCGGCCTTGAACCGCGCCTTTGGGATCGCCATTGTCTCACTGACCTTCCAGTTCGCAGCCGACCGGAGATTCCCAAGATGACCCAGACCAGCAATCGGTTTTTCGACGAGATCGGGCGCCTGATGAATGACGCCGCGGGCGCCGCCCAAGGCGTCAAGCGCGAGGTCGATACGGTGGTCCGCAATCAGGCCGAAAAAATCCTGCGCGATCTCGACATCGTCAAGCGCGAGGAGTTCGAGGCGGTCAAGGACATGGCGCGGCTGGCGCGCGAGGAAAACGAGGCGCTGAAAGCGCGCATCGCGGCACTGGAGGCCAAGCTCGGCGTTTCGCCCTCGGCGCCGGATGTCGGCAGCCTGAAGACGGATGGGTGAGGTTTCACCCTCCAGGGGAGGGTAAGGAAGACAAGAAAATCCCCGCATTTCCTTGTCATTTCGGGACTTTGGGGCTAGAACCCCGCCACGTCCGCAGCCCCCGCACCCCTGGAGGCTTGCTGCGGCGGCAAACGGGCCGCGATGCGGCCTTTAACTTTTTGGAAAACAAGGACTTAATCCAATGGCGACCGTCAAGGAATTGAAGGCGACCGCACGTCCGGCAGGCGGCAAGGGGGCCGCACGGGCAGAGCGTCGCGCCGGGAGAGTGCCCGGAGTGATCTATGGCAATAACCAGCCCCCCGTGACCATCTCGGTCGACGATACCGAGCTGCGCCAGCGCATCACGGCCGGCCGTTTTCTCACCACGATTTACGACCTCGATCTGGAGGGCAAGAAGCACCGCGTGATTCCGCGCGACTTCCATCTCGATTCGGTGCGCGATTTTCCGATCCATGTGGATTTCATGCGGCTCGGCGAAGGCGCCACCATCCGCGTCAGCGTTCCCCTGCACATCCAGAACGCGGAATCCGCACCCGGCGTGAAGCGCGGCGGCACCGTCAACATCGTCACCCACACCATCGACCTGGAATGCTCGGTCGACAACATTCCGCAATTTGTCGAGGCCGATGTCAGCACCCTGGAAATCAGCCACTCGCTGCATCTGTCCGACATCAAGCTGCCGTCCGGCGTGAAGTCGCTGTCGCGCGAAGACGTGACCCTGGTGACCATCGTGCCGCCGTCCGGCTACGCCGAAGAACTGAAGGCGGCTGCGGCTGCTGCCGCTGCTGCCGGTCCGGCTGCTACGGCGGCACCCGGTGCCGCGCCGGCGGCAGGTGCTGCTGCGCCTGCGGCAGGGGCTGCTCCCGCGGCTGGTGCGAAGGCGCCTGCGGCCGGCGCCAAGGCGCCTGCTGGCGGCGACAAGAAGAAGTAACCGGACGCGGGATGCCGCGTCATGCGACTCTTTGTAGGCCTCGGCAATCCCGGCGCGAAGTACGCCCATAACCGGCACAATATCGGGTTCATGGTCGTTGATGAAATCGCGCGGCGTCATGGTTTCGCACCATGGCGCCGCCGCTTTCAGGGCGAGACCGCGGAAGGCACGCTCGATCGCGAGCGGGTGGTGCTGCTGCGGCCCTCGACCTTCATGAACGAGTCGGGGCGTGCGGTTCAGGAGGCCGCGAATTTCTTCAAGCTCGCGGCGGGCGAGATCATCGTGTTTCAGGATGAGCTCGAACTGCCGGCGGGCAAGGTGCGCGTCAAGGTCGGCGGCGGCATTGCCGGCCACAACGGTTTGCGTTCGATCTCCTCGCATATCGGCAACGACTATCGCCGGGTGCGGCTCGGGATCGGCCACCCCGGCATCAAGGAACTGGTGCACGGTCACGTATTGTCCGATTTCGCCAAGAGCGATCGCCCCTGGGTCACGGCGCTGTGCGAAGCGATTGCCGAGAACGCCGGGCTGCTCGTGACCGAGAAGGACTCGACGTTCCAGAACAGGGTGCATCTGGCGCTGCAGGACAAGGGATTTTTCGACGAGGAAGACGGCGGGAAGCAGGACTGACGTCTCGCGTTGGCGCAAACTACATACTCCGCCGTCACGCCCGGCCTTGTGCCCGGGCATCCGCGTCTTTCCTTGCCAGGAACGAAACAAGACGTGGATGGCCGGGACAAGCCCGGCCATGACGAAGAGAAATCGTTGAGGACGAAATGGGATTCAAATGCGGTATCGTCGGGTTGCCCAATGTAGGCAAGTCGACGTTGTTCAACGCGCTGACGGAAACCGCGGCGGCGCAGGCGGCGAATTATCCGTTCTGCACCATCGAGCCGAATGTCGGCGAGGTCGCAGTGCCTGATCCCAGGCTCGACAAGCTCGCGGAGATCGCCAAATCCGGCCAGATCATCCCGACGCGGCTGACCTTTGTCGATATCGCCGGCCTGGTGCGCGGCGCCTCGAAGGGCGAGGGCCTTGGCAACCAGTTTCTCGCCACCATCCGCGAGGTCGACGCGGTCGCGCATGTGGTGCGCTGTTTTGAGGATTCCGACGTCACCCATGTCGAGGGCAAGATCGCGCCATTGGCCGATATCGAGACCATCGAGACCGAACTGATGCTCGCCGATCTCGACAGCCTGGAAAAGCGCGTCGACAATCTGACCAAAAAAGCCAAGGGCAACGACAAGGAGGCCAAGGAGCAGCTCGACCTCGTCAACCGCGCGCTGGTATTGTTGCGCGAAGGCAGGCCGGCGCGGTTTCTCGAGCGCAAGCCCGAGGAGGAACGCGCCTTCGGCATGCTCGGCCTGCTCACCTCCAAGCCGGTGCTTTACGTCTGCAATGTCGAGGAAGGCTCAGTGGCGGCTGGCAATGATTATTCAAAGCTGGTGATGGATCACGCCAGCAAGGAAGGCGCGGTCGCCGTCGCGATCTCCGCCAAGATCGAATCGGAGATCGCGACGCTGTCACGCGCTGAGCGCACCGAGTTTCTGGAGACGCTGGGACTGGAGGAGGCCGGTCTCGACCGCCTGATCCGCGCCGGCTATCAGCTGCTCGACCTCATCACCTATTTCACCGTCGGCCCGAAGGAAGCGCGGGCCTGGACCATCGACCGCGGCACCAAGGCGCCGGCCGCCGCGGGCGTGATTCATACCGATTTCGAAAAGGGCTTCATCCGGGCCGAAACCATCGCCTACGCCGATTACGTTGCATTGGGCGGCGAGGCCGGCGCCCGCGACGCCGGCAAGTTGCGGCTGGAAGGCAAGGAATATGTCGTCGCCGACGGCGACGTCATGCATTTCCGGTTCAATACCTAGCCGCCGATCGCCATTCCCCGGGGGTGCGAGCTCCGCGATGGTCTCGCACCGCGTGCTTGGGCGGGCCTTGAAGGGTGGCGCTGATGGTTGACGTGCCTCTCCTTCGAGGCGCGCAAGAACTGCGCGCATCTCAGGGTTGCAATTCAGCGCATCTGCCCCTGGTCGCGGATCGCGCCGAGAGCAGGATGAATCCACCGAACGGTCGGATCGCCATCTCGGCCAGACTTGAAAAGATCCCGGAGATGCCGGACAGCCCGATTAACGCGATGACCAGCCAGTAAAACGTCTTGATGATGGTGGGCGTGATGAAACGGTCCCACTGAAACAGATCCCGAAATTCAAACATCGGTCGTTCTCCTGGCGAGTCAAATAAGTAAGGGATAACTATAGGCATCGCTGCTGGCAGCACACGGCCTAGCTCCGAACGTTGTCCCGGGCAAGTCAGGCAAAAGCACCGAAACACGGCACTCGCCCAGATTGCACGAGTCATGCGCGTGGGGCGGTTGAGATTGCCGCAAATAACGGCCACAATCAGGCCTCCTTCCGGCAATCCTCATCATGATGCTCAGCTTTGAAGATTTTCCGCCCGGTCATTTCGGGACATTTGGTCCGCGCCGCGTCACCCGCGAGGAGATCCTTGCCTTTGCCGCCGAATTCGATCCGCAGCCGATGCATCTCGACGAAGAGGCGGCATCCCGATCGATGCTCAAGGGCCTCTCGGGCTCGGGCTGGCATCTTTGCTCGATCATGATGCGGATGATGTTCGACGGCTTTATCGGCCGCACCGCCTCGCTGGGCTCGCCGGGCGTCAACGAATTGCGCTGGCTCGCGCCGCTTCGGCCAGGAGACGATCTCACGCTCGATGTCGAGGTGGCGGAGGCAAGGGTGTCCCGCAGCCGCCCCGGGACCGGCATCGTGACGTTCAAAGGCCTGGTCCGCAACGCAGCGGGGGTGGCATTGTGCGAGATGGTCTCGCCCATCATCGTGCAGCGACGCGCGGCTATCGCCACGGGGCAGGCGGGCTGATGCGTTTCTTCGAGGACATCGAGATCGGGCGGCGGCGCGACGTCGGGTCGTTCACCTTCACCGCCGACGGAATCAAGAAATTTGCGGCGCAATTCGATCCGCAAGCCTTTCATCTCGACGAAGAGGCGGGGCGCAAATCGCTGTTCGGAGGGCTTGCGGCCTCGGGCTGGCACGTCGGATCGGTCTGCATGAAGCTCCTGGTGGCCGATGGCCAGCGCCTGATCAAGGAGGCTCTCGCCCGCGGTGAGAAGATTGCGGTCTGGGGACCATCGCCGGGTTTTCGTGAATTACGATGGATCAAGCCGGTGCTGGCGGGCGATACCATCAGCTACGCCAGCGAGGTCGAATCGCTGCGCTCGTCGGAGAAGCGTCCTGAATGGGGCGTCGTGCAGGTCCGCAACACCGGCACCAACCAGCGCGGCGAACTGGTGTTTTCAGTGCTGGCGACGGCCTTTGTGCCGCGGCGGAACGCCGGCCCCTGAGCGCGCGCCTGGCACCATTTGCCTGCTAACGCATTTTGAACCTGTGCCTGTCATAAAGCAGTCAGGGACTGACGGCTTAGGGGGACGACCATGGCAGACAGCAGCGGCTTGAAATTTGTGGGCTTTATCTTCGCAACCGTGACGCTCGCGGTGATGCTGACCGCCGGGATGGTGGTGAAGGGTTACGCCGACGGCGCCTATTCGCTCGAGGGCGCGCAGATCGCCAGCCGATAAGTCAGCTTCCGCTAACCAAGAAGCCGAAAAATCAGCGGCTCCAAGCCAGCGCCAGAATCACCACAGCTACCACCAGCAGTCCGACAAACCGGATCGTGATGGTGCCAATCCCGTGCGGCGAAGTCCGCAACGGAATCGGATCGCTCGTGTCGGTCTGAATGCTTTTCATCAAGACTTTTCCCCCCAAGGCTGTTCGCCCAAGACTTTTTCGCCCAAGACTTTTCCACCCAAGACTTTGCCGTCCAAGACTTTTCTACCCAGACTTGCCCCTTGCAGCGGCGCGGCGCCCGTTCTTTATCGATTGCGGCCAGGCCTCGGCAAGTTCAAATGCGTTCATACCAAATAAAACCACCGCGCTCCCGATAAGGGAGGCGGCGGCGATCGTCGGTTGCAGGTTTCCGGATCAGCTGTTGCGAAGGCCGTCCGCGGCGCGCTTCCACTGCGACACATTATCGGCGATCATGCGCGTGGACTTCATGGCGGCCTGGCTGAGCTGGGCATAGCCGGAGATCTCGCGCTGGACGCGCTGACCTTCGGCATGCAGCAGGTCGCGCAGGCTCTCGAGTTCCGAAATCAGATTTTCGATTTCCGAGAGCGAGGTTCCGGCGACGCGCTGGATCAGCGAGTTGACGTTATTGACGGTGGCCTCGGTGTTCGGCTCCAGCGCCGCCTCGGTGCTGCCCAGGATGCCCGGCGTCGGGCGGCGCAGATAGGCGACGTCGTTGCGGACGAAGTCGCGGATCCCAGCCTCGACTTCCGTGACCGCGGCCAGATTCTCGTCCTCGTCAATAGAATCGATTTTTTCCGGACGGATGACGTTCATCACTTGATACCCCTGTTACGCGTTGAGCGAGCGCGGTTACCCCCCGCACTATGAACTTAACCGGGCCGCATCTGGACTGCTGATTTTGACCGCATCGCGGCCAATATGCGGCAATGATGGAACTTTCACCCGGAATTAGGCGCACTCTCAGGTTGCACCAGCGGCTACCAGCTGCGCTTGAATCCCGCGGTAAGGCTCTTGTTCGAGGTGCCGAGCGCGGTTTCGCCGATCGAGCCCGAAATGCTGATATCGCCGAACAGTTTCTGCTCGGCGCCGATCTTGTGCAGCCATCTGTCGTCGGCCGACGAAAGCGTCTGGCCGGCGATGAAACTGGTGCCGGTGTCGGTAATGCTCAGCCGGGCCGATTGGTCGGTTTCATAATTTCGCACCGGGCGTCCCGGGATGCCGGGCACCGGCACGACACCCTGCTGGATGACGTTGTAGCCGTTCTGCAGGGTCAGCGAATATTGCTCGCTCAGGGGCAGCGACTTGCTCAGGGAGGTGCCGAGCTTGCTCTGTTCCTGCGAGGGATCGACCCGCGCTTCGACCGCCGTCTTGTCCCAAATTGAACCAAGGCCGGGAGCCGTGATCGCGGCCCATGCCGTTCCCGTGGATTGCGATGGCTGCGCGTCGCTGGCAAATTTTTGCCGCAGCAGATCCGAACTGGTCAATGCCTGGGGCTGATTGACCACGGTCATATCGGCGCCGACCCGGGCATCCAGGAAAGCCGATAACGACTGCTTCACCGATACCGCGGCCGCGCCATTTGATTTGTCCTTGGACGACCACGACATGTCGGCGCCCGCCGCCGCCTGCGTCGCAGGGCGCGCCTTCGACGGAGTGGTGATCAACGTGGAGGCGTCGACATTGAGCAGGCTCCAGTCCAGCTGCAGGTTCTCGATATCGGCATCCCTGGCATCGGCATTCTCGGCATCGGCGTCATTGGCATCGGGCGCGGCAGTTTCCGCAACGTCGGGATTTTTGCCGGCCGGCACCGTTTGGGCGTGCGCTTGCAGTACCGCAACAAGGCTGAGGCCGGCCGCCAGCAACAGCTGACAACCGCGGCCAACCAATCTTCTGGGAATCATCGCCGCCGCCCATGCCTGATCA
>WNFO01002041.1_pt1 | contig 16503 bp, 10 predicted proteins | sample 5400251 | NCBI WGS metagenome assembly WNFO01 (sample SAMN13153354, study PRJNA577476) | soil metagenome | isolation source: 100 cm saprolite under Madrone tree | place: USA:California | collected 2016-06-14 | reverse complement strand
AAGCTTCACCTAAAGCTACGGCGAGTCCGCAGGCTACGGCGGACAAGACCACCCCGGCTACAACTCGCGAAGAACAGTAACGAGCGCATTCGCCAGAATTTTTCGTGCACGCGCAATCTTCCTCGAGAACTGTGCGAGGCGCGGAATGCGATTCGGATGCGCAAGAAAGAATCTCGCCAACTTCCAGAGATCGGTTCTTTGTTTGGCGATGTCGAACAGAACGTGCGCCGGAGCAGGGAATGGCTCGCGCGGCGTATCGGTAATGACGCGCAGCGAGAGCAGGGGAATGCCATGCGCAGCACAGGCGCGCGCAATGAATTCGGTCTCCATGTCCACCGCGGCTGCGCCCGAAGTGCGCGCAATCTCACTTCGCTCGTCACTGGAATCGATCAACGTTGGCGCTGTTAACAGATCGGCCGTACGAATTGGTAAGCTTGGAAAGGATGTGCTCCTCTCGTTCAATCCAATCGTAGAAAAATTTCTGGCCAGCAAGAGATCGCCGACTTGCAGTTCATCGCCGAGCGCGCCTGCAAAGCCAGTGCTGATCAAAAGGTCGAATTGCTTATCGTGGAGAAATTTGCTGAGCCGCTCACGGCAAATCTTTTCCCCGACGCCGGTATGAAGCACTTCAATCCGGCGATCGTCGATGTAGCCGCGGACTATCCCGATGCCATTTCGATCAACGTGAGATCTATTCCTAAGCCGGCGCAAGAATTCCGAGCTCTCTGCCGGCAAAGCAAACGTGACCGCGATCATCGCACAATCTGCTGCGATCGTTTTTGGCGATCAATCGGGAAAGCACGTGGGCCTTTGTCGCCTCTCCCTTTTCAAGGGAGAGGGCAGGGTGAGGGTTCGTTGCGTGCTTACCCTATGTCGAAAACCCCTCACCTCAATCCTCTCCCCTTCAGAAAAGGGGAGAGGCGAGCATGAACGCTTTGGGGCGCAGTCTATTCTGCGGGTCTCTCGACGATCTTCACGACAAAGCTCTTCTTCTCTGTTGTAGCTGCAGTCGTCTTGTCCGCCGTAGCCTTGGCGAAGGCGGATGCTCCCGAGTTTTCCTCGCTAATCGACGCAATTGCCGCGCGAAATTCCTGTTCCCGATTCGATGGAACATTAACAAGCACACTGAGCCGATCACGGTCTTGGAGACCCTTTGTCGCGGACCCGCCAAGTCGAGAAGCGATAGTGACTACTCGGTCTGCGACGGCATCCAATTTGCCGGCGGCAGCTGGAACTGTGATTTCGCTTACGCCTAGCGGAGCTGGCGTCAGGGTCGCCGCGGCATGCTCCAGCGATTTCGCGATCTGCTCCCGCATTTGCGTTTCAAGCAGCGCGCGGTTGGGGTTCCGGGTTTCATGTCTCACGATTAGCCAGAGACCGAATCCCACATTCACAGCCATGAGAATGATGAACGCGACGCCTACCCGAAGCGCCATTTTGCGGCCTTGCTCGGTCATGTTCGGTTCGGATGGCAGTAGAACTTCGCGAGAATCGCCAAGCATTCCCGTGTGAATCTGTCGCGCCACTGCCAGCTCGCGTTGCAGTTGCTTGTCTGAAATCAACCGCTGTTCCAAAGCGGCGCGCTCGCTCGGTGGTAACGTCCCATCGAGATAGTCAAAAAGCTTGTCGGGATTCACGTTGCGAACTCAAAAGCGTGCCGCGAAACGGGATCATGCGCAACGTCGCAATGAGAAGCATGCGCTATCTTTGCAACTTATTTAACGAGATAAAAAAACAATAATCTTGGTTGTCCTGACGGCTCTTGCCCAAGCTTCGGCCTCGGCTAGGCGTGTCATGGAAACTTCGAAGCTTAACGCCCCATGCGGATTTTGCGCAGCCCCATGGGTCGAGGCTGTAGTTCGCATTGATGGCAAGGTCACACCGTGCTGCCGCAATGAATATAGCTACGGCTCCATTCATGAAGATCAGCTTCCAAGAATCTGGCACTCCAACAGGCCCGATCGTTTCGTGAATCGGTGGCACGAGGGATCTTTCCAAACTCCGCGTGCCAATTCTGTTACGACAAAGGTAAAGCTACGTCACTGTCGAGTGCGTTTGAATCTCTTTTGACTCAGCTTTGGGATCGTTACGAAATCGAGTGCGCAAACCTCAGTTGCGGGCTTGACCCAATCTTGTGCAGGCTAATTTCCAAATTCCGTTCAAACATAGCATCGAATGCCAAAACACTACCTGCTTGTAGCATTTGCAGGCGGATCCTTAGACACCTCTCGCGAGTTATTTGCAGCACGGAGAGCTCGCAAATCAGGATCGTCCTGGGAAAGATTACGGTTATCGTGCAATCCTGTCTAGACTACCTTACAGGCGCGCTTGGGCCGGAAGTTGTTGCAACATCTCGCCAAGTCAATTTGGTGGCAGCTTGTAATGCACGCTGTGTGCATTGCATCGGCCTGTATGTCGGCGACATCATTCGTGGGCAAGAAACCCACCGTGGGCGGCTCAAGCGGATGCCGGAAGAACAAGCGATGCAAGCATTGGACGATGCGGACGACATAACATCGTTTTTTATGAACGGATCGGAATTCCTTTTGCATCCCGCCTGGCGGTCGATGGTTTCTAAACTCGCCGGTGCCGGTGTGCGACTTTCAATGTCGACCAACGGAATGCTTTTGAATCGTAAAGCAACGGACTTCTTGATAAACAGCGGAATCCTAATGAACATCAATTTCAGCTTTGATGGAGCTAAGCCAACCACCGTTGAGCGAATTCGAGAGAAGGTAAGTTTTCAGACGCTAACGGATCATTTGCGGTATTTTTTACAGCGACTATCAGAAGCGCGGATCAAAGTACCGGTTTGTATCTCGATGGTTCTCATGAAGTCGAATGTTGATGAATGCAGCGCGCTTGTTCGGTTAGCCGACTCATTCAAGATCTTAAGTGGCGTGGACGTTCACGTGAGCTTTGACCTTCTCAATAGTGCGCCCAATGAAGCCTATAACCGTTTCTTCGAGAGCGAGTGGATCGAGATTACAGATGAAACCGCTAAGGCAAATCTGAGAGAAGCGGCATCAATCGCACATGCGTTAGGTCTCAGGACCTTCTATTGCGGTCAAGAGCTATCGAATGCGGTTGCGAGGGCGGACACATTGTCTGGGATAGAAGCCGGACGGGTCGTATTTAACATTTGACATTATGAATGGCCGCTGGTGGTGACACGCGCATGCTCGCCGTCCATGTAAAATCTCGCAGCCGATTGGCTTGAATCCGTAATTTGTTTGAAATCTTAATCCAGTTGTCACAGGCTAGCCGCTCATTTGCTCTTTGCTCTATAGCAGGGCGGCAATAGACTCGCTTCGTGGCCGAGAACGATGAGGCAGAGGCGCGGCGTCATGGGCGCCTTTGGCGTCGCGTGATGGCCGGTCTGGCTATATGCGCAGCGCTCCTGGTCATTTTTCATCGACCAATTTTGCTGGCGATCGGCCGACACATCGCACTGCGGTACGCGGCCAAAGAAAACCTAAAGATCGATTTCCGGCTCGAGGGCAATCCCTTCAGCCATCTCACTGCACGAAACGTTCGCGCCGTCCCAACTGGGCCATCGCCGTTCGAATCCATCGACATTGACCAACTCTATGTCGACTACGATTTACTTGGTTTTGCGCGGCATGGTCTCTCCAGCTTGTTCAGGAATTTCGAAGCGCGTTCGGCGCGCATTGTGTTAAGTCCGTCGAAAGCCCGGCTCAGGCCGCGACCCCCAAAGCCGCACCTGAGATTGCCGCGATTTTTCCCGGAACGATTCCGCGCAACTGACACGACTGTGGTCGTTAGAAACCAGCCGGGCGATTTCGTTGCCGAACGTGTCGATCTCGAGTTGGATCCGCGGCGTCCGGGCGAGCTGCGAATCGCTTCGCTCCAACTCCCGTCGGGCGACAGTTGGTCGAAGATTTCCGGCCAAACTTCTTATACGAACAAGAATCTTATTCTGCGCGACCTGATTTTAAGTGATCAGGAGCAACTTCATCTTCTGGACGTCGATGCCTCGCACATCGAGGCGAACACTCTTTTGATTAATCTCAGTTGCACCGTCGGCGGTGGCCAATTGTCGGCGTCTGCTGCGTTAACGGAAACACAGTCTTCGTTATCCACGAAGGTACGCTTGACTGCAGAGAAAGTTGCGGCGGAATCGCTGAACAAATTTCTTGTCCTTCCGGAGAATTATCTTTCCGGTGAAATTGATCGCCTCGCTCTCGATGGCGCAGGCGTGATCGACGCGCCGCGCACGTGGAGCGGTACGATGTCGCTGCAGATGAACGATGTGCATCGACCGGAAATTAATTTCGATCGCGGCGTCGTAGAAATCTTAGCAGAACAGGGCAGGGGAATCTTGCGATCGGCCGACATCGTCCAGGACGTAAACAAGTTTCATTTTCGTGGTGGAATCGAGTTGCCTGCAACACTCCAAGATTTTGGCCGCACCCCATCAAGTTTCGAGATCTCCGGCACCGCACCTGATCTGGAACGATTAACAGCGGGAACGCCTGTGGCGTTGACCGGCTCCGCCCAGTTCACCGGCAGGATCGACATTATTAATACGACGGTAGAGGCAAACCTGGGCGTAACTGGAGAGGCTGTCGGATTTGAGGATGGATTGATTGACAAGTTTAACTGCACGCTTCGAGCGTCCAAGCGCATAGTGCATGGCGATACTTCAAAAAGACCGTGGTTTGCGGATCTTCGCACCGCAATGGATTTCGATTCAACGGGCATACGTTATCGAGATTGCGTAGTTGATTCAGCAGAAGGGTCGCTCAACTCAAGCGATGATGTTCTCGGCCTCGACCGATTGAATCTGCGGCGAACGCAAAACGAACTGAATGTTCACGGCCATTATCTGCTGCCGGCAGAGGTCGGCAAATTTTCTTCGCAGCCCGCGGAGATGGACATCGCTCTAAATGCACCTGAGGCAGGTGACTTCTGGATTGCTGAGTCTCCAAATAGATTGAATGGCCCGTTGCAGTTGGCGGCGCAGATTCAATGGAAACAAGAGACTGCGAACGGCCAAATGTGGATCGCTGGCACAAATCTCAGAATGCGGGATTTGGTTTTCCGCCAACTGAGCACGCAATGTTCGATTTCGAACAATGTGATCTATCTAAACGATTTCAGCGCGACTTTGAACGACACCGATTTTGTCAGCGCGACTGGGACTTTGAATTTGCGGCGACCTTATCGTTACAACGGCAAGGTTTCCGCAAACGTGGCGAATTTAGCGACACTTCAGCCGCTGCTTCGTGCGTCCGACAATCAGAATGCGCTGGCGGGCGCAGTCAAACTGGACTGGGAAGGCCAGGGGCAAGCAGTGACGGCTTCCCAGCCGTCAACTTCGAAATCGACGGCTGCCCAAGCCGTCGCTCCTTGGAAGAACTCTGGCAAACTGAAGTTGATATTGCAGAAGGGACGCTATGGAAATTTACAATCGTTGCAGGCAAACGTCGATGCGTCGTATACGCCGGACGGTCTTGATGTGCCGATTATCTTTTTCGCGACCGGCAACATGGATTTTCAAGCCATCGCTCAGGCGAAAGGTGACACGCTCGAGATAGACAAGATCCAACTTGATCAGGGCCAGGCTAGATTTGCATCCGGCTATGTCTCCATCCCGTTTGTGTGGAGGAATCTCGGGACCAACGCGCCGGTGATTCCCTCGTCCGGCAAAGTGTCTGCAACCTTTCAGTCTGAGAACCTGGATCTCAAGAAGTTGTTCAATGATCTCGGAGTCAAAGCGATGACCTCCGGCATTTTGAACGCGAAACTCGACGCGCAGGGAACAGTCGCCGATCCCAACGCACGGATGGACGTGCAGATTCGGGATTTGCGAAATGAACTCTGGCCGAAAATGGAGCCGGCGACTTTTGAAGTGAGCGCGCAGGCCGCGCAGAATCGACTGACAATTTTGGGAAAGCTGCAACAGGCACGGATTCAGCCAGCAGAATTAAATGGAAGCATGCCTTTGGATATTCCGAAGATTGCGCGTGCCCGGAAGTTGCCGGACGACACACCGATCACTGCGAAAGCTCACGTTCCTCGCACGTCCGTGAATTTTATCAGGCAATTTGTTCCGGAGCTTGCGCAATTGGATGGCGAGCTTGGACTGGATGTTGATGTGGCCGGTACGATTGGTCACCCGGTGTTAAGCGGGGCAGGGGATATGACCGTGAATGTCGCGCGTTTTACCAACGTCACCATGCCCGCGGTAAGGGGTTTTAATGCGCGGATAACTTTCAGGGACGACACGGTCACGCTCGATCGGTTCGGAGGCGATGTCGCAGGTGGACCGTTCACAATGAGCGGCCGGGTCACGTTTCCCAAACTGATTGCGCCGACTCTCGATTTACGATTCAGAGCTCAGAGCGTGCTACTTGCGCGAAACGATACACTCACCGTGCGCGCGGACGCGGACGTTGGCATAACTGGGCCGCTCGCGGCCGCGACAGTTAGCGGCAACGTGGCACTGACAGACAGCAAGTTCCTGAAAAATATTGATCTGATACCCATTGGCCTGCCGGGCAGACCCGCACCGCAACCGCGGGCGGAACGTCCTGAATTTTTTTCGCTGCCGTCCCCGCCGCTCCGTGACTGGAAATTTGATGTGGCAATTAAAACCAAAGATCCTGTGCTGATTCGCGGAAATCTGGCGACCGGCGAAGCGACCACTGACCTGAAATTGACAGGGACAGGGCTTCGTCCTGCGCTGCAAGGCGTAGTACAGATGGAAGATGTCGAAGCCACGTTGCCTTTCAGCCGGCTTAACGTCACGCGCGGCTTCCTCACTTTTACTCCGGACGATCCGATGAATCCCCGAATTGATCTGCAAGGCAGATCAGTCATCCGCGATTATACGGTGCGCGTTTACGTGTATGGAACTTTGCTTTCGCCAGAAGCAGTCTTCACGAGTGAACCGCCGCTCGCTCAGGAGGAAATCATTTCATTGATCGCGACAGGCGCGACGAGACGGGAGCTTTCAACTGGCAACGTTCTGGCTGGCCGGGCGGCCATGTTACTGGTGCAACAGCTTTACCGCAAAATCGTCAAAAAAGGCGAGCCAACCGAGAGCAACACGGTGTTTAACAAGTTGGATCTGGACTTGGGAACGGTTGATCCGCGAACCGGTCAACAGCAAGCAACCGTGCGATTCAAGGTGAATGACAATATTGTACTTACTGGTGATGTTGGTGTTCATGGCGATTTCCGAGGGAAAGTAAAATATCTGATTCGTTTTCGATAGGTCCTAAGATGCGATACAGGGTCCTTTTCTGTGTTGGAAGCGTGGCCCTCGCATTTGAAGTCACAGCGCAGACCGCGGTTGATGTGGTTCGACCGGAGGAGCAACAGAGAGAGAAACGCGCGGTCGTAAAACAGCAGGAGAAACGCGCGAAGCAGGCCAGCATTACCGAATTTCGCGGCCAACAGGCTTTCGACGAGAAACAGTTACGCTTGGCGTTGAAAGAAGAGATCAACACGGTCGAAGATTTTGGATTAACCCCAGCTCGAGCGGACGATCTCGCGTTTTTCCTGGAAGTCTTTTACCGAAAACACGGCTACGCGAAGGTGAACGTGCGTTACGTCATCGAATCAGGGAGCCGGCTGCGTTTGGACATAACCGAAGGTCCACGATTCATGCTGAGTAAGGTTGTGTTTGACGGAAATACGCGAGAGCCTGCGGACAAACTCTTCGAATACCTGGTCGGGCCGACGCGCGAGCGCTACTCGCGCCTGGAGAAAAGATTACCCTTCGTGGCCGCTGATATGGACGAAGGAGCGAAGCTGGTACAGCGCTTTTATGTCGCCGAAGGATTTATGGATGTGGTAGTCGATCCGCCGCGTTACAAATTCGAGGGACAAAGCCCCGACGTCGACGTTGTCGTTCCGATTCACGAAGGGCGCCAATATTCTTTCGGTCACATCGCATTCACCGGACAAACTGTTTATGGTGCGGAGGCGCTGCGGGGACAGATCGTTGATCTGCTGCAGAAGCCTTACACTGACGTGCGCGTAGAGGATATTCCACGGCGCCTGCAGGCATATTACAAAGCGCGCGGGTATTACGACGTGAAAGTAGAAGCCACTGGCGCGCCTGAAGAGGAGGTGAATGGTCGCGTGCCGGTTCAAGTCGTGGTTTCTCCGGGACCGGTTTATCACTTTGATGGCGTGACCGTGAATGGATTGCAGCGATTGCATCCGGGTTTTGTGACGAAACGCTTTACCAGGCTAAGCGGAAAGACCTACAGCCCCGATGTTCTCGATGAGCGATTTCGCACGCTGATGAAGACCGGTCTCTTCAATTTGCTGCAAATCAAGCCGGTGCCGGTCGATGGGAATCTTTTGCGACTCGACATTTCAGCCGAGGAAGCCAAGAGCAAGGAATTTGGTTTTTGGGTTGGATTCGATACTTACGAGGGCGCACTTGCCGGTGTTCAGGCTGGCGATCGGGATCTGTTTGGCACCGGCCGTGCGGGTTCCGCAACGATCGAGATCTCGCAGCGCAGCTACAAGGGCGAACTTCTTTACCAGGACCCGTTCTTTCTCGACACAGATTTTGTTTTCACAGCGCGAGCATTCGCCCTGACTTTTGATTACGACGGATACACAAAGTTTGAACTGGGCGGAAGGTTCGAGCTGAGTCGCAAAATTACGAAATACGACGAGGCCTCACTGACATTTTCGGCCCGTCATGTGAAGATCACCGACTCAGAGATCAGGCCGAGTTTCCTGCTTGGCCCAAAAGACTATCAAGTCGACACCATTGGACTCACCAACACGCTCGATTTGCGCGAGAGTCCGTATGTGAACCCGCGCGGGTTTCTCATTGGTAATACCCTGGATGTGGCATCGAGCGCACTCGGCAGCGACATCGAATTTATCCGTGGCACAATGCGTGTTGGTTACTATCTCCCATTTGGGCCCAAGCCGCTCACCCCCGGGGTAGTAGTAGATGAACCGAACGGCACGCCGTTTCAGCGTTGGTTGCGCCAGTCCTCAATTGCGTTCGGCGCGCGCGTCGGCATCATTCATTCGCTCACAAACAGCGGTTCCGACGAAGCGACTGAGATCCCTATCGACGAACGTTTTTTTAATGGCGGCGCCACAACCGTGCGCAGTTTCGGCGAACGCGATCTTGGTCCACATGATAATCACGGTCATCCTGTCGGTGGAGAATTTTATACGATCTTTAATGTCGAATATACCTTCCCGATTTTTGGAGAATTACAGGGCGCGATATTCACCGATGCGGGCAATCTTTTACCGAGCTCAGAGGACATTGGCCTCAACGATATGCGGTATGCGATAGGCGCGGGATTGCGCTACAAACTGCCGGTCGGCCCAATTCGCCTCGATTACGGCGTGAATCCCGATCCGCAGCAATTCGAAGATTTCGGCGCGTTCCATTTCAGTTTTGGCTTTGCTTTTTAGCTGTAGCCGCTTCCCTGTGGGAAGCGTGGTACTGATATGTTAATCCTGTCCAGGTCGGCGCCGCCCATAGGCGCGGCGGCTACAAAGACGATGAAAAATCCACAGTCGCCTGGTGACACTCCGCCAGAGGAATTCCGCAAACAACTCCACGAACTCGCAGATTGGGTTGCAGATTTCCGTGAAAATATCGAGTCGTTGCGCGTTGCGCCAAACGAGAAGCCGGGGGCGATTCGTTCGCGGCTTCCAGAACAAGCGCCCGAAGAAGGCGAGTCGTTCGAGAAAATTCTGGCAGACGTCGACCGGTTGATCGTTCCAGGCATGGTGCACTGGAGCCATCCGATGTTCCTCGGGTATTTTGGCTGGACTAGCACCGCGCCGGGAATCCTTGGCGAAATCATCAGCGCGCCGCTCAACGTAAACGCGATGACTTGGCGCACATGTCCGGCTGCGACCGAGCTCGAAACAGTCGTTATCGATTGGTTGCGGCAATGGCTGGGGTTGCCGGACGAGTTTGGCGGAGTGGTTTACGACACGGCGTCAGTGGGAATCATGCACGCGCTGGCGGCCGCGCGCGAAGAGGCCGCGCCATCCACGAGAAAACTTGGTCTGATCAATCGCGAGCTGCCGCGTTTTCGGATTTACACATCCGATGAAGCGCACAGCGCGGCCGAAAAAGCAGCAATCACGCTCGGGATTGGTGAAGAAAATGTGCAACGCGTTCCAACCGATGCGGACTTTCGCATTGATGTGAACCAACTGCGCGAAATGATTGCGCGTGACGTTCGTCACAATTTCAAACCGCTTGCCGTCATAGCCACCGTCGGTACGACTTCGAGCGCAAGCGTCGATTCCATTCCTGAGATCGCGAAGATTTGCCGGGAACAACGAATGTGGCTGCACATCGACGGCGCATATGGCGGCGGGTTTGCAATGTTGCCGGAATACAAATGGGTAAGCAAAGGCTGGGAGATGGCCGACTCCATTGTGATCAATCCGCACAAGACGCTTTTTGTGCCGCTCGATTTTAGCGTGCTTTACGTACGCGACGTCGAGCGCTTGCGCAGTGTCTTTACCCTCGTGCCCGAAGTTCTGCGCGGCGACACCATCGAGGGAGAGAAAAACTACATGGATTACGGCATCCAGCTCGGCCGAAGATTCCGCGCGCTCAAAGCGTGGGTAATCTGGCGCTCGTTAGGCCGCGAAGGAGTGGTTTCCCGATTGCGTGAACAAATCCGCCTGGCAAACCAGCTCGCGAGCTGGATCAAGACGGACAATCGCTTCGAGTTGGCCGCGCCAGTCAGCATGGGCGTGGTTTGTTTTCGTTTTGTTGGACCTGTAGCCGGCATCGGTGATGCCGGGCCGGGGTCATCGACCCCGGCTACAACGGAGAGGTTCGACAGACTAAACAGCGAGATCGTCGAACGAATCAATGCTTCCGGGCTAGCCTATCTTACGCAAACGAAATTGCGCGGCCAAACCGTCATGCGCATCGGTCTCGGTAACGTGCTCACGACCGAAGAGCATCTGCGCAAGGCATGGGAGATCATCCGAGAAACAGCCAGAGAGCTGAATCGTGAGAAGTTGATTAGTGAATAGTGAGAAGTCGATCAGCTGCAATCTCACCTGTCACTTCTCACATCTCACTGTGAGCGTCGCTCGCATTTGCGGCTAAGGACAGCCTCCTCTACAATTTGTTCCGCTATGATGAAGTTACTGCGCAGGCACAAAGACTGGCTGATGATCGTGATCGCCATTCTGGCGATTCCGTTCGTCTTTTATTTTGTGCAACGGCCGGATTATGGCGCGATGGGCCGAGGCGACGTTGGTCAGATTTATGGCCGCAAGCTAACCCAACTCGAAATTGACGGAAATGCGCGTCTTGGTGGCCTCGCGCAAGCTCTCGGAATGTCCGATTTTTGGGAAACACTGTCGCTCAGGCAACCAGGCAATGCGGGTTATGGAACGTTCGCTATTAATCTAATTGTGCTGCGACACGAGGCCCAGCGGCTGGGACTTCGCCCAAGCCCGTCTGAGCTTGCCGATGTCGTGCGCAGGTTACCGGCTTTCCAGAGTGAAACAGGTTTCGACATGAACAAGTTCAGCGATTTTGTGCGGGTTGCCCTCGGGCCGATGGGGCTCGGCGAAGAGCATATCGAGCAACTGGTGCGCGATGAGCTTTCCCTGAACGAAATCAAAAGACTCCTTGCGGCGGGCATCACAGTTTCCAAAGGCGAGCTCGACGAAAATTTTCAGCGCGGCTACGACAAATTCTACGTGACCGTCATTCGATTCCAGTCGGCTGATTTCAACAACGGCATCACTGTCAGTGACGAAGATGTCCAGAAGTATTATGACGCGCACAAGGCCGAGCTCAAAACTGACGAAAAACGCAAGGTGCAGTTTGTCCAGCTGGGATTGACTGAGGAGCAGAAGAAGTTGACGGGCAAAGAACGGATCGATGTTTTGCAAAAACTTTCCGATCGGGCGACGGAGCTCACGCAAGCGCTGTTAGACAAAGGCGCGGACTTCAAGCAGGCAGCTGAGAAATTTCAGTTGCCGGTGCAGGAGACCGGCGAATTTACCGCGGCGGCACCAGATCCGCAGTTGAAAACCGATCCGCAGCTTAGCGCCGCAGCCTTTAAATTGTCGGTGCAGGAGCCGAACAGCGATCCGGTCCAGGTGGCGGACGGATTTTATCTCTTGCATCTCACCGGAGTTACCGAGGCGCGTCCTCTCACACTCGAAGAAGCGAAGCCGAAAATCGTGGAAGCGCTCAAGAAATCACGATCTCGTGAGCTAATGTCAACCAAAGGCGCGGAGGCCGTGAATCAGCTTCGCGAGGCAACGAAATCTGGACGGCCGCTGGAGGCCGCAATTCAAAAAACAGGTGCAAAACCTGAGAAGATCCCGCCATTTTCGCTGATGGATGAGGAGAAAACAAAAGCTGAAGGCAAGGAACCGAAGAAGGACGAACCGCCTGATCTTCCCGCGATCAAAGATGCCGTGGCATTCCTGAACGCCGGCGAGATCAGCGATTTTTCTCCGTCGGGTGAGAACGGGTTCATTGTTGTTTTGGAAAAGCGTGAGCCATCTGCAGATGCAAATGCTGCCGAGAAGAAGGCAGCGTTTGAGAAAACGCTTCTCGATAACAAGCAGCGCATCGTTCTTTACGAATGGCTGCACGAACGGCAACAAGCCGCTGGCCTGCAATCTAGCAAAGGATAACCACGAAACTAACACGAGTTGATCATGTGGGGAGCGCGGGCATTTTGCCCGCACGGTCCAGCATGTTGCTGGACGGCTCGCGCCGCGCCGAACGTGGACTTGTTGCTGTGGAAGGTTCGCGACAGAATGCCGCGAACGGCGAGCAGAATGCTCGCGATCCCCGATTCGTGTTGATTCGTGTTCATTAGTGGTTTGCTCTTTTGGAGACTGGGTGGAAACGGTTGATCAAATCTTCGATGACGCGAGTGGGGACCTCGCCGTCGGTGATTTGGAGAGCGCGGTGGCAAAGTACCAGCGCTGTGTTGAGATCGCGCCCGACTTTTTCGACGGCTGGCACGCGCTGGGCATGGCGCTGATGAAACTTGGTCGCTTCAATGAAGCCATTGAAGCCGGCAAAAAAGCCGTCGAATTGAAGCCGAACGACCAGATCGGTTGGACGAGTTTGTCTTTGTTCTACAATCGCGCCGGAAATATCAAGGAAGCCGAAGCAGCCGGCGCGAAGGCGAAAATTTTGAGTTGGGGCGGAAAGATCGCGAGAGAATAACCTAGTTCGTAAGTTTCATTAACACCGTGTCTTCAGCCCGGTGTTCTGCGCGAGCGAGAACGACGTAAAACCGTTTAAACGGTTTGCTATGCGGCGAGCACTGGTGGCACCGCGCTGAAGCACGGTGTTAATGACAGCTTACCAGATATTCACCCTTTTATTCGCAGGCCGAACCATCGGTGAGCGGTCAGGAATGTTGAACGCTTTCTGAAATTCTGCCAGATCTGACAGCGGGCCGTTTACTCGAAATTGCGCCGGCGAATGCGGATCCGTTTTAACTCGCAGTTTTTGTTCTTCATCGCGAATCTTCGACCGCCAGATCGCCGCAAACGAAAGAAAAAATCGTTGTTCCGGCGTGAAGCCGTCGATCTTTTTATTCCGCTCCTCGGGATGTTTGTCGAGCGCCTTTTGCAACGCAGCGTAGGCGAGTTTGACTCCGCCGATATCGGCGATGTTTTCGCCCTGTGTGAGTTCGCCGTTGACGTGCAAACCCGGCAGCGCCTCGTATTCATTGTATTGCTGCACGATCGCGCCCGAGCGTTTTTTGAATTCCTGCGCGGATTTCTGCGACCACCAGTCGCGCAAATTTCCTGTAGCATCGAACTGCCGCCCCTGATCGTCGAAGCCATGCGTCATTTCATGTCCGATAACGGCGCCGATCCCGCCGTAGTTCACCGCGTCGTCCGCATTGGCGTAGAAGAACGGCGGCTGCAAAATGCCCGCGGGGAACACGATCTCGTTCATGTTTGGGTTGTAGTACGCGTTCACCGTCGGCGGCGTCATCCCCCAGTCCGTGCGATCCACTGGCTTGCCGATCTTCTCCAGGTCGCGATCGGCCTCGAATTTTCCGGCGCGCATCGCGTTCAACACGTACGGGCCGCGATCAATCTGCAGCAATGAATAATCGAGCCACTTGTCGGGATAGCCGATCTTAACGTTCATCGCTGCAAGTTTCTTCAGCGCCTCTTTTTTTGTCGGCTCATCCATCCAGTCGAGCGTCTTGATTCGATCGGCCAGCGCTTCCTTCAAATTGTTCACGAGCTCAAGCGCGCGCGCCTTTGCTTCCGGTGGGAAGTAGAATCCGACGTACAATTTGCCGAGCGCTTCGCCGATTTCGTCGTCCTCGGTAGCGATTACACGTTTCCAGCGCGGCTTGTTCTGCTGCGTGCCGCGCAGCGTGCGCTCGTTAAAGTCGAATTCTTCGTCGACGAAATCCTTGGAAAGATATGGCGCGGTCGCACTAATCAGGTGCCAGCGCAGGTACGCCTTCCAATCATCGATCGGCGTCGATTTGAACACATCGTTTGCAGCTTTGAAAAACTCCGGCTGATGCACGTTGATGTCGCCGGGCTCGAGCAGGTTGATCTTATTGAAGTAATCGCTCCAATTCCACTCTGGCGTGAGGTCCTGTAGCTGGCGCACACCCATCTTGTTGTAGTTTTTGATCGGGTCGCGCAATTGCACGCGTGTGCGAGACGCTTCAGCCAGTTTCGTCTCCAGCGCCATAATCCTTTTCGCATCGTCAGCGGCTTTCTGGGCCGGCTCGCCTAAGAGCGTCAGCATCTTTGTCACATGCGCGATGTACTTCTCGCGCTTCTGCTTCATGTCGGGGTCCTGCTTGGTGTAGTAATCGCGATCGGGCATACCGAGGCCACCTTGCACGGCCTGCCCAATGTCACGCGTGCTGTCCTTCGCATCCTGACCGGCGTCAAAATTGAAAAACGCGTTTATCCCGATGCTGTGCAGATGCCCGATCGCGGTGAGCACGTCCTGCCGATCTTTCATCGCCTCGATTCGGCCGAGTTCTTCCTCGAGCGGCTTAGTCCGCATCGCCTCGATCGACTGTTCGTCCATTCCGCTGGCGTAATAATCGCCGACTTTCTGTGTTTCCGGCGCGAGCTTCGGATCGACGTGTATCTGCGATGCCTTGCCGGCAATCGTGTGCAGCGCGTCGTTGTTGCGCTCGATCAGCTCATTGAAGGCGCCCCATCGGGAATACTCTGGTGGAATCTCGGTTCGCTTGATCCATGCGCCAGTGGCGTAGCGGAAGAAATCATCACCGGGCTTCACCGACGTATCCATGTTTTTCGGATCGATGGGCGGCGAATTTTGTCCGATCTGCGGCTGCGGCTCAGCGCGCAATCCAAACGGAACGATAATTGAAATAAGAATGACGGTGAATGACTTCATGGTTTTGGAAATAGAGAGGGTAGCCCGGAATTGTTTAATCCGAGTTAGACCTTTTAAGCGTAGTTCCGTTGAACCGGCAGCCGCAGCGAAGCCAAATTAGGGGCACCGCACACGTGACTGCGCATTGAATCCGTCGCAGGCAGGATTGCCTGCGCCACTATTCCAGTTGCTCGATCTGGTAGCCGCGCTTTTGCAGCAGCGCGATCACGCTACGCGGTCCGGAGAAATGAAGCGCGCCTGCGACAATTGCCGTCGGTTTACCACTCTTTAATTCGGCCTCGATTCGCGGAACCCATTTAACGTTGCGGTTCTCCACGAGACGAGCCGCAATGCTCGGCGCATCTCTGCGCAATCGCGCGTCGCCCGCCCAAAGCGCGTCGGTGTCGCCGCGCCGCCAAGCCTTGTACATCCTGCTGAATTCCTTTGCTCCATCGTCCGGCTGAGTGAGCGCGTCTCGGAGCATGAATTCGCCGTCGCGATCTGACATTCCACCAAGAACCGACACATGTTCGTCAACCGATTCGAGTCCCGCAATTTCTTTTCCCGCCACCTTCGCGTTGTCCACGAAATAATTGTCAAGACCGCGCGAGGCGGAACTCTTGCTGTAGCTAGCCGGGGCGGCAAGATGCTGCGCAATCCACCACGGCTTATATCGAAGTTCGCTGTCGAACCCTGCAACTGGCGCCTGCTTTCCGCGGCGAGGGTCGGGTTGGAGCGGAAGGATATTTTGGCGCAGCCAAGCCAGTAGCGCTGGGTCAATCTTCGAGCGGATATCCTGTCCACGGGGATATCTGGCGGCTGCTTCAAATTTCCTTTCAAATTCAGCGCCCCGGTTCGGATCGAATTCGAAGACGAAGCGCATGCTGTCTTTCAGTGCCCGGTCGTATGCCGACGGAAGTGGATAATCTTTTTTGCTGAGCGCATGAATTGAGCCGACGAGGTAAAATGGCGCTTCCGCATTGGTCACGCGCCAGACGCAACATTTCGGAAATTTTTTAGCAGGGGAAACTGCGGTTGCCGATAACGGCGTCAAACCCAGCAGGACTAATCCAATCCAGACACCGTGAGCACGTCGAGCAGGCAAAAACATTTCCGGTTTCTAGCAAAAAAAATCA
>WNFO01002039.1_pt1 | contig 16503 bp, 22 predicted proteins | sample 5400251 | NCBI WGS metagenome assembly WNFO01 (sample SAMN13153354, study PRJNA577476) | soil metagenome | isolation source: 100 cm saprolite under Madrone tree | place: USA:California | collected 2016-06-14 | reverse complement strand
CGCGAACTACGAGCGCGGCGAATACGCCGTCCTCGTGCGCTCCGACCTCAAAGGGCGCGGTCTCGGCTACCTGCTCATGCAGATGATCATCGAATATGCCCGCGCCGAGGACCTCAAGGTGATCGAGGGCCAGGTGCTGGCCGAAAACACCGCGATGCTGGCGATGTGCAGAGAACTCGGATTCGATATTGCCGCAGACCCAGGTGATCCCGACGCACGTATCGTGAAGCTTGCCATCAGCAACCAGCGTGCGGACGTGTCAGCGCATTGACCAAGTCTGGAGCGGATGATGACTCAGGCCATGCAGGTCAACCTCATTCGTTGGCATTATCTATGGTACGTGGCTTTAGCTCTCGTCGTCATGATCGCCGCGATTACCAGCCACCACCTCTGGTTTCTGAATTTTCTCCATGTGTTCTCTGGTCTATTGTGGACCGGGATCGATTTGTTCATGGGCTTCGTGCTCGGTCCGATTCTGCGAGTCGTCGAACTTCCGGCGCGAAAAGCCGTGCTCTTGCGTCTGACGCCACGCACGCTCTTTCTAATGCCGACGCTCGCCATCGTCACTGGCACAACCGGTTGGTACCTCGCCGAAGATATGGGCTTCACTGCGCTGAGCTGGCCGCAATATGCCTGGGTGGCAGCCGCGCTCGTGCTGGTCGTCCTCATGACGATTCAGGGAATTGGTTATTTGCTGCCCACGAATTTCCGCGTCTGTTTGGAGCTGCAGAAAGACAATCCGGACAATGCGAGGATCGGCGCGCTGACCAATCGCTATTTCTTCGCCGTGGCGCTTCAGGGCGTGATGCAAATCGTGACGATCATCGTCATGGCGCGATTGGCAACGGGAGTCTGAGGCGGCGCTTTCAGCGAAAGCCAGCGCTGTAATAGCGGGAAAGTCCGTCGATCTCGCCGGGGGTCAGTTTAGCCGCGATGACTCGCATCCGCGCATAGAGGTCGTTGCGGCGTTCACCGGAGGCGTACATCCGCAACTGTTGCGCCAGGTAATCACGGCCTTGCTCGGACAGGATCGGCGTTTCGATGGGGCCGCCCGATCCCGGCCGGTGGCAGGCCGCGCACGGCGGGATGTTGCGATTGGGATCGCCGAGCTCGACCAGGCGCACGATGGCCTCCGGCAACTCGCCGAGGCTTGCCGGATTCGGATTGCGTTTCGGCTGCCCGGCGTAATAGGCCGCCACATCGGCAATCGTCGGCTCTTCCAGGGCATTCGCGATGCCGGTCATCAGCGCATTGGCGCGGCTGCCGGTCCGATAGTCGTGCAGCTGCTTATAGATCGCAGCTCCCGATTGCCCGTTGAGATTAGGATAGTCCGGTACGACCGATACCCCCTGCTCGCCATGGCAGGCGACGCACACTTCCAGCACCTTGGCGCGCCCGCGTTCGGTATTGCCGCGCGCGAGAATCTGCAAAACCTCCGGCGTCCAGACGACCTTCGAGACCGGAGTTGGAGGCGAGACGGTCGCGGGCTGCGGCTGGGCCGGCGAGCCTGGCAAGATTCCGAGGGCACGGCATATGGCAGTGTACATGTCGATCCCCGCACTGCGGCCCTGCACGACAGGAATGATCAGAACGCCGAGTGCGACCCCGAACAGCAGGATGCCGATCACGACGATGCTCGCCCAAATCCGCCAGGGCTGATCGAGAACATGGGGATCGGAAATGCGCGGATCGGACATGACGCCGGACCTATTGCACGCGATGTACGATGGCCGCGGGCGAGGGCTCGATCGCGAACTGGGCGATCGGCCAGCCGTAGGCCACCAGCATCAACACCAGCACGAGCACGTTCCAAAGACCGAAGCCGTTGAGCGCCGCCGGGACGCGTTGCGGAGGGTGAACGGCGAGCGCGTAGAGCGGCCGTGCCGCGGCGATCGCCGCGCTTCGATGCAAGGCGAAAAGATTGCCGATGAACAGCAGCGCGGAGGCGAGCAGAACGAGCCCGCCGGCCAATGACACGATCACCCATGGGCCCCAACCCGCGATGATCGGATCGGCGTAGTTGAAATTGGCGACCCGCCGCCACTGGCCCTGCAATCCGAGCCAATGCCATGGCACGGTCATCACCATCATGCCGATGAACCACAGCCACAATTGAAGGCGCAAAGGCTTGAGCGAAGGATATTCGTGCCCGGTCAGGCGCGGCCAAATCTCGTAGGCGATCGCGAAATACATGATTACGACCGAGCCGCCGAAGATCAGGTGGAAATGCGCGGTGACCCATGAGGTGTTGTGCACCATCGCGTTCATGCCGTAGCCCATGTTGATCAGCCCGCCGAAACCGCCGAAACCCAGCATGACGAACGAGAGCCCGGTCGCGAGCACCATCGGGCGTTCCCACGGCAGCGCGGCGATCCATCCAAACAATCCGCGCCCGCCCCGCAAGCGGCCGGCGATTTCCAGCGACGCCGTGATGGTGAAAATCGTCAACAAGGTCGGCACCGAAACGAACGCCGTGAGCAGCACCTGGATGAACTTGGTGCCGTTGCCGTGCTCGGGGTCCATCAGCAGGTGATGCATCCCGACCGGCAGGCTGTAGACGAGGAACAGGATGAAGGTGAGGCGGCCCAGAGTGTCGCTGTAAAGCCGACCGCCGGCAGCCCGCGGCACCATCGTATAGAAGGCGATATAGGCGGGGATCAGCCAGAAATAGACGATGGCGTGAAGCGTCCACGAGAACAGCGTGCGTGCGAGCACGACGTCGATGGTCTGGATCAAGCCGAACGCCGCCGGGATCACCTGGAACAGGAGCTCCACTGCCACGCCGACCGTGGTCCAGAGCCACATGACCGCGTTGGCCACCGTGGCGAACATCGCGAGCGGAACGGGGCGGCCGGGGTTTTCCCGCTTCCAGGCCTGCATCGCGACAAGCATCAGCACGCACCAAACCCAGGATCCGGTGACGACCAGAACCAGGCCGATGTAGAACCAAGGGCTGGCGGTCAGCGGCGGATAGAACGTGAAGAGCACCGAAGCCTGGCCGGTGAGGATCGTCACCACCGCCATCACCACACCGGCAATCGCCAGCCAGAACGCGCCCCATGCCCAGGCTTTGCCCGGCAATGGGCGCGCGAGCGCGGTGACGGCGACGAAGTAACCGAACCCCATGATGAAGAACGTGGTGAGCACGTAGGCCATCGCGACCCCATGCGCGGTCACCGATAGGAAATATTGGCTCGGCGTGCCGATATTCGCACCCAGCGGGCTGCGCACCCACATCTGCCAAGCGCCGAGCAGCGAAGCGACCAGAAATGCCGCGAACGCCACCCAGAAATGCGCCAAGCAAAGCCGCTCAACGTTGCGCACAGGAAACCCTCCCATCGCGATCCGGCTGGAACGCGCCTTCCGGCAGAACCTGGACCGTTGCCCACATCTCGCTGTGACCGAGCCCGCAGTATTCATGGCACGGCATCAGCAGATCGCCGCTGCGCGTAAACTGCGTGTGCACCTGCGCCACAAAGCCCGGCACCACCATCGTGTTCACGTTGGTGCCGGTGATCAGGATGCCGTGAATGACATCGGGCGCGGCGAAACGAAGCGTCACCGGCCGCCCCTGCGGCACCGCGATACAGCGCGGAACGAACATGAACTGGGTGGCGATGACGCGCGCGGTCACGCTGCCGTCCACGGCTACGCTCGTGCCGAGGTTATGCTCGGCGAATTCGCCCGAGAGATGCAGCATTTTCGGATCGACGCGCTCTACATTGCTGGGCGGATTGATGCCCATGGTCAGCGCCGTGAATACGATCATGCTCAACGTCGCCGCGATCAGCACGCCGACGCCGAACGCCCACAGCAACTCGGTGCCGAGGATGCGCCGCTCGTGCATTTCGGGCTGGCGTTCGCTCATGGCTCAACCGACCGTGCCGCGCGGGATGAATACCAGCAGGTAGATGAGCAAATAGCCCAGCACCAGCAGCGCGACCGCAGCGCCGGCGAGCACGCCGGCGCCGAGCGGCACGTGCCGCATCACCGCCGCGAGCGCCGCCTCGTCCACCTCATCGGCAACGTCGAACGGCGAATCCGCCGCGGAGAGCTGGTTCGAATGGATCATGGGGTCGTGCGGCATGATCAGGGCTCGAGGGTCTGGATGGTGGCGGGGCGGGAGATGCAGCCACAGCGGGCTGCGTTACGGGCGAACTACGACGACCGGTATATTACTATGGGTCAGCACCTTGACTGTTTCGCTACCGAGTACGATCGCCGACACGCCGCGGCGGCCGTGGGAGGCCATCACAATTGCGTCGCATCCTCTCTTTCGGGCCGTATCGATAATCGCTTCGTAGGGATGCTCGCGTTCAACCTGTACCACATCGCAGGGCACGCCGGCGGCCGCGGCGGCATCCGTGGCGACCTTGAGATATTTCACGGTCAGAGCGGCTATACGTTTTTTGTACTCGTCCGGCGTGTCCGTGACCATGCTCGGCTCCGCCGCGAAAATATGGAAAGGCTCCGAGACAGTTACCGCGGTGACTTTGGCGTTGAGAGCTTTCGCTAGTCCAGTTCCTTGATCGACGGCTTTCTTCGACAGCTCGGATCCGTCGGTGGGGATCAGGATATGCTTGTACATCTTGTATCTCCATCAAATGTCCTGACTGTGCGAAGGCATGCCATGGCCGATCATCGCCTTGGTGCGGCGGTACGCGCGACCGCCGCACCCGCGCGTTGATTGATATCAGGCGACTAAAAACCGCAGCGACGGACTCCGCTCGACGAATGAAAGCTTCTCCACCCAGCCGTCGAGACCCCACACGTGTCCGGCGCGGTAGGCGATCAGATAGATGCAGACCACCGCATAGACGATGTGATAGTCGATGATGAAGTTGTTGGTGTTCTCGATGAACGGCCAGTCCATGTGAGCCGTCCAATACATCACCAGCAGCGCCACGCCGAATGCGGCGCTCACGCGAACCAGCAACCCGACCAAAAGCGAAAGCCCAATCAGCAGGTGACCGTAGCTGACTAGGAACGTCAGAACTGGATCTGCCGCGGGCGTCGCGAGCACCGCGTAGACGTCATGGAAGGTCTTGGTGTGGCTCAGGAACCCCGCCGCGCTGAATTTCGGATTGAATACTTGATGCGACGCGGCATAGAGGAACGTCCACGCCATGAGGAGGCGGAAGACGAGAATGAAACTGCGGTCGGTCGTGGATTGGGTCATGACCCGGTCCCTTCGTTAGGTTGAGTGCATTGCAATGTCTTATTGTTTGGCGAAATGATGCGACCGCCCCAGCGCACCGGCATTGATCTACCTCAAAAACCGGCTGCTAGTTCAGCGGCGCGATCTCTCCCTGGTCCCCGCAGCAATCGTGCGCGCTGTTGACTTAAATCAATAAGACTCGCCGCCGCTTGGTATCTGCTGCTTCCAGTGCAGGGTATTACCCGATGCCAGGGGGAGAGATTGATGCAATGGGACCTGACGGGCGATGCGGCGGTGATCAGTCCGCCTCCGCGCGCGAGTATAGATCTTGGCACCGGGACACTGGCACTGCCGTTGAGCTCCGCGGAACTCGAGGTGCCGCATTATCTTAATGCTCACTATTGGTGGGCGTATATTCATCCCACAGCGGTGCAGCTGTTCGAGCGTCAGTGGCTGATCAATCTTATTCTTTGGGGAAACTACGCCCGACTGCGTGACGCCGTCATGGCAGAAATGGGAGATCCGTTGCCGGGACGGACGTTGCAGGTCGCATGTGCCTATGGTGACCTGACCACTCGGTTGAGCGCACGTGTCGCCGACGGCGGGCTCCTGGACATCGTCGACGTGCTCCCGATACAGCTCAGCAATTTGCGCAAGAAATTGCCCCGAAACGCGCCCGTGCGATTGCTGGCAATGGATTCCAGCAACCTGAATTTGCCCGATGCGAGCTACGATCGTGCCCTCGTATTCTTCCTATTGCATGAGCAGCCCAGCCAATATCGCGAGCGAACCCTCAGCGAACTTTGTCGCGTCGTAAAGCCAGGTGGAAAGATCATCGTTGTCGATTATGACCTTCCGCGGTGGTGGCATCCGTTGCGCTACATTTGGCGACCACTGCTGGCGAAACTGGAACCCTTTGCGCTCGATTTGTGGCGCGACGAAATCGCCAAATGGCTCCCCTGCGGCAGCATTCGTGTCCGCAAGGAGCCGTTCTTCGGCGGGCTTTATCAGAAAGTGGTGATCACACGCAGAGCATAGCCATCGCAAATTTTGGACGAGCGAGGCATTCTTCGGGATGTGTCCGATCAATTGTTCTTGGCGCCCTCTCGAATCCATGCGCGGATGGCATTGCGATCGCAGATCGATAACTTCTTATTGCCGTGCGGCATACGCACCTCCGGCGAGGCACGCCAATCGAGGAGCCACATCAAGTTGCTGCCCTCCGGATCCCGAGGGGCGACCATCACGCCGAACTTGGTGCCCTTCATCAAGCCCTCATAGGTGGTGAGGTCGAGTCCGCTTTTCTCGTAGCCCGCGCCGCCACTCTGGTGGCAGCTCACGCAGCGGCCTTTGAAGATGGGCAATATGTCCTCGGAGAAGCTTTGCGGTTCCGCCGCGTACAACCGAGCAGAGGGCGTGGACACGTCGGCAATCACCAGGCAAGCGCCAAACGCGATCACCCCTGCTGTCAAGTTTCGTCTTTTCATATGCTGTGCTCCAGGATTCGATTTCAGGCGCCGTGAGAACGACCGGCCATCAGACCATTGCAATCTCGGCTGGTGGAATTGTCAGATGATCATTGATCATCTTGACGCCAGGTATACTTTCCACGGCAATTCGGGTTGCCTTCTTTTCATCATCCGAAGTGACAAATCCCCACAGCTCGACGGTGCCGTCGCGGACCGTCACGTTGAGCATCGATGGCCGCCACAATTGCGCATTCAATCGGGAGAGCACTTCGTCACGGATTTGCGAATCGCCGGCGCTTGCGGCGGCTGCGTTCTTTGCCGGCATGCCGGCGAGTGCCTGAAGCAGGTTTGCGCGGCTGACGATCCCCACAACTTTTCCATTTTGCACGATCGGCACCCGCTTGATGCGGTTTCTTTCCAGCAACATCGCAATCTCGCCGAGCGGCGTCTCCGGCGTCGCGGTGATCACAGAGCGCGTCATAACGTCGGTGACCCTGTGCGAATGCGATTTCACGTATTCCGAGGCGAGGACCTGTTTGCCGGTCAGATATTCCAGCCACCAGGAACGGCTTCGGTCGGTTCCCGCCTCGGCTCGCCGCATGAGATCGCTCTCGCTCACGATTCCAAGAAGCTCGCCCTGCTCGTCGATAACGGGCACGGCGCTGATGCGGTTGGCGAGAAGGATACTGGCCACCTCCTCGACCCGCGCATTCGGGCGAACGCTAATGACGGCTGAAACCATCACGTCGGCGGCTTTCATGTCGCATCCCCTTCTCTCAGCAGATATAGGGACATTGGTACTTCGGCGCTGCCTTTGAACGGCTTCGCAGGGCGATGAGCATCTCAAGCGCCGAGGCGTTCTCACAATAGTCGCGCCAGTCGTCGCGGCCTTGCCAGGCGTGATCCGCCGATGCCCGCGCCAGATCCAACGCACAATCTTCGCGGCTCTGGCACAGCGCGCAACGCCTCCGCAGGTGACGAAGCAAAGCGGGATCCGACACCGCTAGTTCATAGGGATCGAGGTCGAGAGCGAGCATGCGTCGCCGCAACAAGTCATCGGCATGGCCGCTCGCAACCAGGCAAAGCTCGGAGTCAGTCGCTTTCGGATTATGCGTCAAGTATTCGAGATTACCGGAGCCGAGGCGGGCGGTTTCCAGCAGTTGATCGGCGCGCCTCGTCATCCAGCGCCGCCACGATTGCACGAACATGTTCGGCAGAGACCGATGACTTTGTTGCAGTGAAAATGCGCGCATCGCACCCTCCTCTGATCGATCGTGGGTCGTGCACAAAGCTTCTCCTCCCGCTTCTGCACTCTCGTGCAGATGGCAAACTCCGGTCTTGATCCAAGTCAAATTCGAGCCGATTTTCAGCGAGATGCAGCAACTCGCGAAGCGGCGATGGCGCAGGAGTCCGCCGGCGTGGCGTCAGGGCTCGAATGTCTGCAGATATGCCATGACATCCGCGAGCTGATCCGGATCGAGCCGGAATTGCGGCATCGTCGGATGGTCGGCGACAATACCTTCGGCCAAGCGGCGGCGTAGGCTCTCGATCGGGAATTTGAGATGCAACGTGCGGAACGGGGGCGCGATGGCGATCGGACTGTCGCTGACCTTGTCGATGGCATGGCATTGCGCGCAATGGACGCGCACGAAGGTCAGGCCGCGCTGCGCCGCCGGCGATTGGGCGAGAACGGGACTGCTTGCCAATGAAAGAAAGGCGCCCAGCGCGATCACGAGCCTTGGGACGCGACCAAAAGATTTTTGTGCCATCTAATTCGCCCCGGTTTTAGCAGCTCGCTCGGCCCCCAATGCCAAGAGCGTGGTCGCGTTGGGGCAGTATTTTTGCCAAGCCGGGTCGGAGGGGTTGTTTGCGAGCTCGTGCTCGCACCGCCATTTGCTTCCACAGACCGTGCATACGCGCTGAAGATCTCGCATCACTTGCGCGTCGGCGTGCGTGATTTCCATCCGATCGAGCTTGATCTCGTTCATGCGCCAATACAACAAATCCGCGGCGTCCGGCCATTTGCCGGCGAGGATGGAGAGATCGGCTCCGCTAACGCCGACGTCGCGGGCGATGCGTTCCATCTCAGCAGGACCGCAACTATCAAGGTCCGCCATCGCTCTGCGGCTGCCGTTCCAGCTTCGCCACCAATGCGCAAGCCGACGAACAAAACCGGGGCGTTCACCTGTTTGAGCCGAGCGGGACATGGCTGCCTCCGTAACGTGAGTCACGCTCCTACGCGTTGAGCCGACGTAGCGCGGAGCGGTTGCGCAGCAGGATCCGGCGACGCTTGGGCACCTCGATCGTCGCCGCACTTTCCAAATGCTTGAGCGTGCGCGAAACGGTTTCGATGGTGAGGCCGAGATAATCGGCAATATCCTGACGCGACATCGGTAGCTCGACCGTCCCATTGCTGGGCACGCGGTCCGCCATCTCCAACAGAAAGCCGGCGACCCGCTCCTCCGCGCTCTTGATCAGCACCAGCGAATGCTCTTGCACCCGGGCGAGTTCGCGGGCGGTCAGCTCCCACATTTGGCGGGCGACGTCATTGTCCCTTGCCGCATGCGCTATCACTGCACTGCGTTTGATCACGATGATCTTGCACGCGGTGATCGCCTCGGCTGAAAACGTATGCACGTCGCCCGTCTCGAAACCGAAAATGTCGCCGGCCAGATGGAAGGCCCCGATCTGACGGCGCCCGTCCACCAGGACCTTGTAGGTGCGCACCGTCCCGCTGACGACCTTGTAGAGGTATTCGGCGGGCTCGTTCTCGCCGTAGATCTCGGCGTTGGCGACGAACGACATGCACACACCCATGAGCTCGATCGCACCGGTTTGCGTGGCACCGGAAAGCGGCACGCGATGAGGTTGCGTTGCCGGCTGCCTCTGGGAAACATTCCGGATCGCGGTCTGCGTCAGCATGGCTCATCCCCTCCAGTTGATGAGGCCATTGGTAACCGCGGCGCGAGAGAGGGAAAATTCCGGTAAAATGCCTCCGGGCTAGCCCGGAGGCAGCACAGGCCACAGGCTCTCCATGAAGACATTCGTCACGGATTTGGCCGCCAAACCGAGCCCGGAGGGTCAGCTCAGCGGCTTTAGGCATTGGCTTTTCGTCCGGCAGGAGGCGCTTCGCTATGCGCTTGCGCCCGTCGCCGTGGCCATCGCGTTCCTGGCCAGACTCGCACTCACGCCCATCCTGGGCGATGCCTCACCCTACCTGCTGTTCGTTCCCGCGGTTTTGACCGCCGCCGGCTTGGGCGGGCTCGGACCGGGACTGCTGGCCACCGGCCTCAGCGTCGTGTTGGGCTTCTTCGTCAGCACGATTTCTCCCAGCCTCTCGGTGCCGGAAATCGTCGACGCTGCTTTGTTCACGCTGATCGGAGTAGGCATCGCCTGGAGTGGAGAGCAGCTGCAACGCAACCGTATTCGAGCCGCCGCCAGCACGCGGGACGCGCTTGCGCGCGAGGCTCATCTCGCGTCGATCCTCGATACCGTGCCGGATGCGATGATCGTGATCGACGAGGGCGGAATCGTGCAATCGTTCAGCCCGGCGGCGGAACGGCTGTTCGGCTATAGCGCGGCGGACATGATTGGAAAAAACGTCAAGATGTTGATGCCGTCGCCCTACCGAGAAAGTCACGATGGCTACATCAAGCAATACCTGCGCACCGGACAAAGGCGAATCATCGGAATCGGCCGCGTGGTGGTCGGCGAGCGCAAGGACGGCTCGACCTTCCCGATGGAGCTGGCGGTGGGGGAAATGCGGTCGAGCGACCGTCACTTTTTCACTGGCTTTATCCGCGACATAACGCAGCGTCAGCAGTCGGAGGCGAGGCTGCAGGAGCTGCAATCCGAGGTGATTCATATTTCCCGATTGACGGCGATGGGCCAGATGGCGTCAGCGCTCGCCCATGAACTCAACCAGCCGCTATTGGCCATTGTGGGCTACATGAAAGGCTCGCGACGCTTGCTCGAAAGTGGTGCCGAGGACCGCTCAGGCGTGCTGCGCGATGCCATGGACAAGGCGGGCGATCAAGCTTTGCGCGCAGGTCAGATCATCCGTCGCCTGCGCGAATTCGTGGGACGGGGTGACAGCGAGCGTCGGGTGGAAAGCGTCAAAAGGCTCATTGAGGAAGCGAGCGCCTTGGCGCTGGTCGGAACCAAGGATCAAGGCGTTCGTGTCCGGTTTCAATTCGACCCGGCCGTCGATCTCGTCCTTGTCGACAAGGTGCAGATTCAACAGGTGTTGCTCAACCTGTTGCGAAATGCGGTCGAGGCCATGGAGGCGTCGCAAAGACGCGAACTCGTCATTTCCACCGCAGCCGGCGACGACGATATGGTCGCCGTCAGCGTGGCCGACACCGGCTCCGGGATCGCGCCGGAACTGATGTCGCAGCTCTTCCAACCCTTTGTCACCAACAAGCGCCACGGCATGGGTGTCGGCTTGTCGATCTGCCGCACCATTGTCGAGGCCCACGGTGGACAGATCACGGTGGAGCCCAATCCCGGCGGCGGGACGATCTTTCGCTTCACGCTGCGGGCCGCGAGGGGGGAGGATTTCAGCGATGCCGCCTGACAAGTCCATCGTCCACGTGATCGACGACGACGAGGCGGTTCGCCAGGCGCTTGCTTTCCAGTTGGGATCGGCCGGCATCGACGTGCGGACGTACGAATCCGCCACTGTCTTCCTGGAGGTTGCACCCACGGTCCAGGGAGGCTGCATCGTCACCGACGTGAGAATGCCCGAGCTCAGCGGGATCGACCTGTTGCGACGATTGCGAGCGCTAAAGCTCGCCATGCCGGTTATCGTCATCACGGCTCACGGGGATATCCCACTCGCGGTAGAGGCGATGAGGCTTGGCGCCATGGATTTTCTCGAAAAGCCTTTTGAGGACGAAGTTCTACTCGCGTCCGTGCGGTCGGCGCTAGATAAGGGGGATCGAGATCAAAAGCGCCAGGCAGAGCGCAACACGATCGAGGCCCGCCTCGCGGCGTTGTCGAACCGCGAACGCGATGTCCTCAAGGGGCTGGTGGGCGGACATGCCAATAAGCAGATTGCTTACGATCTTGGCATCAGCCCTCGAACGATCGAGAACTACCGGGCCAATCTCATGATCAAGATGCAGGCTGCGAGCCTGTCCGATCTGGTGCGCATGGCCTTGATCGCCGGAATTCTCGAGTCGGACGCAGATGGCTCCAGCGCATCTTGAGCGACGCGGTAGCGGTTCGATTCATCAAGCAAGCGCATCGCGGATTTGAGCCATATCAAAGCAGGGCTGCCCATCTTGCTCTTTGTTGCCACACCTATGCGGCCATGCGGGGCCGGGGGAGCAAGCAAAAGCATATGTGCAGGCAAGCTTTCTATTATCTCGTCGCGATGATCCCCGTGAGCGTGACGGGGCCGGTCTTGGCACAAGAGACCACCACGCCCGCGCGACGTGGCGAGTTCTTGCTGGCGACGAATTGCGCGCGCTGCCATGCCGTCGGCCGCGCCGGCACCAGCCCGCACCCGGCGGCTCCGCCCTTCCGAACGCTCTCTCGCAGATACAAGATCGAAGGCCTTGCCGAGGCTCTGGCGGAGGGCCTTTCCACCGGCCATCCGGACATGCCGGAGTTCGTCTTCGCGCCTGAGGACGTGGGCGCGATCATCGAGTATCTGCAATCCATTCAGCAGCAATAGCAGCTGTCTTGCCGGACTTGGCTTTGATCGCGACCGATTGCGACCCATTGCTCCGCGCGCGCTTTGCCCGGGACTGAAGCTTCGATGTCATCCTTGATCCACGTCAACATGCGGCTGCTTCCATGTGTCACCTTTCAATCTCGGTCGATGGCTGGCTTGCGAACTGATATCGTTGAGGGCTGCCTTTCGGATGAGGGTGTGTGCAGATGATGAGCTTGATCAGCAGGGTACTGGCGGTGACTGGCGTGTGCGTCATGACGTCCGTGGTGGGGAGTGTGCCCGTCACCGCGCAACAATCGCCTTCCCCAACGGCGAACAAGAACGCCGTCGTCCTCATCCCCGGCGTGATGACCGGTCCTGGAACCATGGGTCCGCGAGGATATAGGCGGCTATGCACGCCGCGTTCGGTCGGCCTCTACGAATGGGAAGTGCGGTGGATCGAGCGGGTCGTGCGGCCGAACGAAACCCAACGCGCGGCCTTGAACGATCTGCAATCGGCCTCGAGCAAGGCGATCGCGACGATGGCGACGGCGTGCAAGGCGGAAGCGCCCGCGACGACGAAAGCCGGATTGGAGATGATCGATAACCGGCTCGAGATCATGTCTCAGGCCGTGAAGACCCTGCGACCGGCGTTCGACGCGTTTTACGCCTCGCTGGATCGCCAACAACAGCAGCGCCTCGATGTATTCGGACCGAGGCACCGCAGCTGGCGGTGGTGAAGCGGAGCAGCGCTCGTGACTCCGGTGACCACCCTGCGGTCGAAAAGTTCGGCCGGTTCGTTTCTTGATCGCCGAAAGCCGGAGCACGCGATGTCATTCTCAACGATGGTGGTCCACGTCGATGTCGAGCATGATTCGGACCAGAGAGTCGAACTCGCGATCGACCTGGCCGACCGCTTCCAAGCGGCGCTCGTCGGGATTGCGGGTTGCGCGCTGTGGCCGGCCTTCATGGCCGGAGACGTCGGGCTGACCGAATCCAACGAATACGACCTTCAAAAGGTGAAGGCGCGTTTCGAGCAGAGGGGCAAGACGTTTCGCGCCCAGGGCCGCTCGCTCAAGCGGGTCGAGTGGCGCAGCGCCCTCGAACCTCCCGGCGAGCTTCTCTTGCGCGAAGCACGGGTGGCGGATCTCCTCATTGTCGGCCGCAGGCGCAGTGGAGACGGCGCGGACCCCGGGATTATCGTGCTGCGGGCCGGCCGGCCCGTTCTGCTGGTGCCCGACGCCATCGCTGCGCTGCCGCTTCGCCGGGTGGTCGTCGCTTGGAAGGATACGCGTGAATGCCGTCGCGCGGTGCGGGATGCGCTCCCGTTCTTGCAGCAGGCCAAGGAGGTTCTGCTCGTCGGTATGGGCGAGCACGAATCGCAGTCGGACGGAAAGAAGGATCTGGCCGACGTCACGGCCTACCTCGTCCGTCACCAAGTGATCGTCGCGGCCGAAGTCTGGCAGCGGCCGCAGCGCCCGGTCGCCGCCGAGCTCCTCCACATTGTGGAGGAGGAGAAAGCAGACTTAATCGTCGCCGGCGGCTACGGGCATAGCCGACTGGGTGAATGGATTTTCGGCGGCGTCACGCGCGAACTTCTCACGGCAAGCCCGGTCTGTTGCCTGTTGTCCCATTGAGCTTCGCGTCACGAGCGACCGTGGCCAGCCGCCGGGCGTTGGATCGTCTCCGCCTCTTCGAGCTCTTCGACCACAAGATCGCCTTTGGGTGTAATCGCCTCCCCGCCCAGCCGGGTGCGGGCCACTTCGCGGATGTGCTCCGCGATGCGCGGTTCCCGCTCCATGAGCACGTGCAGATCGCGGGCATCGAGCACGAGCAGGCTTGTCCGCGTGAGCGCGGTAACGGTCGCGGATCTGCGCGCCCGCCGCAGCGCCGCGACCTCGCCGAAGAAATGACCGGCGCCGAGCCGAACGCGCTCGTGCTTGAGCTCAATCTCCACTTCTCCGGCGGCGACGAAATACATGGAATGCGCGGGCTCGCCGCGCTTGGCGATGACGTCTCCAGCCTCCACCCGCTGCGCGCGCAGCAGCCGCACGATGTCGGCGATATCGGTGGCTTGCAGCTCGGCGAACAAGGGCACGCGCGCAACCATGCCCCAGGTGACGACAAAGTCGCGGCGATGGATTTCGTCGGCGAAGGCGGTGGCGACGATGCCGATCGGCAGGGCGACCATGATCAATCCGACGAAGATCGTAACCGATGCGACGATGCGTCCCAGCACAGTCACCGGAACGACGTCGCCGTAACCAATCGTGCCCAGCGTGACGATGGCCCACCACATCGCATCGGGAATGGTGCCGAACTTATCGGGCTGCGCATGACCCTCGATCACGTGCATGACGCTCGCAGTGACCAGCGTCGCACCCAGTAAAATGACGAAGCAGCCGAACAACGCACGACGCTCGCTGTAGAGAGCGTCGAGCAGCGAGCGCATGGCCGGTGAGTATCGCGCCAACTTGAGAAAGCGCACCATTCGAAACACCAGCAGGACCCGCAGATCGCCTGGCAAGACAAATGCGAACCAAAACGGCAGGACCGCCAGAAGATCAATCACGCCGAGCGGGCTCGAAACAAACTCCCAGCGGGCCTTGCGTTCGCTCGAATGCCGGTGCGGCGCGTGCTCGGCCGCCACCCAAACCCGCAGTCCGTACTCGATGGTGAAAACGACGAGCGACAGGAGCTCGACCGCGATGAACAGCGGCCCATATTGCGCTTGCAACGCAGGCACCGACTCGAGCGTCATCGTGACGAGATTCGTGACGATCAGAACGACGATGAGCCGGCCCACGATCAGACCGGTGCGGTTTCCGATCGCGCCGTGCTCCAGGATCTCGTACAGGCGGCGCCGGAGATCTCTGCGCCAGATATGTCGCGGCATCGCTGCGCTCTACCCGAGCGATATGCCCTGTTCTCGCTCGATTACACGGCCGGTTCAACGGACATGACCTTGAAGGTGTGGGACTCACCCTCGTGGTCGCGGATTGAAACATACTCGCCGGGTGCGAAGGCATGCGCGCCGAAGCGGTATCCGGCCTCGTCGTCGTCGGTCGTGTCCGGGTCGTAGTCGAACACCCATCGGGCGTGCTCCGCCCCGCCCGGCTTGTGCGTGAGTCGCCCGATTTCTTCGTCCGCGCCGCTCCAAAACCTGCGCACCCCGCAATGCTGCCGGTACTTCTGCCAAAGATCAGGGTCGATATGCCCCTTGCCATCGAGCGGCGCCACGAATTCGTAGCCATGATTTGCGGAGCCCATCGGAAACTCCTTTGATCGAGCCAGCTCGAGCCGAATGCGTTTCAACGCATGGGGCAACGACATGGGAGAACTCCTTTGCGAAGTGGACAAGCATAACCTGCGAGCCTGTGGGGATTATCAGATTGAGCGATTGCAACTTTGATATTTATCAAAAGCGCGCATGCGGGCTGGTCAGTGCACTTATCGGCGCCCGCTTCAATTTGATCTATGTCAGGTTCGCTCCAGCCTCATTAGAGGATCATCCGCAAGTGGCCGAAAAGGACGAATTCACATGCGGATGTTGAACGCACTACTGTTCGCAGCAACTCTCGTGGGATGCACACATCAAGCCTGGGCGCAACAGCACTCACATGCAGCGCAGCCCATGGTGGCGCAGGCGCCAGCTCCACCCCAAAGCTCCGCCTCGCCTCCGGCCGCGGTGGCACACGGGGATATGCACACTCCAACCATTTTTACGCTGCGCTCCGGGATCGCACAGGGTCGCATGGTCTATCTCGGCGTCGGCGGCGAAATCGACGGCAAGGTCAATCCGATGCTGGTGGTGCATGAAGGCGAGACCGTGCAGATCAACCTGATCAACGGCGAGGGCGCCGAGCACGATATCGTCATCGATCAATATGCCGCACGCTCGGACCGGGTCTTAGCAATAGGCGCAAGCAGCACGCTCGCATTCACCGCCGACAAGGCTGGTGAATTCATCTACTTCTGCTCGATAGCGGGCCACGCGAAGCCGGAATGGAAGGCCGCATCCAAGTGACACCTGGGGCGCGAGCCACCATCGCCACGATCGCTCCTGAGATCGTGCGCGATCCGACCGAACTGCCGGCGCCCATCCGCGCCCGGCCACCGCAGGTCGTCCGGGTCGACTTGGAGACCGTCGAGCTCAAAGGACAGTTGGACGACAAGATCACCTACAATTTCTGGACCTTCAACGGCAAGGTGCCCGG
>WNFO01012280.1_pt1 | contig 16507 bp, 17 predicted proteins | sample 5400251 | NCBI WGS metagenome assembly WNFO01 (sample SAMN13153354, study PRJNA577476) | soil metagenome | isolation source: 100 cm saprolite under Madrone tree | place: USA:California | collected 2016-06-14 | reverse complement strand
AAGCTCGGAGCCGTGTTCTTTCAGTTCCCGCCTTGGTTCCTCCCGTCCTCGCGGTCCCTCTCGTATGTCGAACAGTGCCAGGAGCGCATGTTTGGGTTTCAGATCGCCGTCGAGTTTCGCAAGCCCGAATGGCTGGATGCGAGGCACCTCGAAGGCACGCGCGCCTTCTTGCATACGCGGGACATTCCGTACATCGCCGTCGATGTTCCACAGGGCCACAAGACGAGCATGCCTCCCGTTTTCGACGTGACCTCGTCGAAGCTGGCCGTGGTTCGGTTCCACGGACGCAACCACGAGACCTGGGAGCTGAAGGGAGCGCCGCCGAACCTTCGCTTTCGCTACGACTACTCAGACACGGAGCTCAGCGACTGGGTGCCTCGCATCAAAGAGATGGAGAAGTCGGCGAAAGAGGTGCACGCACTCATGAACAACAACTACTCCAACTACTCGGTCAAGAATGCCAAGCAGCTGGAGAAGCTGCTCGCCGCCTGGCAGAAATAGCTAAGGAGCCGGAGGTAGGCCGGATCCGCCCAGGTGTGGCGACCTGAGGCGGCGCGCCTCCCCAATGCTGTGGTCGAGAAGGCCGCCGAAGACCGGCTCCGCAAGGTCCACCAGCCGGTAAGGCAAGACCATCGCGTCGCGCCGGGGGAAGCGCGCGGTGCGCACGATGAGCCTCGCCACCCACGCGGCCGAGTACTGCGGGCCGATCGGCGCCTCCGTGGCGGCGAAGAACTCGGTCTTGGTCGAGGCCGGATACACGACGCAGACCTTCACGCCCGATCCCGAAAGCTCCCCCCGCAGCGCGTGCGAGAGACCGACAATCGCGAATTTCGTCGCCGAGTACACCGCCGAATAGGGAGCGGCCCTGAACCCCACCACCGAGGCGACGTTGATGATCACCCCGCGACGGCGCTCGAGCATGGAGGGCAGCACTGCCTGCGTGGCGGCAATGACTCCGGCCAGGTTGGTGGCGATCAGCTCGTCGACTTTCTCCTCGGGCATTTCGTGGAACCTGCCCATCCACCCAAGTCCCGCGTTGTTGACGAGGATGTCGATCCGCTCGTGATCGCGGAGCGCCGAAGCCACGAACGCACTCGCATCGGTGCGACGCCCAACGTCGAGCCGCCTCGTGCTCACGTCCGGGGAGCCTTTCTCGCGGCACTTCTGTGCCACCGCGTTCAAGCGATCCAGGCGCCGCGCGCCGAGCGCGAGGCGCGATCCTTTGCCTGCGAAAGCCAGGGCAGCCGCCTCGCCGATGCCGCTCGACGCGCCGGTGATGGCAACCACAGCCCCCTTCAGCCGCACCCCGCAAGAATAGGTGCGCCGTAGAATCGCGACCATGAAGGCACTGACCTATCAAGGCGTCGGTGACGTCAAGGTGGTCGAAGTGCCCAAACCCGCCGTCACGGGCTCCGGGCAGGCCCTGGTCAAGATCACGCTCGGGGCGGTGTGCGGCTCCGACCTGCACATCCTTCACGGGAACATGCCCATCAACGAGGGGGCGGTGCTCGGCCATGAGTTCGTCGGCGTGGTCGAAGAGGTCGGGCCGAACGTAGAACGCTTCAAGCCTGGCGACCGTGTGGTCTCCAGCTTTTTCACAGCCTGCGGTCACTGCGCGTTGTGCCGCAAGGGCTGGTTCAACCAGTGCGTGAACAAGGCACTCTTCGGCACCGGCGAGCTCTACTTCGGCGGCCTTGGCGGCGGGCAGTCGGAATACGTGGTCGTCCCCAACGCCGACTACACGATGGAGCCCATCCCGGCAGGCATGGTCGACGAGCAGGCGATCTTCGTAGGCGACATTCTCGCCACAGGTCTTTTCGCTGCGGAGAGGGCGGAGATCAAGCCGGGTGATACGGTGGCTGTCATCGGCGCCGGCCCGGTCGGGTTGATGACGACCATGTGCACGCAGCTGTTCGGACCGGCACGGGTCTTTGTCGTCGACATGGTCGACTCGCGCCTCGAAATCGCCCAGGAGCTCGGCGGAATCCCCATCAACGCTTCACGGGTTCACCCGGTCGAGGCGGTGATGGACCAGACCGGGGGCATCGGGGCCGACTCGAGCATCGAGTGCGTGGGATTGATGTCGTCGGTCGACACGGCGATCCGCATCGTGAGAGGCGGAGGGACAATCTCGATGGTCGGGGTACCCCAGGCCGTCTCCGCCGACTTTCCCTTCTATCACATGTGGGTCAAATCACTTACTTTCCGCTCGGGCTGGTGCAACGTTCAGCCATACATGAGGCCGCTTCTCGACCTCATCGCGTCGGGGCGACTCAAGCCGGAAACGATCATCAGCCACCGGATGAAGCTGGCCGACGCCGAGGAGGCGTACCGCATGTTCGACGCCCGCGAAGCCACCAAGATCGTTCTCACTCCCTAAGGGGACCCTAGTCCACGACGCTCTCGCCGGCCGCGTGATCCAGCGCCATCAGGTATCCGCGCGCGCGCTCGCTGAGCGGGTAGCGGTTCTCGAGCTCACGAAAGGCCGGCCCGTGGTCGCTGTGCTCGAGATGCGCCAGCTCGTGCACGATCAGGTAGTCGAGGACCCAGGCTGGGAGGGCGGCCGCCCGCGCGGCGATGCGGATGGCTCCCGACGTGAACGTGCAGCTGCCCCATAGATGCGACATGTCCGCGAAGACGATCGACGTCCAACGCAGCCGTCCGCCGAAATGCCGCTCGTTCAGGTCGCTCGCGCGACCGGCGAGCCTCTCGTCAGAGGGCTTCGATCGCTCGACGCGCTTCTGGAGTCGCCGGCTCATCACTTCCGCCCATTTGTGGCGCTCTGCCTGGGACATCCAATCCGGCACGAGCAGCTCGAGGACGCCGGCTCGCAGCCGCGCTGCGACCGTGCGTCGCCGCCTTCGGGTGGCAACTATGCGGACGGGCGGCGGAAACGCGTTTGCGGGACTGTTCAAGCCGTTGTGCTCCGATGTTGCTGAGACGGGGTGTTCGTACGCGATTCTAGGCGGGCGAGTGAGCGCCTGGAAACCCTGGTTGTTAAGCGCGTTTTCCGACACATACTTAGGATTGCCCAAAGCGTGCCCAGAAGCCTCGTCATCGGAAACGGCAACGTGCTGGTTGGTTTCGATGCCAACTATTCGGTTCGCGACATCTACTTTCCGCGGGTTGGCGACGCGAACCAGACCATGGGCAACCTCTGCCGGACCGGGTTCTTCATCGACGGCAAGTTCGCCTGGATTTACGACGACGGCTGGGAACGCAAGCTGGGTTACGTCGAGGATTCGCTGGTCACCGACGCCACGCTGAAGAACGGCAGGCTTGGCATCTCGGTCAAATTCACGGATTACGTCGACCTCGCGCGCAACTGGTTCATCCGCAATGTCGAGGTGACGAGCCCGTCGGGCTTCAACGTCGGCCGCGTCTTCTTCCACTACGACTGGTACATCGAAGGCTCGGACATCGGCAACACCGTCGCCTATGACCCAAGGCATCGCGGCGTGATCGCTTACAAGGGCAACCGCTACTTTCTCATCGGTGGCGTCTCGGGCCCTGAGTTCGGGATCGACACGTGGGCCAACGGCAAGAAGGGAAATGGGCTAGCCGGGACGTGGGTCGACGCCGAGGACGGCGTGCTGGGCCGCAACCCGATCGAGCAGGGGTCGGTCGACTGCACAGTCGGCTTCGACTTCGGGCCGGCCGCTCCGGGCGAGCCCCGGTCGGTGTGTCACTGGGTGTGCATGGGCGCGCGACTCAGCGAGGTTTCCGCTTACGGGCAGGACCTGATCATCGGCCGCGGGCCGGGGGTGTATATCCAGCGCACGCGTACCTACTGGCAGGTGTGGTGCGAGAAGGACCACCGCCACATCGACGAGGAGCTGGGCGCCGATGTGACGCAGCTCTATCGCCGGAGCATCCTCACCGCCCGCACACACGCGGACAACCACGGCGCGATCATCGCCGCGACAGACTTCGACATCACGAAGTTCGCGCGCGACACCTACGCCTATGCGTGGCCGCGTGATGGCGCGCTGGTTGCGAACGCCCTTGATCGCGCCGGGCACGAGGACATCACGCGCCAGTTCTTCACGTTCTGCCAGGAATCGTTGGTGGAAGAGGGGTTCTTCCTGCACAAGTACACCCCCTACGGCAACCCGGGGAGCTCGTGGCTCCCATGGGTCGACGCCCGTGGCGCGCGCACGCTGCCGATCCAGGAGGATGAGACCGGGCTCGTCCTCTGGGCACTCTGGCAGCACTACAAGATTCACCGCAACCTCGACTTCGTGGTCGGTCTCTACACCTCGCTGGTCGTCCCCGCGGCCGATTGGATGGTGTCTTACGTCGACCAGCGGAACGGCCTGATCCAGCCCTCGTGGGACCTCTGGGAGGAGCGGTGGGGTGTGCACGCGTTCACGGTGGGTTCGGTTTGGGGTGGGCTCGACGCTGCCCGCAGCTTTGCCGAGCTCTTCGGGGACGGCCCCGCCGCCTCGCGTTATCGCGACGCCGCCGAACGTTTGAAGGAGGCCGCCGACACGCACCTGTACACGTCCGAGCTCGGCCGATTCGCGCGGCGAATCGCCGTCGAAGAGGACGGCACGATGACCGTCGACATGGTCATCGACAGCGCGATCAATGGACTGTGGCGATTCGGCATGTACGCACCCGACGAGACGCGCATCGCCGAGACCATGGCTGCGATCCGCGACCAGCTCACGAACAATGCGGCCGCGGGCGGGATCGCACGCTACCGGGACGACTACTACTTCAGGGTCGAGCCTGACATCCAGAAGGTGCCCGGCAACCCGTGGTTCATCTGCACCATGTGGCTGGCCCAGTGGTACATCGCGGTCGCCAAGACCACCCACGACCTGAAGCTCGCGCGGGACATCATCAACTGGGTCGTCGCGCACCAGATTCCGGGCGGCTTGCTCTCAGAGCAGCTCGACCCCAACACCGGCGCTCCGCTGTCGGTGTCGCCATTGACCTGGTCGCATGCCGAGTTCATCGCCACGGTCGACGAGTTCTGCCGCAAATCGGAGAGGTTGCGCCGCTCCTCGATATCGACAGTTGTTCCGAAGCCGGCAAACTCCTAGAGCGGGATATTGCCGTGTTTGCGCGAGGGCCGCTCTATGGTTTTTCGCTGCCCTAGCTCCAGGCCGCGGATTAGAGCGCGGCGAGTCTCGCTGGGTTCGATCACGTCGTCGATGTAACCGCGCTCGGCGGCCACGTAAGGGTTGGCGAAGCGCGCGGTGTACTCGGCCACCAGCTCCTTCCGCCGCGCGGCCGGATCCGGAGCCGCCGCCAGGTCGCGTTTGTAGATGATGTTGACCGCCGCCTCGGGCCCCATCACCGCGATCTCGGCCGTGGGCCATGCCAGGTTCAGGTCGGCGCCCATCTGCTTCGGCGACATGACCGTGTATGCGCCTCCGTAGTCCTTGCGCGTGATGACCGCGAGCTTCGGCACCGTCGCCTCGGCATACGCGTAGAGCAGCTTGGCGCCGTGCCGGATGATCCCGCCGTGCTCCTGGTCGCGGCCGGGCAGGTAGCCGGGCACGTCGACGAAGGAGACGATCGGGATTCCGAACGCATCGCAGAAGCGGATGAACCGCGCCGCCTTCACGGACGCGTTGATGTCAATCGCTCCGGCGAGCACCTTGGGCTGGTTGCCGACGATGCCGGCGACGTGCCCGCCAAGCCGCCCGAAGCCGACGATGATGTTCGGCGCGAAGAACGGCTGCACCTCGAAGAACTCGCGATCGTCCAGCACGCGGGCGACGAGCTCACGCATGTCGTAAGGCTTGTTGGGCGCCTCGGGCACGATCGCCTGCAGCTCTGGGTCCGCTCGCTCGGGATCGTCGGTGGTCGGCAGGTATGGCGGCCGCTCACCATTGCTCGAAGGCAGATACGAGAGCAGGCGGCGAACGCCGGCGGCGCATTCCTCTTCTGTCTTGGGTAGGAAGTGCGCGACTCCGGACGTCACGTTGTGCACGTCACCACCGCCGAGCTCCTCGAAATTCACGTGCTCACCGGTGACCACGCGAATGACCTCTGGACCCGTGATGAACATGTAGCCCTGGCCGGCGACAATGAAGATGAAGTCCGTGATGGCCGGCGAATACACGGCTCCACCGGTGCACGGTCCGGCGATGATGCTCAGCTGCGGAATCACACCGGACGATCGCACGTTGCGATAGAAGATGTCCGCATAACCGGCGAGGGCGACGACGCCCTCCTGGATGCGAGCGCCACCGGAGTCGTTGATGCCGATGATCGGCACGCGGTTGCGCAGCGCCAGCTCCTGGACCTTGACGATCTTCTCGGCGGTGACCTCGCCCAGCGAGCCGCCGTACACCGTTGCGTCATAGGCATACACGGCGACCGGGCGGCGGTCGATCTCACCGAAGCCCGCGACCACCCCGTCACCGGCGACCCTGCGGTCCTCCATGCCGAACCCGTAGGCGCGGTGCGTGGCAAACAGGTCGAGCTCTACGAACGTGCCCTCATCGACGAGCATCTCGACACGCTCACGCGCAGTGGACAGACCCTTGGCGCGCCTCTTGTTGGCGGCCTCGTTCTCGGAGTGAAGCGCCTGGTATCTGCGCTTGCGGTACTGGTTGATCTTCTGCTCGGAGACGGAGGCGGGGCCGCGCTCCGGCGGGGCGACATCTTCGACGCTCGGGGTCGTGCGCCGAACGGGAGACATGCTCTTTGGTCTGCGGGCGGCCATACCGCATATCGTAGGCGCCGTGCCCGAGTACGGCCCTCAGCTGGATCTCGACCGCGCGATGACGCTGCGTCAATTGCGCACCTTCAAAGCGGTGGCCGACCTCAGCAGCTTCAGCCAGGCCGCGCAGCAGTTGCGGCTCAGCCAGCCGTCGGTCTCGTACCAGGTCAAAGAGCTCGAGGAGGCGCTCGGAGTGCCGCTGCTGGATCGACTCGGCAAACGCGTGCAGCTCACCGAGGCGGGGTCGATCCTCTACGGATACGCGCGCCGTACCCTCGACATCCTCGACGAAGCCGCGCTGGAGCTCGAGGAGCTGCGTGGCATCAAGCGCGGCAACCTGCGCGTCGGTGCCAGCACGACGGTCGGCATCTACCTTTTGCCCGCCGCCCTCGGCGCGTTCAAGAAGCTGCATCCTGGGCTCGTCATCTCACTCGAGATCGGGACGCGCGCACGCGTGCAGGAGCAGGTCTTGAACAACGAGCTGGACCTGGCTGTCGTCGGCCCTGCACTCAAGGACTCAGACCTCGCCATCCTGCCGTTTCTCACTGACGAGCTCGTTGTCGTGGCGCCGTCGAATCACCGGCTCGCGGAGAAGCGCGGGCTCAGCTTGAAGGACCTCTCCGACCAGCCGTTCGTGATGCGCGAGCCCGCGTCCGGGAGCCGCTGGTCGCTGGAGAAGGCGGCGCGCAAGGCGGGCGCCAAGCTGCACGTCGCGATGGAGCTGGGCTCGAACGGGGCCATCAAGCATGCCGTGGAGTCAGGGCTCGGGCTCGCGGTGCTTTCGCGATACGCCTGCGCGCTGGAGCTGTCGAGCGGCCGCCTGGTCGAGCTCAACGTGCGTGGCTTCCCGATCCGCCGTGACTGGCACATCGTCCATCTACGCCGCCGGCGGTTGCCGGCGTCGGTGCAGGCGTTCATCGCTTTCTTGAAAGATCCGGTGTGGCTGGCGCGCGACGGCAGGCGCGGCCGCACCCGGCCGCCGACGGATTAGTTGGAGCGTCTGCGAAGAGCCGCCGTCGACCTGTTCTCGCGCCCGGCCTTCTACTGGGCCCTCGCGGCCGTGTTCTGGATCAGGGTGGTCGTGTTCACCGTGCTCACCGCGCGGCAGGGTGGTCGTGTTCACACTGCTCACCGCGCGGCGGCTCGACACCGAGGGGATGTGGGAGGGTGCGCATGCCTATCTGACCAATCCCGGCCACATGTACGACGCGGCCGCCGAGTTTCTCGCGCGCACGCACGTCATCGCCCAGCCAGGCGGCCTGGATGCGTTCGTCAGCCCGCCTCCTGTTGCGCTCCTCGCCGTTCCCGTCGCGCTGCTTCCAAAGAACGTGGCGGTCCCGGTGTGGACCGCGTTCGACGGCGCCGCGCTGATCATCGCCCTCATGCTCCTCTACCGCGTGCTCGCGCCGCGGCACCGGCTCGCGACTCCGATCTTCTGGCTCGTCGCCGGGTACTTTCCGCCGCTGTTCGCGGACGTCTCTTCGGGACAGCGAGGCGGGGTGCTGCTGCTCGGTGCGGCCGCATCGATCTGGCTGGAGCCCAGCCTGCCGTGGCTCGCCGGCGCTGTGGGCGGCATCGTCGCCTCGCTGAAGTACTACCCGGCCGCGATGATCATCGGCCCGAGGCCGGAGCACAGGGTTCGTTACGCGGTGAGCCTCGGCCTTGTGCTCGTGGCCGTCACCGTGATCAGTTTCGTCCCGCTCGGGATTGGCGGGGCCCTGCATTACTACCAGCACGTCTTGATACCGTCGCTGGCTTCGCACAACAGCGACTGCGCGTACGACTCCGTGCGAACTCTGTTCACGCGGACGATCGGCGGCGAGACGTACAACCAGCCCACCGGCCACGGCTACGTGCCGGTCACCTCGCCGATCCGCCTGCCCGCACTGGCACTCTTCCTTTCCTATCTGAGCGCCGTCCTGTTCGCGTTCGGTGCGGTTTGGGCCGCGTGGCGAAGCGGATGGAATCCCGCGTACGGCATGTCGCTCGGGTTTGCGCTCGGCGCGCTCATCCCCAACGAGGTTTGGCCGTATCAGTGGCTGCCGCTGCTGCCGCTGATCCTCATCCTCGCGGTCCGCGCGATCGAACGCCGCCGCGTGTTCACGCTCGCGCTGCTGGCGATCTTCCTTCTGGGTTTCGTGCGCCAGCCTTGCGACTTCTTCTTCCCCAACCTGTGGACTGTGGCCGCGATCGCCGTCTTCGTTTTGGGCGTGTGGGAGAATCGACTTTTCCGGGCTTCTTGATTCACCGGGAGGGTCGCGAATGCCGCTCAACGCTGATGTCAGCTTCACCTGGGTCGGTCACGGCACCTGGAAGGTCCGCAGCGCAAAGCGGAAGGACGTACTTATCGACCCGTGGGTGATGGGCAATCCGGTGGCGCCCGAGGAATTGAAGAAGGTCGACAAATGCGACCTCATGCTCATCACGCACGGCCACTTCGACCACATCCATGACGCGCTCGAGATCGCGCGCGCGACCAAACCCAAGATCGTCAGCAACTTCGAGATAACGAGCTGGCTCGGATCGAAAGGCATCGAGGGCGAAACGTTAATCGGCGGCAATCAGGGCGGCACCATCGACGTCGGCGGAATCAAGACCACGCTCGTCCACGCGGAGCACTCGTGCGGCATCTCCGACGGCGCCGAGATCGTGTACGGCGGACAAGCATGCGGGTTCGTGATCGAGTTCGAGAACGGATTCACGGTCTACTTCGCCGGCGACACGGACGTCTTCGGCGACATGGCGCTGATTGCCGAGCTGAGCGACTTCGACGTCGCTTTCTTGCCGATCGGCGGCTTTTACACGATGGGGCCCGAGCGCGCAGCCAAGGCCGTGTCCCTGCTCGGTGTCAAGACGGTGGTGCCGATGCACTTCGGCACCTTCCCGCCGCTCACCGGGCGGCCCGGCGCCCTCCAGGAGCTGGTCGGCTCCGGAATCGAGGTCCTCGACATCAAGCCGGGCGACACGGTCTAACGACAGCCACGCCCTCGCGGGCCTGCTAGCGTGGTCGGGGTGAAGTTCCGGTACTCCCGGTGGGACGGCACGCAGCGGCTCGACGACCTCGACGCCGGCGACGTCCTCGACGCCCTGTCGGACGACCTCATGAACTACGGCGACCTCAACGCCGCCTTGCAGCGCCTGCTGCGATGGGGCGCGCCGAACATGCCCGGCCTGGAGCAGCTCCTCAAGCAGCTGCGCGAGGCGCGGGAGCGCGAGCTGGGCCGTTACAACCTCGATTCAACCGTCGAGCAGCTGCGCCAGGAGGTGCAGGACGTCATCGACACAGAGCGTGGGGGGATCGACCGCCGTCTCGACGAAGCCGCCACTCCTGAGGCACGCAAGCTGCTGGAAAGGATCGCCCGGCAGCGTCGCGAGCAGCTCGACCGGCTACCCGACGACCTGGGCGGGCGGGTCAAGTCGCTGCGCGACTACGAATTCGTCGACGACGCCGCGCGCCAGAAGTTCGAGGAGCTGATGCAGAAGCTGCAGAAGCAGATGGTCGACCAGATGTTCCAGGGCTTGAAAGGATCGATCCAGCAAATGCAGGGCCAGGACCTCTCGCGGGTTCGCGACATGGTGCGCGAGTTGAACAAGATGCTCGAAGACCGCATGGAGGGCCGGACTCCGGACTTCAACGGTTTCATGGAGCGGTTCGGCGACATGTTCCCGCCCGGCATCAACAGCCTCGATGAGCTGCTTGAGCACCTGCAGCGCCAGATGGCGCAGATGCAATCGCTGCTGCAGAGCCTGAGCCCTGAGGCGCGCGAGGAGCTGCGCCAAATGATGGACGCCCTTCTTCAGGACGACTCGCTGCGACTCGAGCTCGCGCGTCTGTCGGGGTTCATGCAGGCGATGATGCCGCCGTCGGAGATGGCCGAGCGCTATCCCTTCTTCGGCGAGGACCCGCTCTCGATGGGCGAGGCGATGGGTCTCATGGAGCGCCTGCAACAGATGGACCGGCTCGAGTCGCAGCTGGAGCGCGGCAGCTTCCGTCCGGATGACGTCGACCGATCGCTCGCGCAGGAGCTGCTCGGCGAGGAGGCGAGGCAGGCACTCGACCAGCTCCGCAAGCTGACCGAGGTGCTCGAGAAGGCTGGATACGTCGAGCGCAAGGGTCGCCGGATGGAACTGACCCCGCGCGGCATGCGGCGAATCGGCCAGTCGGCGCTGCGCGACATCTTCGACCAGCTCAAGAAGACCCGCATGGGCCAGCACCAGCTGTTTCGCGGCGGGATAGGCAACGATGCCTCGGATGAGTTGAAGGGCTACGAGTACGGCGACCCCTTCTTGCTCGACATGAAGGAGACGCTCTTCAACTCTCTGGTGCGCGAAGGCCCCAAGGTGCCGGTCCACCTCAACGCGAAGGACTTCGTCGTGCACCGCACCGAGCACGTCACCCAGGCGTCGACCGTGCTGATGATCGACATGAGCCGCTCGATGTTCCTGCGCGGCTGTTTCCTGGCGGCCAAGAAGGTGGCCATCGCCCTGGACTCGCTCATCCGCAGCCAGTACCCACGCGACTCGCTGTACGTCGTCGGGTTTTCGAACTACGCGGTCGAGCTCAAACCCCAGACGCTGCCCCAACTCGCGCTCAACGACTACGTGTACGGCACCAACATGCAGCACGGCTTCCAGCTCGCGCGTTCGCTGCTGGCCAAGCACCGCGGGAACCGCCAGATCATCATGATCACGGACGGCGAGCCGACCGCCCACATCGACGAGGACAATGGGCGCGCGTATTTCGCGTACCCGCCCACTTTCAAGACCATCCAGCAGACGCTTCGAGAAGTGCGGCGCTGCACCCGCGACCGCATCGTCATCAACACGTTCATGCTCGAGCGGGGGCCGTATTTGACGGAATTCATCAATCAGATGACCCGGATCAACAAGGGGCGGGCATTCTTCGTCTCGCCGGACCGGCTGGGCGAATACGTCCTGGTCGACTACGTCAGCGGCAAGCAGCGCCGGCGGGCGAGCAGCCGCCGCTCTTCTCGGATCGCGTAACAAAGACTCGCCCGTTTGCAGCAGGCGGTTGACCGGGCCAGATGCTTATGATCGGAAACGTGCCCGCCAGGCAGAACGCCGCATGAAAGCCGCCCCCCAGCGCCCCCACCTGGGAGGGGCTCCCGGCGAGGTTCCCGAGCGGCGCAACCTCAGCCCGGCCGCGCTCTATGAGCACGCCATCCGGCGCGACGAGGCGGTGATCGTGTCCACGGGCGCGCTGACGGCGGAGACGGGCAAGCACACCGGCCGGTCGCCCAAGGACAAGTTCTTCGTCAAGGAGCCGACCAGCCGCGACGCCATCTGGTGGCACCCCGGCAACCAAGCGATCTCGACAGCGAGCTTCGATGGTTTGCTCGCCCGGATGGAGGAGTTCAGCCGCGAGAACAACGTCTACACGCAGGACGTTTTCGCGTGCGCCGACCTGCACCACCGGCTCCGCGTTCGGGTCATCACCGAGTTCGCCTGGCACAGCCTGTTCGCGCGCAATCTGTTCATCAGGCCCACGGCCGACGAGCTTGTCAACTTCGAGCCTGATTTCACGGTCATGGCGCTGCCTTCGGTCAAGGCCGACCCCGCTCGGGACGGTACGCACAGCGAGACGTTCATCCTGGTCAACCTCGGGCGCCACATGGTCCTCATCGGCGGCACCGAGTACGCGGGCGAGATCAAGAAGTCGATCTTCACCGCCCTCAACTACCTGCTCCCGGCCAAAGGCGTCTTTCCGATGCACTGCTCGGCCAACGTCGACGAGGACGGAGGCGATGAGGCCATTTTCTTCGGCCTCAGCGGTACGGGCAAAACGACCCTGTCGGCGGATCCGAGCCGCCGCCTCATCGGAGACGACGAGCACGGCTGGAGCGACTCCGGCGTGTTCAACTTCGAAGGCGGCTGCTACGCGAAGACGATTCGCATCCACAAGGAATCCGAGCCCGAGATCTACGCGGCGGTGGAGAGCTTCGGCACGATCCTCGAGAACGTCGTCTACGACCCGCGAACGCGGGTACTCAGATCCGCTTCTACTTCCTGTCCGGCTACACCGCGAAGGTCGCCGGCACGGAGCGCGGCGTCACCGAGCCCGAGCCGATCTTCAGCACGTGCTTCGCCGCCCCATTCCTGGTGCTGCCTCCTGAGACCTACGCCGACATGCTCATCGACCGGGTCAACCGTCACCAGGCCCAGGTGTGGATGCTGAACACTGGTTGGGTCGGCGGCCCTTATGGGGTCGGCAAGCGGATGTCGATCGCGCATACGCGGGCGATCGTGAGCGCGGTGGTGGAGGGGAGGCTGCGCGACGTGCCGACTCACGTCGACCCGATCTTCGGGCTGCACATCCCCGACCGTGTCCAAGGGGTTCCGGCCGAGGTGCTGGACCCGCGTAGCGCCTGGGCCGATCCCGACGCCTACGACCGGCAGGCCATCAAGCTCCGCCGTCTGTTCGAGGAGAACATCCACTCCATCGGCAAGAACGCCGCCACTGCCGGATAGACGCTGAAGTTCGCAATCGTCGGCAGCAGGCGATTCTCGGACCCGGAGCGCGTCACCGCATATGTGAGCTCGCTGCCCCCGCGCTCTTCCATCATCACAGGGAGCGCCAGCGGGGTCGACGCGGCCGCGACGAAGGCGGCTCGTGCCAAGAACATCCCGGTGCAGGTCATGCCTGCCTCGTTCGACGAGCTCGCGGACGCGAGCAAATCGGCAGCCCGCAACCAGCGTCTGGTTGATGCGTGCGACGTGCTCGTCGCCTTCTGGGACGGCGCCTCCAAGGGCACCCGTGCCACGGTCGACCGCGCCCTGGACTCCGGGAAGGAAGTCCACGTCTTCGTCGCCAATTAGACTGGTTTCATGGCCGTCGCGATCGCGGTGCGCGCGCGGTTCTTCGCTCGGTTGCGCGAACAGGCCGGCACGGACTCGGAAAGTGTCGAGGTCGAGCGCGGCTCGACGGTCGCCGATGTCTACGACGCGCTGCGCAAGGCACACCCGGCGCTGGATCCGAATCGTGAATCGGTGCGCATCGCGGTCAATCAGGAGTTCGCGGACTGGGATGTGATCGTCGCCGCCGGGGATGAGGTCGCCTTCATCCCTCCGCTGAGTGGCGGCACCCATGCCGTCGGTGTTTTCTTCGAGCTCACGACCGACCCCCTGGACGGGCGGCGATTGGAGGCAGCCGTCGCCCACAAGGGCGCCGGCGCCATCTGCACGTTCACCGGGATCGTCCGGGACACGTCGCGCGGGAGGTCTGTGACTCACCTCGAGTACGAGGCCTACGCCGAGATGGCGACCTCTGAGATGCGCAACATAGCCGGCGAGATCGCGCAGCGATGGCCCGAAGCGCGCGTGGCCATGGCCCACCGCACCGGCCGTCTGGAGATCGGCGAGGCCTCGGTCGTCGTCTCCGTCTCATGCCCGCACCGGGCCGAAGCGATCGACGCGTGCCGGTGGGGGATCGACCGCCTCAAGGAGTCGGTGCCGATCTGGAAGAAAGAGCACGCGGCGGACGGCACGTACTGGATCGAGGGCGATACGGCAAAACGCAGTTAGGGCTTTGGTTTGGTCTGCATTTCTTTGAGGACGCGCATATCGCGCCGGACGCCGAACGGAATCTGAATCAACATCAGGGCGCCCCCGATCAGTATCGAGATCCCTGCAAGCAAGCGGCTCTGAAAAAAGGCGCCGAAAACGATCCCCGTAGTCGCGATTGCCAGGCCCGACAGCGCCAACCAGCGCTTTTTGACGATCATCGCCAGGATCAACCCCAAATCAGTCCTTGACGCGGGCGACGGATACGCCGTCCCTGATCGGGACGACCACGCTTTCCAGCCGAGGGTTCGTCGCCTCCAGCTCGTTGTAGAAGGCGACGTTGCGCGCCTGCTGGTTCTTGGGCTTGACCACCTCGCCCTGCCGCAGCGCGTTGTCGGCGATCAGCAGCCCGCCGCCGTCGAGGTGCTGGAGGCAAAGGTCGAACGCCTTGCGGGTCACGTCCTCGGACTTGAACCCATTGAGCAAGTCGATGAAGCATGCGTCGAAGCGGGCGTTCAGCTTCTCGAGGCCGGTCACCGCGTTCTCCTCCAGCACCAGGGCCTGCTTCGCCAGGCCGGCGGCCGCGAAGTTGGCGCGCGCCCTGAGCGCCCGCTCGTGATCTATCTCGTACGTGGTCAGGTTGCCGCCCGACGTCCCGCGCAGCAGCCAGATCCCGCTGTACCCGATCGCCGTCCCGAGCTCGAGCACCCGCTTGGCGCCCGCGATTCGCACGAGCAGATAAAGGAACGCGCCCTCGTGCGCGTCGACGATGGGGATGTTCTCGCGGTGCGCCTCCTCCTCCATTCGCGCCAGCACGGGATCACGCGCAGACAGAAGGCCGTCGAGATAATCCTGAAGCTCGTCGGTGACCACAACCGTGTTCATGCCAAGAAGACTAATAGCATCGGTTGGAGCGTCGTGATGTATTCGTCCAGGCGCTCCACCGCGCCCGCAAGCACGTTTTCGTCGAGCTGCGGCGCCGGCAGGGTCTCGTAAAGTCGCGACCACCCCCGATCCCATGGCTCGAGCTCAGCGCGCGGCAGATGCGCCTTGACCTCCACCATGCGCTCGCGGAAATAGTCGAACGCGCGCTGGTTGGCGTCTGCCTTGCCTTCGAAATGGAGCCCGATCTCGAGCCGGCCCGCGCCAGCGTGGTGCCAGACCTCGAAGTGGAGCTCAGGATGGCCGTAATGGAGCTTGCAAAGCCGGCTGTGTCCCCGGCTGGTTTCGAATGCTTTGAGGTCCTGGGGGAGCTTTGACTTGAGGCTCTTGCGCAGCGCGGTGAAGAAGTCGACCGGAGCCATCGCCGCCGCGCGTACCAACGCATCCGAATATATCTCGTAAAGTTGCGCTCAGTGGCTTACATACCGACCGTCACCGAGAACGAAGGCGGCAACCGCGAGCGCTCGTTCGACATCTACTCGCGCCTGCTCAAGGACCGCATCATCCTTATCGGCCGGCCCATCGACGATGTCGTCGCCAACCTGGTGGTGGCGCAGCTCATCTACCTCGCCGCGGACGACCCCGAGAAGGAGATCCAGATCTACGTCAATTCACCGGGTGGCGCCGTCAGCGCCGGTTTCGCCATCTACGACACGATGCAGTACGTGCAATCGCCGATCTCGACCGTCTGCATCGGCCGAGCCGCGAGCTTCGGCACGGTGGTCCTCATGGCGGGCGCCAAGGGCCGCCGATTCTCACTGCCCAGTGCCACCATCCACATGCATCAACCGCTCATCGGCGGCAAGGGTCTCCAAGGCCAGGCCAGCGACCTCGACATCCACGCGCGTGAGATCGTCCGTATCAGGAGCGTCCTCAACGAGCTGATCGCGAAGCACACAGGTCAGGCGCTGGAGCGAGTCGAGCGGGATACCGACCGCGACTTCTTCCTCAACCCGGAGGAGGCGGTCGAGTACGGACTGATCGACGGCATCATCCAGCAGACGCCGGTTCCTGTCCTGGCCGCCACTTCCACTCGCTAAAGCGGAGACAAAACCAGCCGACCAGCAGAACTCCGATGATCGCCGGCAGTGGCGCCGGCACCAGCGCGGCCACCAGGGCGCCGATGGAGAGCAGCAACCAGTCGTGCCAGCGTGCCCTGCCCCAGATCGACAGGGCCAGGCTCACCAGCGCCAGGTCGGTGGGCAGAGCGTGCGGCGCCGCGACGACTCCGCCCGCCACCACGATGGCCGCCGCCGACGGGAAATCATTGCGGCGCCGCCAGGCCAGCAGTACGACCGCGGCGATGGCCACCAGCGTCAGGGCAGCGACCCCGAGCGTCTGGAACCGGGGCCCGACGAGCAC
>WNFO01002038.1_pt1 | contig 16507 bp, 14 predicted proteins | sample 5400251 | NCBI WGS metagenome assembly WNFO01 (sample SAMN13153354, study PRJNA577476) | soil metagenome | isolation source: 100 cm saprolite under Madrone tree | place: USA:California | collected 2016-06-14 | reverse complement strand
GCACCGGACTCTATCTGCGCGCATTGCTCGAGGGCCTGGCCGACCTGCCGCTGCGTTCGGAAGAGCTGCGGGAGCGTTTGCGCGCATCCGCCGTAGAGCACGGCCCCGGACATTTGCACGCGATGCTCGCGCGTCTGGACACGCAGGCCGCCAGACAAATTTCTTCCGCCGACGAACAAAAGCTCATTCGCGCAATCGAAATTTGCCTGCTCGCCAAAAGGCCGTTAACCGAAATACACCGGGAGGGAAGAACGCCGCTGACTGGCTGGCGCATTTTGAAGCTTGGACTGCAGCCGAACCGCGAAGCGCTGCACCAACGCATACACAACCGCACCGATGCGATGTTGCATGCCGGCTGGCTGGACGAAGTATCGCGTCTGATAGCGAGCGGGCTAGCTGAAAACGCCAAGCCATTTAATTTTATCGGCTATCGCGAATTGCGCAGCCATCTGCGGGGAGAGATCACGCTCGATGGCGCTCGTGCTGCGATCCAACAGGGCACGCGGCAGTATGCCAAGCGTCAGCTCACCTGGTTCCGCCGTGAAAAAAATGTCCAGTGGCTCAGCGGATTTGGCGATAATGAGTCTTTGCAGTCTGCGGCCCGCGCTTGGCTAAACGCTCAATTCGAGCGAGATTCGTTGCGTTCCTGATTGCGTTAACGTTTGTTCGGGAGAGCTGCGATGTCTAATTTTGTCCAGATCACACCGTTCATGAATGTCCGGAATATTGAAGAAGCGCTGACCTTCTTCAACGACATTCTCGGTTTTGAAACGCAGCTGCGCGAGCACAATTACGCCTATATCCATCGCGAAACCGTCGGCTTCCGTATCTTGGAGCAAAAGGACGGCGATGCTGCGCCACCCGGCACACGGCGCTTAGCCTGCTACGTTGACGTTCGCGATGTTGATCAGCTCCACGCGGAACTCAAGCCCAAACTGGACGCGCTTCCCGCGGGTGATGTGTACGGCCCAGTGAATCAGCCCTACGGGCAAAGAGAATTACTGGTGCTTGCACCGGACGGAAACCTGATCGCCTTTGGGCAAACAGCATGAGGCGTGAAAGTCACAAAAGGCACGGCCCTAGATTTTCCGGCATTTCCCGCTGCGCCTGCATCAGGCGTATACTCGGCTTAATGCCACACTCTCGCTTCGTATCCGGCAGAACCGCTTGTTTTCTCTGCTCCCCGGCACAATGAAAACCACGCAAGCCATTCCTTCCACTGAACGCGCTCTCCTGGTCGGCGTTGCCTGGAAGCGTTCTCCACGCGTTCCCGGAATACCCGCAGGCACGCCCGAACGCGAATCGCTCGCCGAGCTGGTCGAACTGGCGCGCAGCGCCGGCGCGGCCATCGCCGGAACCGTTTTCCAGCTGCGCGATAAAGCCGATCCGGCCACGCTCGTCGGCCGCGGCAAGCTCGATGAAATTCTCGCTGAAGCCAATGCCAAAGACGCGCCACTGATTATTTTCGATAGCGACCTCTCGCCCGTGCAGCAACGCAACATCGAAGAGCACACCACGCGCCGCGTCATCGATCGCACGCAGCTCATTCTGGATATTTTTGCCAGACACGCGCGCAGTCGCGAAGGCCAGTTGCAAGTGGAACTGGCGCAATTGAACTACATGCTTCCGCGCCTCACCGGCAAGGGCACTGCGATGTCCCGGCTTGGCGGCAAAAGCGGCGGCGGTGGTTCCGGCGGAACGGGCGGGGGAGCCGGCCGCATCGGCGTTCGCGGCCCTGGTGAAAAGAAACTGGAAACAGACCGCCGCCGGATTCGCGACCGAGTGTCAAAAATAGAAAAAAATATTGAAGGGGTACGCAAACAACGCGCTCTTCGCCGCGAAGCGCGCAATTCCGTGCCACTGGGGACCATCGCGCTGGTCGGCTACACCAACGCCGGGAAATCCACGCTGTTTAACGTGCTGAGCCGTGCTGAAGTGCTGGTCTCGTCGCGCATGTTCGCCACGCTTGATCCCACCATTCGCGCGCTCCGCCTGCCGTCAGGCCGCCGCGTCTTGCTTTCCGATACCGTCGGATTTATTCGCGCCTTGCCCAAGGGTTTGTTGAATGCTTTTCGCGCCACGCTGGAAGAAGTGCAGGAAGCCGCGCTGATCGTGCACGTCAGCGATGTCTCCAGTGCTCATAATCAGGAACTCGACCAAGCCGTGAAAAAGATTCTTGCCGAGCTCGGTGTTGCCGGTCGTCCTACAATTCATGTGTGGAACAAAATTGATTTGCTCCCTCCTGACGAACGCATCGAATGGCAAAAAGCCGCGACGCATCCGCCCGAAGGAACCGAACCCCCAGTTTTGGTTTCGGCGGTCACCGGAGAAGGTCTCGACGAACTTCTAAAGCGCATGGACAACGCGCTGCCAGGCGATCCGGTGGAAAGGCTTTCATTGCGTCTGCCGCTTAGCGAAGGACGCACGCTCGCCATGGTTCACGCGCTTGGTCACGTATATCATTCAGAGTTGGCCGACGGGCATATGTTGCTCGATGCTGAACTTCCGGTTTCTGTGGCGCGCCGTTTGAACTTACACGACTTTTCCGTCAACGGAACTTTCTAGCGGCCGCCATCGTTTACAAGAAAGAGAGGTGACTCGTGGTTGGATTCTTACTGTGGTGCATCTTGTTTGTGCTTTGCTGGCCGCTCGCTCTGCTTGCGCTGGTCGCCTTTCCGTTTGTGTGGCTCATCAGCCTGCCATTTCGAATCATCGGCATCACGCTGCACGGAGTTTTTGGTTTGCTGAGCGCGATTCTGCTCTTCCCGGCGCGCCTGCTGCGCGGGCCGCGGGCGATCTAAAAACACACGGTCGGCTCGCGCCATTTCGCTCTGTCGTGACATTCGAGTAAACAACACAGAAACTGCCGGTAATCCCTGATTTTTCAATGTTCTTGCGGTCCCTACAGGGCATGCCGAAGCGCTGCCAGAACGGTGGAAATCCTTGTGGAAATCGCCGCGACCGGGTTTCCCCAAAGGTTATACTCTGCACGGCGAATATTTTTCAACGAATTCAAACACCTACATAAGTGATTGAAAACAAGTATGTTATTGTAAGTTACTGAGCGATGAACGTCTCTTTTGCTGTAAATTCCAGCGCTATTTCGTTTTGCGAATTTGCACAGCGATAGGGCATTCCTGTTACGAAAAGGTATACGTACTGCTATTTTTCCCAGCCAATTCGCTGTTAACCCTCAAGTACCCCTTGGCGTCAGAAATCGCCCTTTCTGCTGCCGTTGACGGCTACCAACTCGAAGCTTATAGTCGTTTTGGCGCCGTATCCGAACCAGTTTGCGGTTGCGGGCGCTTGCGCCTATGAACCTTCCCAATTCACTTACGCTGCTGCGCATCTTTTTTGCGCCCCTGCTCATTGCGGTGCTCCTGACCCGCAGCCCCAATGTCGAGTTATGGGGCTTCCACATGCGCTTTGAATTCTGGGGCGTTCTGATTTTGCTTGCCGCCGCCGCCACCGATTGGGCCGATGGCTACTTTGCGCGCCGGCGGCTTCAGGTGACCACACTGGGAATCTTGCTCGATCCCATCGCCGACAAGCTGCTGATCTCCGCGTCCTTCATCGCGCTTGTGGACATGCATCTGGTCCCCGCGTGGATGGTAGTGATCATCATCGGCCGCGAATTCACGGTGCTCGGTTTGCGCAACATAGCTTCCGCCGAAGGTTTCACCATTGCCGCTTCCGCTCTCGGAAAAACCAAAATGGTTTTGCAAGTGTGTGCCGTTGCGGTCCTGATCGCCGGTTCCCGTTATACTTCCCTCAAGCCGATCGCGTATGTGCTGCTCTGGCTGGTGGTTGCCAGCGCCTTGATTTCCGCGGCGCAATATTTTTTCCGTTTTTGGAGCCAGCTCGACAGCCGCATCACCCAGCGCAGAAAATTGCACATGATGGAAGCGCGCGCAAAGTCTGAGGATGTCGTTCCTTCCTGACAATCAATTCTCTCCGGAAGATCGCCGAGCCATGCTTGCGCTGGCGCGGGCCGCAATCGTCAGCGCGCTAGAAGATAAACCGCTCGGCCGACCTCCATCCGAGCCATCTTGTTTTTCCTTAACTCAGGGAGTGTTTGTAACACTCGAGGTCTTCGGAAGACTTCGCGGCTGTATCGGCGTGATTGAACCGCGCGAACCGCTGCGAGAGAGCATCATCCACTGCGCGCAGAGCGCAGCCTTCCACGATGCGCGCTTTCCTCCGCTGCAGCGGGAAGAAGCATCCGGGCTGGAAATCGAGATCTCCGTACTTTCCGAGCTTTTCCCTATCGCTCTGCGGGAAATCCAAATCGGCAAGCACGGTCTGATGGTCGCCACGGAAAATAACCGCGGTTTATTGCTTCCGCAAGTCGCGACGGAACATAAGCTTTCGCAGGAAGAATTTCTCGAGGAAACCTGCCATAAAGCAGGCCTGGCACGCGATGCCTGGCGTGCACCGCAAACCAAAATTTACGCATTCACCTGCGAAATCTTCAGCGAAAGCGGCGTTTTTCGCTAAAATACGAAGTCCCGCGTCATTCATAGCTGAATTTGCGTTCGGACCTGTAGAAACAAAAACCCGCGAAGCGGATGCTTCGCGGGCAACGGAAGTCTTGAGGGCGCGCTCCTTGGTTATTCGATCTCGACGTAGTCCCCGGAATAAATCTCCGTTTTCGAAACCGTCACTAGAACCGTCGCGGAATTTCGGCTGGCGTTCAATACGATGCCTTCCCCAAGAACTTCCCGCGGCAAATCGTTCCAGGCATAGTGCCGCGGATTGCTGCCAAACCCATATAGCATGTCCTGCGAGTTTTTTTCTGCGGGGATGGAGTCCGAATTCGTGCCCTGATAGCGGAAGATTCGAAAATAATCGCCGACCTTCACTCCCTGGCTGGTTCCAAGATTGATGTAAACCGTGTCCCAGCGCCCTGTCAATTGCGCCGTATCTCGCCCGCGCACCACCATCGCCACTGGCTTTCCGCTCACCGGTGCAAGGGAATCGAAAGCTGATGCCTCTTTGTAAGGTCCCGCAGGCCGTTCAGCGAACGGAAGGACGATGTCGCCGCGTTGCATCAAGTCGCAGCTAACCGTTACTTTGGCAATCGCAATGTTCGGTTCTACTTTAATCACTTCCAATTGACCAAGATCCAAATAGTGACTGCCCATCGCGCGCGTCAGTTTATCTTGCCACTTGAACCAGCGCACGGGATTTTTGTCCTCTTCCTGGCGCACCACAGAGAAGCGGTCTCCTGGTTTCACGCCCTGGTTTAGGCCTTTGCTCAGATAGACGATGTCCCGCAAGGTGAAAGTAGTTTTGTAGGCGGACTGCTCGCCGCTGACCAGTCTGAGATCATCGGAGACTTTTTGGTCAGTGTAAAAACCGGAGCAATATACGGCGCTGGTCCAGGCATGGTTCGGCGCCTGCACCGGTTGCGTACTGGAAACCTGGGTATCCTGGCCCATGCATGCTGCTGCACTGAAAACCAGGGAAAGGCACAAACCTGAGACCTTTGCGCGCATCTCGAGACTCCTTCAAATACACGCCCTGAGGGCCGTGCGGGGACTATCCATCCCGAAAATAGCAACGCGTTCCAGTACCGTCAAGAAATTGGCTTAGGGCGCTTTACACGTTTGATACGCCCATGCTATATCTTTTGTTTTCAATTATATGCCAAGCTCTAGACAGCGATGCCCCACGTTTCCGGATCGGCTGTGTGCCGTTGTTGCTACTCCCACAGCGCGGCAAGCGATGCGTCAGCTCCGTACCGCTTGCCTCTATACCCGAACCATTGAACTACGGCTGGATTGGCTGCGGTCAGATCGCGAACGCGGCAAGTTTCTGGCCGCTCTTCGCCGGCATCCTCGTAGAGGGCTCACGCTGGTGGCAACTTGCCGCCGCATCCTCGGCGCAGGCAAGCTTGCCGGTGGCGCGGAAGCCGAACTCTACTGGCTGGGCCAGGCGCGCGAGGCGGGTTGCCAATGGTGCGATCTGGAAATCGAAACGTTGCGCGAACTGCCCGGGCAAACTGCCCGCGCGTTGCCGATCCCACCGCGGATTCTGTTGTCCTTCCACAATTTCGAACGCACACCACCGTTGCCCCGGCGGTTGGTCCATGCGCGCCGTGGCCAGGCGGACGCAATCAAGATCGCCGCCCGCGCTTTGACGATTTCAGACAGCGTGCGCCTTTTGCGCCTGGCGCATACGTCGAACGATATTGTCTCGGTGCCGATGGGAGAAATTGGGCTTCCAGCGCGGCTCCTGGCTCTGCGAGATGGCAGCGCTCTGGCCTACGCTCCGGTTTCCAATGCGACCGCGCCCGGCCAGGTCAGCCTGCACGATTTCAAGCGGCTTTATCGTGCCGATGCCATCACACGCCAGACGAAAATATACGGTGTAATTGGAAATCCGATTGGTCATTCGCTTTCGCCGCTGCTGCACAACACCGGTTTTGTTGCGGCGAAACGCGATGCGTCGTATTTCCCCCTCCTGGTGGAAAATCTGAAAGAGTTTCTGCAGGCGATACCTGAATTTAGACTGCGCGGATTCAGTGTCACAATTCCGCACAAGCAGACCATCATGAACTATCTCGCTCAGTGTGAGCCGATGGCTGAGAAAATCGGCGCGGCCAATACCGTTGCCGTCGGCAAAGATGGCGGATTGCGCGGCTCGAATACGGATTACGTGGGAGTGTTGCGCGCCCTGGAAGGGAAGCTGCGTTTGCGCGATAGCCGCGTTTTGATTTTTGGCGCGGGAGGCTCGGCCCGCGCCGCGGCATTCGCGCTCACAAATGCCGGAGCGGAAGTGCTGATTTGCGCGCGGCGCGAGGCGGTTGCGCGCGAGCTGGCAAAAGCGTGCGGAGCGCAGGTGATTGCGCGGAAGCATTTATTATCCGCGTGTTTCGAACTCATTATAAATGCCACGCCCGTTGGAATGTATCCGCAAGCGGGCGCGTCGGCACTTTCGGCTCGTGAACTAAACTGCAAGATTGTTATGGATCTGATTTACCGGCCGCTGTGTACGCAACTTCTCAAGATCGCCGCGGCAAAAGGTATTGGCGTGATCTCGGGAGTGGAAATGTTTTTGGCGCAAGGATTCGCGCAATGGGAATTGTGGATGGGAAAGGCGGCTCCAGAAGCGGCGATGCGGCGCGCGGTTCTGGCACAGCTTCGTGTGGATGAGGTTTCATTAAAAAATAAGGAATACCCGGCGCGCTCCAAGCGCGATAACTAATTTTAGTGGATAATTGGCGGACCGAAGTGGACCTTGATTGCCGAGTACGGTCCTTCCGGATGTTGCTGAAGACTGATTACTGAAAACTGATTTCTCCTTCAAATGATCCAGCCATCTTTCGCCGAATTCTCGCGCCTCGCCAAACAGGGAAACCTCATTCCTGTCTACGATGTTTTTTCTACCGATCTGTTGACTCCGGTCAGCGCGTATCTGCGCGTTGCGCAAGGAGCGCGTTATTCATTTCTTCTGGAGTCGGTGGAAGGCGGCGAAAAAATCGCCCGCTACACTTTTGCCGGAGCGCATCCGGAAGAAGTTTTTCGCTATGCCAACGGCGCGTGCGTTCTTGAGGGCCCCGACCGGGTGATCTGGGAAGAGAAAGATCCAGTTTCGTTTCTTCGCGAACGGATTGGGAGATTCAAGCCCGTCCGCCTGCCCGGATTGCCTCCACTGATTGCAGGTGCGATCGGATATTTCAGCTATGACATGGTGCGGTTGATCGAGCGTATTCCGAAAAAATTGCGCGACGAGATTGGTCTGTTTGATGCAGTGCTGATGTTCTATCACGGGCTGATTGCGTTCGATCACGTGCAGCACCGGTTGTTTATTGTCCGCAACGTGTTTACGGAAGGGAAGGAATCACTGCAGGAGAAGTACGAAGCGGCGGTAAAGGAAATTGCCCGAACGCGAAAATTGCTGGAACAGCCGGTGGCTGCCGAAGAACGCAAACCAAGATTGCGCGCAAAAGACAGGCCGCCTCTGGAAATCAACTCCAATTTCAAGAAATCCGCTTATCTTGCCGCGGTGAAAAAAGCCAAAGAATATATTCGCGCCGGTGATGTTTTTCAAGTGGTGATCAGTCAGCGATTCTCCGCGAAAACGGAAGCCGAACCTTTTCAAATTTATCGCGAGCTGCGCGCGCTGAATCCTTCGCCGTATCTTTTCTTTTTGCAGTTGAACGATGTGGCGGTGGTCGGCAGTTCTCCGGAGATGCTGGTGAAAGTGCAGGGCCGCGACGTGTTTTACCGGCCGATTGCGGGAACGCGGTGGCGCGGAAAAGATGAAGCGGAAGATTCGCGCCTGGAAAAGGAAATGCTCGCGGATGAAAAGGAGCGCGCCGAGCACATCATGCTGGTGGATCTGGGCCGCAACGATCTCGGCCGGGTTTGCGAATATGGTAGCGTTCGCGTGGAAAAGTTGATGACCGTGGAACGCTACTCCCACGTGATGCATCTGGTATCCAGTTTGCGCGGGCAACTGCGTCCTGATGTAGATTGCTTTGACGCGCTGATGGCGTGTTTTCCAGCAGGAACTGTTTCCGGCGCACCGAAAGTGCGCGCGATGGAGATTATCGAAGAGCTGGAGAAGACCCGGCGCGGAATTTATGCGGGCGGAATTTTGTATCTCGATTTCGCCGGGAATCTCGACTCATGTATCGCATTGCGCACTATGGTCATCAAAAGCGGTGTGGCGCACATTCAAGCGGGCGGCGGAATCGTTGCCGATTCGACTCCACTGGGTGAATACGAAGAATCAGTGAACAAATCGAAGGCCTTGCAGCGAGCTCTGGAAGCCGCGCACAATCGAAGGGAAAAAGATTGAAAGTAAGTTAATGATTCTGCTGCTCGACAACTACGATTCGTTTACCTATAACCTGGCGCAATATCTGGGCGAGTTGGGTTGCGACGTGGAAGTGCACCGCAACGACAAAATCTCCGTGGAAGAAATTGTCAAACGGAAGCCGGAACGGATCGTGATTTCACCAGGACCGTGCACCCCACAGGAAGCGGGCATCTCGATTGAATTAGTCCAGCGGCTGGCGGGGAAATTTCCGATACTTGGTGTGTGTTTGGGGCATCAGGCGATGGGGGCGGCGTTTGGCGGAAAGATCGTGCGCGCGCCAAAGCTGTTTCATGGAAAGACCAGCGAGATACATCATGATGGCAAAGGCGTCTTCCGGAAATTGCCGGAGCCGTTTACGGCCACGCGGTACCATTCACTGATCGTGGAGCGAAAATCGCTGCCGCGGGAATTGGCAATCACGGCAGAAACTTCGGACGGAATCATCATGGGCGTGCGGCACCGCCGGCACAAAATGGAAGGCGTGCAATTCCATCCGGAATCGGTGCTGACGGAATCTGGAAAGAAGCTGCTGGAGAATTTTCTTTCACTGTAGTGGATCCGCCTGTTTGAGACGGATCCTTCGGGCGAATCATCTCGCGAGTGCGGCGGTGATTCGGATCCACAAGCGCTGCTGCACGCTGGTTATGGCGCCGACAAGAAGTCGACACCTCGGCCTAGCCGCACGCGTGCCCTGGCCTCTTAGCTGAAACGGACCGTTGCCCGGGTTGGGCTCGTCGATGCCAATTGCAGCATCCGGCGGCGCAAAGTACGTTACAACGTTGACCGCGGGACCGGTGGACTCGTTGCGGGCGATGTGGGCACTGCTTCGCCGCGTCGGGCTGACCTAGGCTTGATAGCACGTCTTCTGGGTTGGCAGGACCACATCGTGCGGATGCGGTCCGCGGCGAAGATCGCTGCTTCCTACCAGTCCAAGTCCGCTAAGAGCGTGGCGTAGATTTCGATGCCTTGCCAGAGGTTGCCGAGACGGAGATTTTCGTCGGCGGCGTGTTGGTGGTTGTCGTAATTGACGATGGGGACGCCGATCCAGGGGAGGCCGATGTCTTCGAATATGTACATGGGAACGCTGCCGCCGAGCATGGGAGCGACTACGGTTTGGTTATTGGTGACTTGCTGCATCAGGCGGACCAGCGCTTTTGAAACGGGCAAGTCCATGCGTGTGCGGGAACCGCGGTAGCCGCCTTCGTCGATCACTTTGGCGATCAATGGGTGTTCGCGGCGTTCATCGAGCGTGGGATCGTGATCGACAATGAAAAATCCTTGTTTGCTAATGAAGCCGGCGATTTGCGCGAACTTTTTCTGCGGGTCTTCACCTTTGACGAGGCGAGCTTCGAGCGAGACTTCGGCTATGTCTGGAATGATGTTGGTGGCATGTTCGCCGACGTTGCCGCTACGGATGCCACGAATGTTGAGAGAGGGTTCCAGCAGCAGTTCCACTAATTTCTTCCCGCCGCCGTCGGGCTTGGCGATGCCGAGCTCGCGCTGCAGTTCCGCTTCGTTGGCCGGCATAGCGTTGAGCGCGCTTTGTTCCAGCGGAGTTAAAGGAACAACGTCATCATAGTAGCCAGGGATGAGAACGTGGCCTTGCTCGTCCTTCAGGGCAGCGAGCAAATGAGAAAGCTCCATCGCTGGATTTGGCGCCCAATTCCCGTAGTGGCCGCTGTGCAGGGAGCGTACCGGGCCGTAAACGGTGATGCCGATGCCGAGGTCGCCGCGATTGCCGAAAAAGACGAGTGGCCTGCCCGAGGGATGGATGGGACCGTCGCCGGTGATGAGCAGATCGGCGTTGAGCAGATTTTTGTGCAGTTGAAGAGTTTGCTGGAGATGAGTCGAGCCGGCTTCCTCTTCGCCTTCCAGAATAAATTTCAGATTTACGGCGAGAGGAATGTCTTGCGCGCGCAAGGCATCGAGCGCGGAAAGAATAGCGATGATGGGAGATTTGTCGTCGGAAGCCGAGCGCGCGTAGATGCGCCAGTCGTCCTGGTAAGAATTTGGCGCGCCGCTACCTGGGTCCGGGAAGGGAATGCGCTTGCCGCCGGCTTCGATCGATTGGTCGCGCAGGATCGGCTCAAACGGGGATTTATCGGTCCACGCGGAAGGATCGACCGGCTGACCATCGTAATGGGCGTAAAAGATTACGGTGCGTTTTGCGTTTTCGGTTTCAAGTTTGCCGAAGACTACCGGGCCGCGGCCTGCGATGGAAAGGAGATGGGTTTCGACGCCGCGCGCTTCCAACATTTCTTGGAGCCGAGTGGCGTTTTTTTCTATGTTGGGCGTGTCGCTGGCGACGTTAGGGATGGACAAAAATTCACGCAATTCGCGCATGATGCGGTCTTCGTTGGAGAGGCGGTAAGAGCGAACTTCCTCGATGACGTGGTTGACGGACGGCAAGATTTTCTTTGTTTCGGCCTTGCCGCCGACGGATAGCTGGGCGTTGGTGGCCGAGGCGCAGATGGACAACATTGCGAGGCACGCCATGTAGATTCTGATGGGCTGAGTTAGGCAGGGCAGGATCACCGCTCCGGGTGTGTGCCGAGCTTGAGCGCAGCATGCTGCGACCCCACGGGAAAGCTTCCATTGGTTCACGGTAAGTAAGACTGCCTGTGCCGCTGAGAAATTTCAACAGCGCAAGAATGGAAAGAAAATAATTCGCATTGTGTGATGTATGCTTTCTTTGCGGGCGAATCTGCCTCGAACAATGAGCCAACTGACATTCAATTTGCAGCCGGACCGGCGGTCGCTGACAGTAAGCGAACTGACGGCACGGATCCGCGACCTGTTTGCAAAGAATTTTACGGGTGTTTCGGTGGAAGGCGAGATTTCCAATTGCCGCGCGGCGCAGTCCGGGCACTTTTATTTCACGTTGAAGGACGACAAGGCCCAGGTTCGCTGCGTGTGGTTCAAGCAGCAGATGCGTGGGGTGAAGATTCGTCCGGAAGACGGTTTGCAGGTGAGCGTGCGTGGTTCAATCAGCGTTTATGAAGCGCGCGGCGAGTATCAGATTTATGTGGAGTCGCTGGAGCCGGTGGGGCGCGGTGCTCTGCAACTGGCGTTCGAACAGTTGAAAAAGCGGCTGGACGGGGAAGGGCTGTTCGATCTGCGGCACAAGAAGCGTTTACCCGTGCTGCCAGGCCGGATTGGCTTGATCACGTCGCCTACAGGCGCGGCGGTACGCGACATGGTGCGAATTTTGCGGCGCAGATTTCCGAATGTGTGTCTGGCGCTTTTTCCGGTGCGGGTTCAGGGTGAAGGGTCCGCTCTGGAAATTGTGAAAGCAATTAAGTTTTTTAATTTGCAGAAAATGGTGGACGTGCTGATCGTGGGCCGCGGCGGCGGATCGATGGAAGATTTGTGGGCGTTCAACGAAGAGATGGTGGCGCGGGCGATTTTTGAATCGAAGATACCGGTGATTTCGGGCGTGGGGCACGAAACGGATTTTACCATTGCGGATTTTGTGGCGGACGTGCGGGCTTCGACGCCTTCGGCGGCGGCGGAGATTGTGGTGCAGACGCGGCGGGAATTGGACAAGCACGTAAAGAGTTTGCAGGATGCTTTGGGTGAACAACTGCGTTACCGGATACTGGTGTTGAGTCGACGTGTGCACGAGTTGGCCGGTCGGCGCGGGTTTCGACGGCCACTGGATTTGCTGCGGCAGCAGCGGCAGCGAGCGGATGAATTGACTTCGCGGGTGGCGCTGGGGCTGAAGGCGCGACTGGAGCAATCGCGCAAACGGTTCACCACCGCGCATCTGCGCATTACGCGGTTTGATTTTCAAATGAAGATAGCGGCACTGCGACTGCGTCTGGATAAGCGGAGCGTCGAGCTGGGCACACGGGCGGAATGGCTGCTGCAGAAGAAGCGGGAGCGTCTAGAGCGGCTGAGTTTGCAGTTGCAGGAACGCGGGCCGTTGAAGGCGCTGGAGCGCGGGTATGCGATCGCGACGGACGCGGCGGGGAATGTGTTGCGTTCGGCGGACCAGGTGGCGATTGGCGATGCGGTTGCGATTCAGTTGCAACGGGGACGTTTGGAGACGGAAGTAAGGAAAAAGCACGCGAGTTGATGGACTGGAAGTCAGTGAGTGGTAAGTGGTCGTTCAGGCCGCCGCAGTCCAAAAGCGCCCGCCTCAGAGGACGGCCCGCTACAAAAGCGAACTGCAAGATGGCCACCCAAAGGTAGCCGCTAGGAAGGCAAAACAAAGGCAAAAACGAAGCGGGAAAACCAGTGTGGTTAATCTTCTTCCTCGGTCGAGGAGACCTTGAGAACGGCTAGGAAGGCTTCCTGGGGGATGTCCACTTGGCCGACGCGCTTCATGCGGCGTTTGCCTTCTTTTTGTTTTTCGAGGAGTTTGCGTTTACGGGAAATGTCGCCGCCGTAGCACTTGGCGAGCACGTTTTTTCGCATGGCGGCGACGGTCTCGCGGGCGATGACGCGGCTGCCAATGGCGGCCTGAATGGGGACTTCGAACATTTGGCGGGGAATCAGTTTGCGGAGACGGGTGACGAGTTCGCGGCCGCGTTCGTAGGCCATGTCGCGATGAGTGATCATCGCCAGCGCATCGACGGGCTCGCCGCCAACGAGGACGTCGAGTTTTACCAGGTCGGATTCCTTGTAGCCTTCGAGATGGTAGTCGAGGGAGGCGTAGCCGCGGGAGACGGATTTGAGGCGATCGTAAAAATCGAGAACGATTTCGTTCAAAGGCAATTCGTAGGTGAGCATGACGCGAGTCGGCGAAAGATATTCGAAGTTTTTCTGGATGCCGCGCTTGTCCTGACAGAGCTGCAGAATGCCGCCGACGGAATCATCGCTGGTGATGATCATGGCCTTGATGATGGGCTCTTCGATCATTTCGATGTCGCTGGGATTGGGGAATTTTGCGGGGCTGTCCACTTCGATGGCCGTGCCGCCGACGCGCGTGATGCGATAACGCACGCTGGGCGCTGTGGTGATGAGATTGAGGCCGAATTCGCGTTCGAGGCGCTCTTGCACGATTTCCATGTGCAACAGGCCGAGAAACCCGCAACGAAAACCGAAACCGAGGGCCACGGAATTTTCCGGCTCGTAAAAAAATGCAGCGTCGTTGAGTTGGAGTTTGCCGAGGGCGTCGCGCAGAGGTTCATAGTCATCAGCGAGAACCGGGAAAAGGCCGGCAAAGACCATGGGTTTTGTGGCTTCAAAACCGGGAAGCGGAGGAGCGCTACTGCCGGCTGCGATGACTGTGTCGCCCATGCGGGCGTCTGCAACGCGTTTGATGTTGGCGACGATGAAGCCGACATCGCCGGCTTCGAGCTCTTCTAGCGCGATGGGCTTGGGAGTAAGCGCGCCAAGCTGCTCAACTTCGTAAACGTCATTGTTGGCGCAGAGGCGAATCTTCATGTGATTCGTAACGCGGCCTTCCATCACGCGAACGAGAACGACGGCGCCGCGGTAAGGATCAAACCAGGAATCGAAAATCAAAGCCTGGAGCGGGTTTGCAGCACTCCCTTTTGGCGCAGGAATGCGATGGATGATGGCTTCGAGGACGTCGTCGACACCGAGGCCACTCTTGGCGCTGATGGGTAGAGCGTCGTGCGCGGAAATTGCGAGCACGTTTTCGATCTGTTCCCTTACGTACTCGGTTTGTGCGGCGGGCAGATCAATTTTGTTGATCACGGGTACGATGGTGAGGTTGCTGGCTGCGGCAAGAAAAGTGTTGGCAACAGTTTGCGCTTCAACACCCTGCGAAGCGTCAACGACCAGAAGTGCGCCTTCGCAGGCGGAAAGCGCCCGCGAGACTTCGTAGGAAAAATCGACGTGGCCGGGCGTGTCGATTAGATTCAGGCGATAGAGGTTGCCGTCTTTGGCTTTGTAGTGCAGGCGAATGCTTTTCGCTTTGATTGTGATGCCGCGTTCGCGTTCTAGGTCCATAGAATCGAGGACCTGGGCATGCATTTCGCGCTCGGAAAGGCCGCCGGTCATTTCGATCAGGCGGTCGGCAAGAGTGGACTTGCCGTGGTCGATGTGCGCGATGATGCAGAAATTTCGCTGGAACGTTGGGTCCATGTACCTGTTTTGCCGGCAGGAGCGGAGAGGTGGTAAGCCGCCTGCCTATGATTTTCCATGAATTCCGCGACGGGAGCACAGATTGACTGCGCGAAATCGCTGTCTTGGAACAACTAGTTTGCCATAGATTGCAAGTGGCGTCAGCCGTAGGAGATGCGTTTGGCCTCGGGAACGAGTTTATCGGCGAAGATGGCTGATGAGCCAGAGAATCAGGCTGACGGCTACGCTGATGACCAGGCAGGAGACGAGCGGAAAATAAAATGTGCCGTGTTCTCCGCGATAGCTGATGTCGCCGGGTAGGCGACCTAGGCGGAGTGGGAGTTTTGGACCGAAGTAGAACAATGCGCCGATGAGAATGAACATTGCTCCGACAAAGAGCAGCAAGCGGCCGAGTTGTCGTATCGGTTCCATGCCGACAGTGTAGCGCTCGAGGGATCGTGGTTATAGTGGGTGAAGTTTGAAGTTGCGATCCTGAGCGTTCCGGCCGGAAAGGGAACGCTCAGATGACGACGTCCTGCGCAGGTCGCGAACGTTCTGCGTCGACATCCCTAGGCTGCTGCGATCCGCTTGACCAGATCGTTCTGTTCGGCGATGGATTCGGCGCCAATGGTAAACGCATCGAGAACGCCGAGGCCCAGCGCAGAGCGAAGCGCCTCGTCCTGGCGATTGCGAAGCGTGCCCTGGCCGAGAATCTTCATTCCGACGACGGCTTTGCCGTTGCTTTTCATTTCGCGGAGCACGCTGACGACGATGTCCGGTTCGGCGTCCATGAATGCGCCGATGGGATTGACGCGAGCGAGGTCTAGGTCAACCCATGGAGATTTTGCAGCGGTGCGGAGGGCTTCGATGGAATGGCAAGAACAGCCATGCGCGCGGATGATGCCTTTTTGCTTGGCTTCGGACAGGACGTTCATGACGGGTTCGAAGCGCGTAGTCCAGTCGGCCTCGGTGAGGCAGTGCATAAGAACGATGTCGAGATGGTCGGTGCCCAGTTCTTTGCGGAAGCGGTCCAGATCGGCGCGCATTTCCGGAGCGGTGCGCGACCAGGATTTGGTGAGGACCGTGACTTTCGTGCGATCGACGTGTTTAAGAGCTTCGGCGACGTGTGGATGGCTGCCGTAAGAATCGGCGGCGTCGAAGAAACGTAGGCCGTTGTCGTAGCCGTTGACCAGCAGGCGCGAAAGGCCGTCGATGCCGAGCGCGGTCTGATGGGAATGGTGTCCAACGCCGACTGTGCCGGTGCCCATAGCCAGGCGCGAAGTTTGGATGCCGGTGTGGCCTAAGGTGACAGTGTCATTGGCTGAGAACTTGCGCGGCAATGCGGGGATAGCGGCAAGACGCTTGGCAACCGAGGACGAGGCTAGCAGTGCGCCAGCGGCGGCGCAGGAAGTGCGATGAAGGAAGTCGCGACGAAGCATGGAAAACCTCCGCACAGAGACTACCAGAAAAGGCTACACCCATTGGGACGGGCCGGAGCAGGAATTTGTTAGCGCCGGCAAACGCGCAAAATGAAAAAGCGGCCCTCAGCAGGGACTGCTTGTCGAGCTCTGGCTGGGCTGGGGCTAAATTAGTTCCAGGCCAGAAAAGAAATAGACAATTTCGAAGGCGGCGGTGTCGGCGG
>WNFO01002036.1_pt1 | contig 16510 bp, 16 predicted proteins | sample 5400251 | NCBI WGS metagenome assembly WNFO01 (sample SAMN13153354, study PRJNA577476) | soil metagenome | isolation source: 100 cm saprolite under Madrone tree | place: USA:California | collected 2016-06-14 | reverse complement strand
AGGCTTATTATTATAATAGTACGCATTCGCAATGATCGGCTGTAGTTGTAATGCCGCTCATGTCGTGCTCCATAGTTGTAACAAAGACACCTCAGGAAGTTCCCCCTGTGCTTGGGAGAGGAGCTTTATGTGGCGATAGCATGGGCTTGGTATAAATTTGCCCTGATACTCTCCCACTTTTGGGTCTCACGTTACGTTTCACAGGGGAAAACGTTGACGATGATAGCCCTCATTATAGCGACGAAGAATGACGTTTCTCCAGAGTACAGCAAGAGTACCCTCATAGGTGTGTCAATCATAGTGGCTTTCCAACTTGTGGCTGAAATATGTTATAGTTGTTCCGCTTTCTGTGCTTTCCAACTGGGAAAAGCAGATTCAAGACCATTGCATGCCGGACACTTTGAGTTTTGCTGTCTATTATGGTGCAACTCGTAGTATGTCTGCGAAGGAATTGCAGAAGTATGACGTAGTCGTGACTACGTACCAAACTGTTGTCGGTGAGCATAATGGCCACGAAGAGGTAGTGGCAAAGAAGCGGAAAAAGGACACGGGTAGCTTGTTTGCGGTCCCGTGGAAGGTGCGTTTTCTGCTCATCTAGATCACCGATAATGAAAGATGGTATTCTGACGTGAACCCAGCGTATTGTCCTGGACGAGGGCCATAATATTAGGAACCCCAAGACAAAGATGGCGCAATCGGCGTGCGCGCTAAACGCCCAGCGACGTTGGATTTTAACGGGAACGCCGATAGTGAGCTAGCATTATGTTCCCGAGCTGACCTTAGCTAACGTCTTATCTGTGCAGATCAACTCTCCACAGGCAAGCGCTTGGCGTGAAGTCATACTGATCTTATACTTATGAACTATTAGGACATGGGCTCCATTCTCACGTTCCTCAGGGTCTGCAACCCTCTTGATAATCCTGACTTCCAGACTCGGTTGCTCCTCCGCCCGCTGAAGTATGGTGATGCAGCAGGCGCAGAATTACTCCGCGTAGGCATTTCAGAAGCAAAATGAGTTTGTATATTGACGGGATTGTTGTCTAGGCAATCATGTCTCAGATATGTATTCGACGGACGAAGGAGGTGAGTAAACGCTGGATGTAGCTTGTGCTATTCGTTTGACTATAAATAGATGCAAGATAGCAATGGCGTCCCACTTATTCCATTGCCAGGGGTACGTTACAGTCTATGCTCGTGGGATGAAGTAGACGGTTAACTAATTACACCTTAGGTGGAAATGACCGTCATCCCCGTCACTTTGAATCCCGAAGCGAAGGTACGGATTCGTGTTTACCGTTTGTACTTTGGTCTGATCATTTCTCATTAGGAGTTGTATGACACCGTTGAGCAGTTATCCAAGGAGCGGATTGAAGGCTTGCTGAAGGCTAGCTCCGGTTTATCGGTATGGTGGGTATTCTTTCAGCATTTTTTAATGATTCACACTGTGTTAGTTTTCAACCAATGCCCTGAGCATGCTCACCCGTCTGCGCCAACTGGTACTCCATCCTGGCCTCATTCCGAGAGACTACGTCGAACAGCTGCGCCCCACGGATGAAGGACAGGATGACCATAGGATACAGGTTACACCAGAGGAGAAGGCCCACCTCCAGAGCCTCCTTTTACAAGCTATTGAGGACTGCGAGGAGTGCCCCGTTTGTTTCGGAGTGTTAGATGATCCCCGGATCACTGCTTGCTCTCACAGGTTCTGTTTGGCCTGGTGAGTTTAGGTACTATTTATGTCTGGAGTGGCAGTGCTCAACAAAAGCCAGTATCATGGAAGTCATTACCCGTGATGCCAGGTGCCCTATGGATCGTCGCGCTCTCGGCGTCGAGGACCTCATAGAGCCTCCGCCACCGACGGAGTTAACACAGATGCCCATCCGTACAGAAGATGACATGGATGAAGTGACAGACATCCGTACAGGGTCCTCGTCCAAAATAGACCAACTCCTGCACCTTTTGCGACTTACACCGGAGAATGAGAAGTCGCTGGTATTCTCCCAATTCACAACCTTCCTTGATAAAGTGAGTTTATTGGTTCGGATTGCTGACGTGCTAATAACCTGTCCGGAAAAGATCGCAGATGTCCTTGATAAAGAAGGGTCAGGACATCTCCGCTACCTACTTTTTCGTCGCTATCTTATAATGTACCTTTACAGGATCCCATACGTCCGATTTGATGGCAAGATGTCTGCAAAGAGGCGACAAGAAACGCTAGAGACCTTTTGTATTCCGCTTACACAAGACGCGTCAGAGATCGCAAATGTTCAATCTACTCCGATTGTTTCGACATCTGATGGACAACGGACGAGAAGAAGCGCACGGACCTTACGCGGAGGTGGAACGAGCGCTGGGCAGTACCAGGAAGCAGATGCCAAGCTGCTTGATGATGGCGATGACGATGACTTTATGCCCCAGTTTGACGCTGACAGCGACGATGGCGCCGATGGCCCTCCCACACGGAATAAAAAGGGCAAGGGCAAGGCTAAGGGCAAGTCCAAAGCAGCAGCTCGATCCGACTTCGCCTCAGTGGGGGTCGCCCCTATGAATGGAATAAACCCTAAAGTTATGCTTATATCGTTGAAGGCCGGCGCACTTGGGCTCAACTTGACGGTTGCAAACAATATCTATCTGTGAGTGCTTCCGAGGATTGTTTAAGGTTTGGGACTGCGCTGACCTCGAGAATGAACAGAATGGATCCGTGAGCTTAGAAATAGAACTCGAATAGGCATGCGTGACTCATATCTTATATTCTAGTTGGTGGCAGGAAGGTATCGAGAGTCAAGCTATCGATAGATGTAACAGGTAAGGATAAGACGAGACTAGTTACACGTTTTGAGACCGATGCCTTTATAGGATTGGTCAGAAAAAGGCAGTACATGTCTACCAGCTCATTGCCGAAAACACGGTCGAGGAAAAGGTAGGCGGCGTGCAATTACTCTCGTGGATCAAGATGGTTTACATGTCCCCAGGTTCTCGAAATACAGGAAAAGAAAAAGAAACTGATTAAAGAGGTGCGGCGCCTAGTGATAGGGTTCATTCCGAGAGTGTGCGACTAATTCATCCCGTTTACGTGTAGGCGTTTTCGGGCATGAAGAACAAGGAGACACCCCGCCAGAAGAAAGAGGCAAGGTTGCAAGGTTTGACAACTTCGCCTTCTTCTACTGTTTGACACACGTCTGATATGGGATTCTTTAGAACTTATCGAACTCTTCGGCGTACGCAGACAAAGTGCCACTAAACCCTACTAGCGTTGTTTTAGTAGCAATGATAATGCGCCAGTCCACTGTCGCCTTACCTACCAGATACCCACAACCTGTCTATCGACTTTGTGAGAAATGCTTTGAGTACATACAAACCCTCATCTTATAATGTCTTCCACCACTGTCTAAAACTGTTTTGTTCCTAACCTAACCTCGGACACGTAATATGATCGACACTGTAGTGCTTGGATCGTTTAAACTTGCTGTTTTTGCTGCCAGGGCGCCCTTTCCCATTACCCTAGTAAACGACCTTTTCCCTCGAAGCAGTAGGATAGTTACTGCGTTTCCACTAGTATTTAGCGTGTCGCTTGTGTCTTCACCCAGTGGTTCTCAGTAGTTCTTAGTGAGATCACAAGTGACCATAAAAACCCTTGTAGATTGGCAGCTAAATAACTGATGACTCGAGTAGATACATAACTGCTACAAAACGCGCACCGACATCGTACCATCACCAACCCTAAGTTTACACGTGAACATGACATACAAGAACTCTTTGCCTCAACAATGTACAATAAGGACTCCAGCATTCTTGGGATCCAGATAGTATGTAAAGCGGCGCCTAAGATCGACCGAGGTGAGGAATGAGGATTGTGACAATCTAGGATCCCGACGTACTCTTGACAAAGTTTTTCCAACGCTGGCCGAATTTTCGCCTTGCCATCCTTCGCATGTAGTCCCTTGCCTAAACTCGACGAGAATCCACCGCCATCAAAAACTCTCTCGGAGCCCATACAGAAGACAAGGACGTACCGACGATAAAGCGGACTACTTTGCCATCCTCAAGCGCGGCCAACTCAAATGCTAGCTCTGCGTATTCAAGAGCTTCCTCAACGTGCAACCCGTGGAGATCAATCGTTCCATCGGGGAGATCCTAGCACCACAAAAAGAAAGAAGGTTTTAGTATGCCTGGCCTCGGCCTTGGGCATCTTATTTCAGACGTGATCAGGTCGTGCGATACCTTATTCTTTTTGGTGAAGATGACCTCGGCCGCCACTTTATTCATGAACTCCACTCCGCGCTTGCATTCTTGAATGTCCTGCTTGTATCGCGCTTCCGCATCGTAGTCGCCCCTCTTACGCGCCTGGTTGGCACGCCTCAGCCCCTCCTGCCTCTCGCGTTGCAGGCCTCGTGCTATTTTCCGTATATCCTCAGCGGTGATGTTCTTTCCCTCGTCAGACAGCAGGATGTTGGACAAGGCTTTAACGGAGGACTGTTCGGCGTGTGGTGGAGGCGAGATACGATTCAAGCGAGAAAGGTTGCGGCTATGTTCAGGTATCGTAGGCCCGGGAGTCTTGACGGTAGACTTCTTGGTACGGACATTGGAACCTCGGGTGTAGGGCGCGTGGGCTTTATCGGACGATGAGGCGCGTTGTGGGCGACTGTGGCCGCGGTCGCCTTCGGGGATGCAACAAGAGAGGATACAACAAAAAATGAGGAAGACTACCGCTGCAGCCAAATAAGCGACGAGTTCCTGCATGGTACCACGAGTACGAGGGTGAGCTGGTCATCGGATTATATGGCCATTGTATAAACGCCGAGTACAGCATCAGAAGTGAACGGAACACGTTTTTCAGTCTCTGATAGGAAAGAAAGGAAAATCAGCGTTAGCCTCACGTGATCTCATTGCCCCCAATTGACTGCAGCTTGCTAGGCTGACAGTCCTTGCTCTGCTTTGATCAACTCTGATTGGGTTGAGGAATTTCACTTTTACTCGACATGTCACTTGTTTCTTTGACTCAAATTTCTAGGTATTTCTTAATGAGGTTTGTGCGACGAGCAGCCCCCGCCGGAGTGTACCAGTGGCTACACTATTGAGGCCATATTGAGGATCGAGCGCATATCTTGAATCAGTGGTTAATCACAATACTACCCTAGCATGCACTCGATAGTAAGCCAGAATATCGAGGGATGCGTTGCAAAAATAGGCTACACTGCAGTGTGGAGCCGACATCGCCTGAAAACATGCTTCCACGGTGAACGTTGAACGTTGAACAGTCATAGTTGCATAGTAGACGTGTGGCCGCGCGTTCGGGAGAGTGTGTACTAGTAACGCAGTCGCTGTCAAGTCCTATGTTTGACCTCCTCTACGTCTCTTACTTACGTTGCTTACTTTCTGCTAACTCCTACAGAAATGATCTCAAATGGACCTGCCCCAGATCCAAAAGACACATAGTCATCTGCATTCTACCCACCCAATGCGTCCAATCGTTTCGTAAGCCCGTCTACCCGTTCTTCCAAACCTGTCACGTTCCCCTTCACGACCCGTGCATTCTCAGCAAGGCTCCCTTCAACCCCTTCAATGGCTTGATCCAACGCGTCAAGCGCTTCGTGCGACTGGCGCTGTTCCTCCTCCAAAGCGGATAGTGTGTTCCCGAACTGTGCCGCGGATGCATGCAAGGTGGCGAGTGTGCGCAGACGCGCGAGAATGTGGGGTATCTGGGGAAGCGCGGGGACAAGACGGGCTAGGGCTGGTGCGAGTTGCTCTTGCAGTGACGCAGGCAGGGTGGCAGGTGCGGTGGTGGAACTATCGCCTTCGGTGGCGGCGGTGGCGCTGCGACGCTGTTGTTGGTTTGCAGCTGCTAGTCGATCGAGGTCGGACAGGAGCAATTTGAGACGACGTGAAATGTTATCTAGGTGTCGAGGCTGCGCAAGCACGGTGAGTTGCGTGTTTAATCGAGTGAGAAGCGGTAGTAGCGGTGTTGGCATCGCGGAGCTCTATATCAAGTAGTTGACATTCAACACTTTGCCCAAGACTGAATAACGGACTACATACCTCGTCAAGTGATGTGCTCGCTGAGCCGACAAGTCTCTCGAGCTCCCCAATACGTCGATCCAATTCGGCGACGCCCCTAGCGGTCTCTAAAGACTTGTGGGACTCTTTTGTGTCCTTGCTAACATCACCGATCTGCCTAGGGTCTGTCTCTGCATCATGGACTACCGGTGGCGGATCCTGTAGCACACCCTGAACTAGCCGTACACGGCCTTGATGGCCTACAGAGAATTTTCCAAGTCGTGTTTTAACGTCGACGAGACCCTTCAGGAGCTCGCCTAGGTCAACATGGTTCTGCTCACGATCCCGCGCAAGAAGTGGACTTGTCGGGTCAGCGAGTTCCGTTTCCAGAGAGGCAAGCTCAGATTGTAAGAGCTTCAGGCGAAGTGTAAGAGAGAGCGGGTGTGTCGGGGTCGGGGAGGGTGTGCGTGAAGGAGGATATGCATACGAGGATCGATCGCGTGTTCCTGCGGCGCACAGTGAGTCGAATGTAAAGCCGGGGATGAAGGGAGCTACAGACGCTTTCGCTCTGCACGCCGAAATCGTTTACTAGCTATAGCCGAGTCAACAAGGCTGCTCTCGTCGATTCCTTCCGCAGCATCAGGCTCTACCGTCTTTCGTGGTCGTACCGAAGCCCCTTCGTTCTCGCTTGAGTCCTCATTCTGCATCCAGTTTAACCTTCATTTACTACCTGAGGTCAAAAGATACATACCTCATCCTTAATGGATTGAAAGGTTTCTTCAGTCTCATATATATCTTTTCCAGACGAATCCTGCGTGTTGAAGGTGTTTATTATCGTAGGCAATGACGGGGGAATAAAAATACACACAATATCGGGTAGGTTTGAATACTTGTTCGCGCTCATTGATGGTCCTGGTTACGTGAGAGGCCTCGAAGGGCACAGAACCAGACAAAGACAGACGCGACTAATCAATTCCGAGTCTTGGACGCGCGACAAAAAAAAGGGAAAAAATATCGTCACCTGAGCGATTCGAACACTCGCGGGCAAAGCCCAACCGCTTAATCTGCTTATAGCAGGCGATCCCGTTAACCACTCCGGCAAAGTGACGTTGTCTCCCAACTCGCTCTAATGTATATGACACCTAATTGACCGTCAAGATGCCTCGAACCTTCGAACCGTCGCTTTGGCAAGTCGAAGCGATCGACAAAATCCCAGGAGCCCATGTATACAAAGCCAGAAGGCTCAATAACCTGGGAAGGAACATGTCAACGACTAGGACCACTCTCTATGGACGTCCAAGCTGCGTCGTTACATGTGCCACACTAGTATATCATATTCTGCGTACAACGTTCTGTGAACTAATCCCATCAAAGAGGGAGTGTATCCTCGTCCCCGTCCTCATCCTTTGATATCGAGGTCCCTTTCTCGAACAGAAATGACACAGTACCACCGGGAACGTCCTGTATAGATAGATCTTCTAGTCGTGAAATGTTGTCCAGGTCGACTGAATCGAGCAGCGATAATATGCGGCTCTTCGATGAGCCCTCTACTGGGTCTACTTGTTGCCCATGTGGGGATGACGGGCAGAATATTAAGCTACGAAGGATGTCATCATGCACGCGTTCACTGGCATCTTGTCGCAGACAATTGATATGAGTCCATTCACCCAGCGAGGCCAACTCTGCCTTTTTCTTCCTCAAGTACTGGTACACACATCACGCGTGAGAACTCTACTTTGGAAGCAAAATAAGGTGCCTACTACTTTGTCCAACTTCGGAGAGTTGACGATCTTGACCTGCGAAGCAACAACGAAGCTTGATGTGGTGTCCGCGGTTACTCTACTATTGTCTTCTACAGCGGCATCAGCTGTTGATGGGACATCGTCATCTCCAGACGTCCCGATATCACAAGGGCAATCTAGAAGGTCATGACTGTGACATGCAGTTCCAGGACGTATGGTGAAGATATCGCGCAGCTGCACTCGCTTGTCAACTAGGAAGGTTTCAACCTCAAATTTCTTACCTCTTTGGGAGTGAATGAGTCAGATTTGGAATCAGATTTTCCCTACCATGAGGGGCGAATTAGAATGGAATGGGCTGCTTGCTAAGGTCCTTACATTTCCAATCAACGCTGCACCAAGAAAGGTCAACTTCACGCCGCATTACTAGAAGAGGAAACGTACTGCTACTCAACCCCAGCTTTGTGATTTGACGCTGGTAGATCTTCTCTGCGTTTGGCATATTAACGACAGACATTTTGTTCGTTAAGCTATAAGGACTCACCATCGATCGTTCCTGCGGTCAGAAAGCGATAGATGTAAACACTCCGTTTTTGCCCGTCTCTAGGGACCCAGCAAAGGTTAGGATCAACCACTATGGCGGCGGGAGTTGGTAACAAACCGATGTATACGTGCCATCGACTGAAGGTCATGGCTAGAATGTAGGATGTGAGTGATTTCGCCATGATCTATGATGTAGAACGTCATACCTTGGATTCCAGTCGGAATCAACGAGGCAAAGTCTTGAAGCGCCAATGAGATTGAGTCCGACACCGCCCGCTTTGGAGCTGAGGAGAAAGAGAACTAATGACAATAAGTATGAGAGCTAAATGGTGTTAGATGGCGTACAGCAACGCTCTTGTGACGATTTGTTGAACGTGTTTACGTGCTCCGATCTTTTGGCGGCAGGCGTCGAACTATAGTAGACATAACAGATTATTAACGCCGTGCGGCTGATGACAGGAGGTGCCAGTTGGGAGATTACCCATCCAAACGAAGGTAGCTATATGACTTCTTTTTGCAAAAAGCTTCTATAATGTTGAGCGTAGACGTGTAATGAGAGACGACGATGCATTTCTCATCAGTATGCTGTAGAACTGAATGTGAATACAGAGCGAATATAAAAGATAAAGACAGACTTTTCTGATCGCTTTCAGGAGATTCGCAAGAGCCGTCAATTTCCCTGATTTCACAATTAATGAGGCCCAATAGAAGTCAGCTGATAGATCTCACCGCTTAATGATAAGTCTTCCACCTGAGCGCGCTCAGGCAGCAATTTCACTGCCTCTTCGACGATCGTCGTCCTCTCTCTGTTGTCCTTCCCCTGGCTGACCTTTGCTTTTGCCTTGTCGGCAACGGCCTTGAGAAGAATCGGGCTGTTGCTTATTTTCGTGAGGATGTTTATCAATGCAAGAGTCTCAGCCGTGGAGTATTCGATGATGTTATCTAAACGGTCCGGATTCAGGATCTTGGAGAATATTGACAACTGTAAGGTAGTTGGGGTGACGAAAACGACATATTCGTCTGGAATTTATGTCAGTAGAACACTTGGGCGGCCCCGGAAAAGCTTACATTTCGGTGGTAAGAAGTTTTTCAGGATGCTTGCATCACGTCGAAGGACAAAGCTGCGAGAGATAGCGAGCAGCTGAAGAGGAACAGTCAACTTTCATCAGCGTATGGAGCGGTCGGGATTACTTGTGCCGAGCGACTTTCACCCAGTTCTGCTTCCTTGGGCGAACACCCCGGTTCCCGACTACGAATAATCGGTGTCTCGTAAACGCGACGGAAGGTGGCGTAATCGTCTATTAGACAGTCAAGATGGTGGAATTGGAAGAAAAAAGAAAGGTCCGACCGAGAAGCCCGGGGTTACAAAAGTCCGCCTAGTCAACGATCGAGGTCAACGGGGATTAAGAGTTCCTAGAGGCTTCATTTTTTTACCATCGCATGAAACTCGCCAAGATCGTTCTGGATTGGCGTTCCAGAAAGAATGATTCTCCTCGGAGTCTTCAGGACCCCAAACATTGCCGAGGTCTTGTTGTTAGCTGACTTGAGTCGGTGGCCTACTATTTACTCAACACACATTCGGACGCCTTAGCTCATGAGCTACTCGCCTTCATCAGCGACGATGAGACCAATGGGTGGGCTAAAGACAGATATTAGGGAAAGAGCATTAGACGAATGGCTGTGCTCACTTGCAGTAGACCAAATCATCACTTGTGAGTGCACGGCTTAGCGAAATCTGAGAGACCAACGTTCTTACAATGACTTACACGACAGTGCGTAGTCGCTCGTAACCTATCAGTAGTACTTGATGAATTTTTCTACGGCAATAATTTCAAACAGAGCGCAGCAGGGGGATCGTGAGAACTAACGAGTTAGTAAATTGTCTGATGGCGGTCTTTCCCTTATCCCCGGTAAGTACACCGACACGGCCACGTCCTAACCTGTTCATGATTCAGCGCTGGTTATCGAAAATAATGAATAGAAACTATACCACTTGTGGAACTCGCTTTTCCAGTTCTAAGACAATTGCTTTAGCATAGACGAAGTATTTCTGGGTTCGCAACACTATTACTTACATCAACCAGGGTTACAGGACAGACGATAAGCACCTTCCCGACAACGGGGCCGACACCCGCATACGGGTTCTGCTCTTCTCAGTAGTCAGCACTAAATCAAACAGAGAGGAACCAGCGTGCTTAGTAGCGTCCAAATGAGGGTAATTGTCTGAATGGGCATCAATCGGATATTTTAATAATATAAAGGCGCTAGTCAGGCTAACCTGAAGGGTTTTTCCCAATCCCCTTTAATCCAGACGCCGTCAGAATATGTAGGGCGTTATGAGAGTAGGACTAACATTTCATCAGCAAGGATGCACCCTTGGCCCTCGTGCTTTCGGAGTCCCATGACACAGTCATACATAAACTTGACACCTGAGGTCGATTGAGAACTGGCCTTGAACGTCAGTGATTAAGCGAGCTGACCTTCAACCTGGTGCGGTCTCAAGCGGCATGCAAGAATCGGATCTATGACAACAGGAACAATGGGTAGAGATCTGGAGACTTCCGTAAGAATACTGTAATGGAGAGCGGCGCTTGGAGGAAGAGGTGACTCACTTCTTGTTGAAGCGATTCGAGTGTTCTTCTGTAGGTGCCTTCATCACAACCGCACCTTCCGTTTTGGGATCATGCCTTGGTCATTGAGATAAGGAAGTACATCCCCATCACTTTTTAAGTTGGCGCTTACAGGGCACTAGCTGTTTTTGGCTTTGGTGTGGGCTTGGCGTAAAATGTTGTCGGAGGGATAAACCTCATCCCGGATGACGCTGAGTTCTTGATAGGTGAGTTGCCATTTTCTGTATGAGGACGCGTATCAGTAGTTCCCTCCAAAAGCTGGATTTCGCTTTCGCTCTCGTTCTCTGCACCGAGTGCCTTCCCGGTTATTTTGGGGAATTCTGACTGAGTTATTCGAGAATCCAGCTCTACTTCCAGGCCTCCCACGAAGGTCTTCAGTCCGGAGGAAAGACGTAGGTTCTCAAAAGGTTTTCGTCCAAGACTGGAAAGTAGGCTTGTCGGCACTAGCATGCAAAGGAAGGTATTTCTGCTCACATTCTACCATACTCAGAGACAAGGATCAATGTTCCCCCTTGCACAGTCACATACGCATCGCCGTCCCAAGTCTTATGCTTCTTATTTTGTGGTTTTCTCCTAGTGAACGAGATTGTTAATATTGAAAAATAAGAATATGAGAAGGGGAAGGACTACCAATTAGCAGTCCAGAATAAATGCACATCATTGTCGCCCTCTGAATGTACCTTTGATGACGACTTTACTGGCTGCGACAGCAAATTGACGGGTTCTAATTCGATAACCTTTCTCCGGGAAACAAAAGCCGCTGGCTGAGCTGGAGGGCGAACAGTAGCTGGGTTCAGCGCTACAGGCTTCAGCGGCGTGAATTGCCTCGAAAGAGCGACTGAATTTGTTAAAGGGGGGAATTGTGTATCACCAAAGCCACCACGGCCAAAGCAAGCCCCAGAAAGATATTCCGATGCTTGCATGGCACGATCAATCTGTAGTTCCTTGTTACCCAGGCTTAACTCGGAGCCTTCCTCCAGTGCACCGGAGCCAACATTGCCAGTCGTAAGACTAGAGCATTAACCTCAGCTTCTGAGTACCGAACGTCGAGAAATTCGACGCATACATGCGGCCTTCCAGGTCCATGAGAACGCCCTTGGGCTTGGTCACGACAAGGACACCATCCCCCTCCCATGTCTTGTGTTTCTTCGACTGAGGGGCCCTCCTTTGACATCGTCACGTCCTACTACAGTCTGACATGCTTCGGGAAATACATACCATTGAACCATCCAATATCGGGTAGCACTGCTTGATGCGCCAGGAAGTGTGGTACCAGTAGCTTGTTTTTTGTTGGTAGAGATTTCACACTGTTCCAGCTCATGAGATTTTCTCTTTTCAGCACGGGGCCCATCTGGGGGAAGAGGGTTCAGAAAGGATGGCATCAGGATTCGGGCAACAGAGGCGGATGTCCATGTCGCGACTGACGCGACGCGATGCTCACGTGGGGGTATGATTATCTAATGTGCTATCACAATTGATAATCCGTTCCGTAACCGTTCCGTAATCTGTACCGTGACTGTAATCCTTCTTGCCAGCCGTCTGTCGTCTGCACTCGTACAAACGGCCCTGCTATTCAGAACAATATCCCCACTAGTTCTGGCAACCCCAATTTTCTGTTTCAAAACCAAGCCATTGAAACCCACAATCACGTAACCATGAGTCATACCTATCTAAATGCAAACCTCCGTCTTCCATTTTGTGGGCATTACTCACCGAAGGTTAACTGAACCCTTTACTGTAAGACCATCCATTTTCAAAAACTAAACGCGATGGCGCAGTTGCATTCGGCTCCGTTGCATGTGTCATTGCCATTTCAAGCACGTACGTACGGTAGCATTTACCGAACTCCGAGTCGGGATATCGCCTATTTCGAATAATTCTCACCGCTATCTGCCGGTCGGGGAGTTTTAGTCCGCTGTGAAACCATCCGATGGTCAGACTGTCAATCACACCGGAACCCCGAAGCCAATGCTGCTGAAACGATAATCCTGTGCCCTATTGAACAAACCTCCAGACTTCCCTCGTGATGTCTCATACTATGACGTGCTTACCAACAGGGCGCTGTGAACGGTCCTGGTGGCATCGAGGGGGTTGCTTACTGCACTGTGGATCCGATAATGTCACTCGCTAATTGCCATAGAGTGGCAAATTTGAGCGCCCACTGTGGGGTAAGTTATGCTGATATGATCAAGAAACAAGATCGATGAACTCTCTGGCGCTTGCAGATATTGAGAGATAAGGTTACCCGTCCCTTGAGATGACTTGTGACTTGTCCTAGCCATGGCGCAAGGAACACCTGTGCAGCGCCTGACTGTTGTCTAAGAGAGTTGCAACACCGACAGAGCGCTCAGAAATTCACTTGATAAGACTGGGTAGATAAGCCTAGTGTGAGTACTTTTCGCACGTGCCGCATGTGTGCCCGTGCACGATCTAGCAATCATTCGTCCAGTTTGGTGTCTATTCAGAAGTTATCTGCACTGCACTAAGAGATCGTGGGAATTCGGGAAGTTATAGAAACGATCGTAGGACCTAAAGCGCTCATCTGTGTCCGAATTGCAGAGCACAGGCCACTATTGTGGTACCACCCTTCCAGCTTAAGGCATCACCCGAAATGGGGACCGGACCACTTCGCCAACTAAAATGGCTCCACCTATTGAAAATGAGCAAATAACTTCATTTGTATTGTCCAACCTTATTGCGGCTAGATGTGTCCATAGATGGGGCGACCATCGATCGCCGTAGCCAAAACTTTAGTGTAGAGGATTTCACTTTCTGGGATGGTCATAATGTCCTTTGATAGCACAACGTAGTCCGCGCGCTTCCCGGGGGTGATAGATCCTAAAATATTCTCGGTGAATGATGCCCATGCAGGGTCTAAGGTCATTCCTGACACCGGCGCAGCACATTTCAGCTGCCGATGTCCTCATATAAGGGCCATAGGTATCACGACACACCTTTCAGTGCCTCTTCGCGCGTGAGACGCTGTTCTGGGAACCTGCGACAAAATCAGCGTGTTATTCAAAGGCGTGGCCATCTGGCCTTGATGAAAGTAATTCACCATCCACCTGGCCCATGAGGTGAAGTTCCATCAGGCGCAAGTCGTGTTATGGCAGCGAAGAATCCAGACAACGGATTAATGGTTTCAACAGGCGCATCCGAGCCAAGGGTGAAGCGTGCACCGTAATTGATGATATCGCGGAAAGCGTAGAGCGACTTCACACGTTCTGGACCCTGCGGAGGGTAAGCGGCGTAGGAAACTTTCTGAGTGTGATAGACGCACCAGACGATCTTCGGCGAAATACATATCGCTGATTCTAGCGTTGTTCAACGCACTCTGTTATATGCGATATCCGCGACATAGAAATAGTCAACTTACGCATGAGTTGGCTGGACACTGGCGATGACTGGAGGATGACCTCGAATAAACGCCGGTCGAGGAAACCTAAGGAATCAATTACATACCACCGAGCTTAGCAAGGCGTGCCATATCAGCGTGTGTGATGATCTGAGCATGTTCAAGACGAGGTCGGAGCGCAGTCACGTTGATACCTTCGAGCGCAGACTCGAATGCATCGATGACAAGAGTATTTGCTCTATCGCCAACTGCATGGACATTCTAGAAAGGGCTCATGAGTTTTTGGGAAGGCAAGAGATCGGGTTCTTCCTACTGTCTGCCAGCCGTCTTTTAGGAATCTCTGGACAGTAGTTTTCAAAACCTCTTGATCGATTCTCATGAAACCCGTTGTGCTGGGATTGTCAGTGTAAGGCTCGTGCAGCTAATAACGGCCATTAGGCCAAAAATGCATCCAAATTTCAACTGCACTTACAGCTGCCCCACCGGACCGTAGAGCACCTGGGGTGACATCTTAACACAGGCAGCTTAGGTAGCGAAGAAGACTTGCCATCTGCGAATATCTTGACACTTCGAGCTGTAAACCGACCATTGGCAGCGCCGATAATTGGTTTGATCTTATCGCCCCAGTACTCGGTTTTCTCATCGAAATGTGTCATGCCGTAAATTCGAATCTGTACTGTCGTTAGTAAATCCCCGTGGAAAACCTAAGCGGGCGCACAGGCAGCTTCTCTTTTTCGGCCAACCTGATAGATCTAAGTCGCAGTTACTCGGGTTATTGAATGAAGCGCGCCCACAATTTAAAAAATTCCAAGGATCTCGGGTCGAAACCGGCATCATGAATGGATGTAAGTCCATGCGAGATAGCGTCGTTTATAACCAATTGGAAGCTCTTTTCGAGGTCCTTATAGGTAGGTGGGGGAACCGTGACAAGAAACTGGGCATTGTCGAGAAGGACACCTGAGACGCAATTATTATACAAATCAAATCCAACGGTGGATTCACATCACCCGTGGGCTTGCCAGATGCGTCACGGACTATGACACCGCCTTCAACGTTCTCTGGGAGAGGAGAAATGTCTTCAAGAACCTTCGAGTTCACCCAGATTGCATGACCATCCTTGGCCTCCAGTACAACCCGATGTTGTCGCACTATGGGGTCATAGTCCAGGACTGCCTAGATGAGGGAGTGCGTCATGTGACCACAGAGAGAGGGTGAATGCCTTACTGCAGTTGGGAATCCCTGCTCTGGCCACTTGGTGTGATCCCAACCCCAACCCACAACAAATTTCAAAGGATCTTGTTTGATATCTTCATCAGATAAAATGAACTGGCGAACTAGCGCGGTGGCGGCTTGGGTAGGTCAGATCTAAACTTGACCGATTGTGAGGGATCAGGATTACCTTTTGCACTCCGAGCGCTCTCCAGGGGAATGAGCCGGCTCGCGCCGTACTCGAGCATGTGTGCATGTGAGTCTAAATATTTAAGGATAATATTAGAGGTAATTACTTAGCAGCAGCTCAGATTGAGCGCCTACCACTTATACCAGGAACGACAATTGATCCCGATTCGATAAATTTAGTTACCAGACGGGGTTTTGGATGTGCGCGCTTAATTGCTGCTTCAATGGCAAGGACAGATGATTCCCATCGACGGTGGACTTGATCTAAAGTGGCTTTATGGTATCCAAGGGGGCGGCATCATACGGATACATACCTATGGCACCAGTGTCTACAATATAGGAACCCTGAACAACCATGCACTGTGCGCGGGGGTAATTAGGGTCGACGGTGTAGATATTGGCGCCTGAGCGGGAGCAGAGAGCGTATGTATCTGGGAGAGGCGCGCGTCTCCGGTCGCCAACGATGGCGAGACAATAAATGGATAAGATTGCGGACGTAACATAGAGTAGGCGTATCAATGAATGCGTTCGAGGTGCTGGTATGGGCGCGACAGAACAGCCGTTAGCTACTTTTTCGGTGACAGGTTTTGGGGATGAAGACTGAGAACGGAGGCGTAAGTCTGCCATAGGCACCGCGCGAGGCAAAGGGGAACACGGGAGTGGGGAAGTATAGAAGGGGGGGAGAGGCAAAAGTGGTATTTATGCGAAAAAAGGCTGGGAAATTGCCCCGTCAGGAAGGTTTGGATTGCATTTTTGAAGCAGGCTCACCGGGGGCCAAGCCATCGAAGAGACGCCCAACAGACGATGATGAGAGTGTGTTGATCCATTGCCAGCCTCCGATGAGCCTATGT
>WNFO01003415.1_pt1 | contig 16513 bp, 18 predicted proteins | sample 5400251 | NCBI WGS metagenome assembly WNFO01 (sample SAMN13153354, study PRJNA577476) | soil metagenome | isolation source: 100 cm saprolite under Madrone tree | place: USA:California | collected 2016-06-14 | reverse complement strand
TACGTGATCGGCGTCGTCGTCCAGGTGCGTCCCTGGTGGGAGCCTCAGTACATCATCCCGATCGCGGGCATGATCCTCGGCAACTCGATGACCAGCGCCGCGCTCGCCGGCGACCGCCTGCAGGGCGATCTGCGGGCTCGCGCGGACGAGGTTGAGGCGCGGCTGGCCCTCGGCTTCTCCGGCCGCGAGGCCGTGCAGCCGATGGTGCGCGCCGCGCTGCGGGCCGCCATGATCCCCACGGTGAACGGGATGATGACCGTCGGCCTGGTGCAGCTGCCAGGCATGATGACGGGCCAGATCCTGGCCGGCTCCTCGCCGCTCGTGGCGATCCGCTATCAGATGGTCGTCGTGTTCATGCTGGCGGCGGCCACGGCGCTGGGCTCGCTGCTCTTCGTTCGCCTGGCCGCCGGCCGCTACCTCACTCCCGCCCACCAGCTCCGGCGTTACCTGCTCTAACCTCGACGACGCCTGTCAACGGGACACACCGCCAGACCCGACGCGTTCACACCGATTCTGCGCACGGACCGGAGCAGGGCGATGATACTGTGCATCAGCGTCCGCGTCCCAACTCTCCAGGAGGCCGTGTGTATGGGCTCACACTCGAAAACCAATCGCGCGGTTCAACGACTCCGACGTCTCGCGCGTCGCCGCCGCGAAGCCGGCCGGAAAAAGGATCGGATCGTGGAAGCCACCAGCCTTGGGGGCATCCTACTCACCGGGCAGCCCCCAGGTAAATCGACATGAAGTGCTCGCGCTCCGATTGCAAAGTCTTTCGTCTGTCACGTTCGAGGGTTGTCGTCACGTGGTGGCCCGGACCAGTCAGGCACGCCTCGTAGTACCGCCTGAGCCCTTCGACGCCACCTGTCCCAAACGCGCTTTCCGCCTGCTCCTTCAGCTTCCAGCCCGGGATCAAGTCCTTACCGCCTTCGTACACCTCCAGAACGACCGCCAGCATCGCCGCCCCTCTGTCCATTTCCACCCTCCTAGTCTCCTCGACACCCTGCACCCCGTCCTTTCGGAGGAGGGCAACCTTTAAACCGGGCGACTCGAATCGGTGCCAGGCGCCGGACGCTTAGAAGCCCTTCCGTCTCATGCAGCTGCGATAGGCGGCCTGGTACGTGGCGTCCTTTGCTCCTGCTGCCTTCATACCGTGGATCTGTGGATCGGACGACTCGATGACTCTGCCCGTGAAGTCGATGGAGTTCATCGTTATGCTGCCGGCGCGTGCGCTATCGGCTCGGGCGTGGTCGCCCATGATCGGCGAGGCAGTTCCTGCCTTGATCGCTTCGGGCGCTTCGTCATTGCAAGCGGCGAAGTCGGCGACGGTAGGGACCTCGCCGTCGGCCGTCCGCGTGGCGGCGAGCGAGACGAGGAGGGTCAGGGCGAGCGTCACCATCAGTCTGTACTGCAGGGCCATGTCGTACTCCTTTCAAGAGCATCCGAAAAAAGGGAACAAGTCGAGGCACCCATATCGCGTCGTAACGCGCCAAGAGCCCGCGTCGCTCGTTATAGAACTCCAAGAGCCACGTCATCCCCCCCACCTCCTCACGGGCCTCGACCGCGCCTCTCTCCGCCTGGGCTTTTAGCCGCCCCTTCGAAATGTCCGTCTGGGCGCTCTCGTCGAGGCACGTTGTGACGCGAGCCGCGGCCCCGGAGTGCCTTGTTTAGGGTGTTTCATGAGAACACGGCGACACCTGTCACCGCTGTCGCCGCCGCAAAACCGCTGCGAGACGTCTTGAAGCTCTGCCCCACAAGTCGCGCACCTTGCCGTCAAGCGAAGATCCTCCGGACGCTGCCGAGAAAGCCAGTGTCCTCGGCCACCACCTGATCGAGCTCGCCGAAGTCCAGCCACACCCCCTGGCAGCGCGAGCACTTGTCCAGCTCGACGCCCCGATAGGGGACGGGCACCAGCTCGCCGGCGCACTTCGGGCACCGTCCCCGGGCAACGGCGAGAATGCGCCGGCGTTCTTCTTCGGCCGCCTGGGTTTCCCGCTCCTCGAGGACTTTCCTCCGTCGCTCGAACTCGAGTCTCGCGAAGTACTCCTCTTCCTGTTGTGTCGGCTTCACCTGCATCATGGCTCCCGTATCGGAGGCGGCCCCGGGCGGCTAGCAGCCGCCGCGGGGCTCCTTCTGTCACCCGGGTGTGGTGTCCAGTTTCCCGCCGCATACTCCGCCAAGGCGTTCAAGAGCACCGTGCGGAGCGTCGTCCCCTCGCTGACGGCGCGGACGCGCGCGGCCCGCTGAAGCTCGCGGGGAACGCCGCGCACCAGGTAGATGCCTGTGGTCGCGATCCGAGCGAGCACGCCCGCTCCCACTCTCATCGCTGACCGCCGATGGACACCGTGAAGTGGACCGACTCCTCGCGGTACGGCGACGGGATGTACGCGAGCTCGAGGTAAATCTCCTTCAACTTCTTCGCCTTCAGCGCCTCGGCGGGGAAGGCCACGTCGAGCGACTCAGTGGCTTCCTGCCCGGGGTCGAGCCGGTCATTGCCGTACGTGGCGAACTTCAGGGTCGGCTCGGTCCGGCTCTCCTCGAGCTTGATCGGCTGTCCCTGCGAATCGACGTACAGGATCTTGCCTGCGACGAGGCGGACGGTCTGATTCGCCGAGCTATTCTTCAGCACGACCTTCGCCGTGAGCTTCGCCGGGGAGACGACGCGGCCGGAGCCCTGTTCGACCCGCTCCGTAACCTTCATCTCCGTGACCTCGCCCGTGACGATCCCCGCCTTCACCTTCATCGCGGCCGGCGTGACCGTGTACGTCTTGTCTTCGATCACCGCTGCCGTCGCTGCTGGCTGCGGCGCGGGACCGAGGGTCAACCACACCACTACCGCCGCGACCGCTGCGCCCAGCCCCCACCTCCACCACGTATCGGCTCTCTCGTCGCCAGCACGTTCGGTGGGGCGAAACTTGCGTTGAGCGACGATCGGGATGGCCGCCCCGATGAACGCGACGACAGCCGTCGCGACAATCCCTGCTCCCGGAAACACGCCGACGGCCCGGAAGATCCAGGCCCCTGCGATGCTCCCGACGAGACCGAGGGTGATGTCCCGCTTCAGCCCATAGCCTCCTTGTTTCATGACCAACCCGGCCAGCACGCCTGCCAGCACCCCGGCGAGAACCCACGTCACGAACATGGAGAAACTCATGACTCTTCCTCCTTCACCCGGTTAACAGCTCACCCGCGTCACTTCGCGTGCGCCGTTGCCCGCGGCGCGCCCCGTGGCCGTTTGCGACCGTTGGATGGACCAGGGCTCGGGCCACTCCGAGCGGCGGGCGGAGCGGCGACCGTCCCGTCGCCGTTTTGTCGCACCAGGACGGCCGCGAGCATCTCGATCGCCCGCTGGTCGAGAGCTCGGTCGTCGATGATCACCTGCACGGCTGGGCCCGCGAGCCCCCGCACCCGCTCGGCCGCCGCGGTGGAACAGACGATGACGTCCACTCGCCGCAGCAGGCGACCCAGCGCGGCCCCCTCGGCGGGGCAGGCCCCGACGAGCGCGATGTTTGGCAGGCGGGCGTTGGCGATCGAGTGCTCCAGGTTATGGGCGTTCTCGACGGCGGCGGAGGCCACGCCCACCCGCGTCCCCGACGGGAACTGGGCCAAACGGTGGAGGGTCTCGAGATGCGCCTCGGCGAGGAGCGCGATCACCGGAACCCCCTTGCCGCTCAGGAGCCGCGCCACCTGCGGGAGATGGCAGAAGCTTGTGACCGCCGCCCGCCAACGACCGGTTTGCTTCTGGCGCCGTACGGTCGTCGCCAGCTCACCGAGGAGCACCTTGTCGACGCGGACCGGAAGGTGAGCCTCGAGCTGCCGGGCAAAGAATTCGAGCTCCGGCGGGCTGCACTCCACGAGGAGCACCTCGACGGTCCCCTGGACGGCGGCGGGCCGGACCCCGGCCAAGCTCAGAACGCCCACCGACAAGTCGTCGGCGGTCATCCCGAGGGCCGCAGCCCGGATCACCGTCTCTTGTAGGAAGCTCTCGCGGAGGTGAGGGGCGGGGCGGATGGGCGGCGCCGGGGCCACGAACACGCCTTTCCCCCGCCGAGCCTCCACGTAGCCGCTCTGCTTGAGATCCTCGACGACGCGCGCGACCGTGTTCGCATTGATGCCGAGGAAGCCGGCCAGCTCCCGGATGCTGGGCAGGGCCTGGTCGCGCGCGACCCCGCCGCTCTCGATGGCGTGCTTGAGCTGCTCCGTCAGTTGCCGGCGGATCGGGATCGGGCTGTGCCCGTCGATCGTGAGATTCATCGCGATCCTCATGTCTCTCTGTATGGCAACAATAGTACACTAGATCAATTTCGTCAAGGTGTACTATTTTAGTGGTACACTACGGCGCAGGGAGGGACTACTGCTATGGCTCAGGCAATGAAGACGGCTCAGGCGAAGAAGACGACGCTGCGCCCGCTCCATGACCGCGTGCTCGTCAAGCGCCTCGAGGAGCAGGACGAGAAGCACGGCCGGCTCATCATCCCCGACACCGCCAAGGAGAAGCCGCAGGAAGGCCAAGTCGTCGCCGTGGGCACCGGCAAGGTCAACGACGACGGCAAGAATTTCCCGCTCGCGGTGAAGGAAGGCGACCGGATCCTTTTCGGCAAGTACTCCGGCAGCGAGGTCAAGCTCGACGGCGTGGAGTACCTCATTATGAAGGAGGAGGACGTCCTCGGCATCGTCGGCTCGTGAACGAGCGGCTCAGCCGCGGTCGACCATTCATGCACACTCGGGAGGAACGTATCCATGGCTAAGCAGCTTTTGTTCAACGAGGAAGCCCGCGCGGCGCTCTTGCGCGGAGTCAACATCATGGCGCACGCCGTCAAGGTCACGCTCGGGCCGAAGGGGCGGAACGTCGTCATCGACAAGAAGTTCGGGAGCCCGACGATCACCAAGGACGGTGTGACCGTCGCGAAGGAAGTCGAGCTGAAGGACCCCGGCAAGAACATGGGGGCGCAGATGATCAAGGAGGTCGCCGCCAAGACCTCGGACGTGGCGGGCGACGGAACGACCACGGCCACCGTTCTCGCCCAGGCGATCTTCCGCGAGGGTCTCAAGAACGTGACCGCGGGCGCCAACCCGATGGGCCTGAAGCGGGGGATCGAGCAGGCGGTCGACGCAGTGGTCGAGGAGCTGAAGCACCTGTCCAAGGCGACCAAGGATAAGAAGGAGATCGCCCAGGTCGCCACGATCGCCGCCAACAACGACAAGACGATCGGCGACTTGATCGCCGAAGCCATGGAGAAGGTCGGCAAGGACGGCGTCATCACCGTCGAAGAGGCCAAGGCGATGGAGACCACCCTCGAGGTGGTCGAGGGCATGCAGTTCGACCGCGGCTACCTCTCGCCCTACTTCGTCACCGACGCCGAGCGCATGGAGTGCGTCCTGGAAGACGCGCTCATCCTGATCCACGAGAAGAAGCTCAGCGTGATGAAGGACATGCTGCCGCTGCTCGAGCAGGTCGCGCGCGCGGGCAAGCCGCTTCTGATCATCGCCGAGGACGTGGAGGGCGAGGCGCTGGCCACCCTCGTGGTCAACAAGCTGCGCGGCACGCTGCACACCTGCGCGGTGAAGGCGCCGGGCTTCGGTGACCGGCGGAAGGCCATGCTCGAGGACATCGCGACCGTGACCGGCGGCAAGGCGATCACGGAAGACCTCGGGATGAAGCTCGAGAACCTCAAGCTCGAGGACCTCGGTCGGGCCAAGAAGGTGGTCGTGGACAAGGACAACACCACGATCATCGAGGGCGCCGGCAACACCAAGGAGATCGAGGGCCGGATCAAGCAGATCCGGGCGCAGATCGAGGAGACCAGCTCGGACTACGACCGCGAGAAGCTCCAGGAGCGGCTCGCGAAGCTCGCGGGTGGCGTCGCCGTCATCAAGGTAGGGGCGGCCACCGAGACCGAGATGAAAGAGAAGAAGGCGCGGGTGGAGGATGCGCTCAACGCGACCCGCGCAGCGGTGGAGGAAGGCATCGTGCCGGGCGGCGGCGTCGCGCTGCTCCGCGCGTCGGAGGCTCTCGGCAGCCTCAAGCTCTCCGGCGACGAGGCCACCGGTGTCAACATCGTGCGGCGCGCCCTCGAGGAGCCGATTCGGCAGATCGTGGAGAACGCCGGGCTCGAGGGCTCCGTGGTCGTCGAGAAGGTCAAGGCGGCCCTACCCGTCACGCACGGCTTCGACGCCGAGACCAACGAGTATGTCGACATGATGCAGGCGGGGATCATCGACCCGACCAAGGTCGAGCGCGTCGCCCTGCAGAATGCCGCGTCGATCGCGTCCTTGCTGCTCACGACCGAAGCGCTCATCACCGACATCGCGGAGGCCGGGAAGGCCGACCCATCCATGGCGCACGGTGGGGAGGGGGAGTTCTAGTCTCAGGCGATCAGGCAGCGGGTGGCCGTGCCGTGCGCGAAGGCGCCCTTCGCGTACGGCACGGCGACATTCGAGCCCTGACGAGGCGCCCCGAAGGCCGGGATCGTCACTCTCCCTCCTCGGGGACCAGAACCTCGACGAGTCGCGCGGCGCGAGCGCGCTGTTCTTTGTCCCAGGTCACCAGCGGGAGCCTGAGTCCGGCCGCGGCCCGCGATATAGACGGCATCGGCGCCCGGCGATCCCGGCCGCCGAGCGCGCGAGTCGTCCACCTGGACGAGGCGAAGCGCCGGTAGGCGCAGCACGGCATCCACGGCACGCCGCGCCAGCCGTGGGTCGCCGGTCCGGCGAGCCACGGCCCCGGCCACTTCGGGCAGGAGCACGAGGCGGCTGACCACCACGCTGGCGTCCACGACCATCAGAGGTCGCGGCGCCCTTCCCGCACTGTGCTCGCTGCGGAGCGCCCCTTCGGCCAGCGGGCGCCGATCTCCTTGGCGACCCGATCAAGGGTGGACCAGACCGCCGCCGATGCCCGAGGCCGCGCGCGTTCACGGGTCACCGGGATCAGGCGCGCGACGACTCGCCCATGATGCGTGACCTCGACCTCCTCCCCCCGCTCCCGCACCCGGCGGAGCACCAGACTCGCACGCGCCTTCAGTTCACGAACGCCGATCGCTCGCATGTGAACCTCCATATGGTCACAAATGTGACCACAATTATCGCCGGCGCCGGTGATGACGCTCGGCCACGGGTCGCGGTCAGAAGGCGCCGGGCTCAGCGGCGCCGCAGCCGCGGATCGAAGCGGAAGGCCTCGGGCTTGCCTGCCCGGATGCGTTTGAAATCGGAGTGCAGGGGATTGAGCAAGTAGTTCAGCTCCTGAGGAATAACGGCCGAGGGCACGGCGAGCACCAGACTTTTCAACTCGCGCGCCCAGCGGGTTCCCAGGTCGGCGAGCGCTTCCGGTGGGGGGTAGCTCCTCCAGCTCGGTGGAAGCTCGGCTGGCGGCACCCGGGAGATGGTGAGCGTCTCGGGAATGTCGGCCGAGGTCGCGACCAGGTCGCCCGGCGGGTGCGGCCGCTCGAGATTGACGAAGAGTTCGAGGGCAGCCAGCGCGAGGCTCGCCGAGGTGTAGACGACCGGGGTGCCCGGCCGGTTCCAGCGGCCCCCGTGACGGCGGGCCCCTTGGCCGTCGAAGGCCGCGTGCTTGGCGCGCGTGATCCGCCAGACGCGGATCAGCTGTGGACGCCGTACTCGATGCGACCGAGGATCCGCTCGACCTGCTGCGCCCCGAGGTCTGTATCGAGCACGTCGAGAGGGCGAACCGATCCGAGCGCCCGGACCGTTCCGCGCAGCCAGGCGCCGGCCCTTTCCTGGCTGCCGAGGACGTCTTCCGCCCGGGCCGCGACCCGGGCCAGGCGCAGGAGCCGGTCGGACTCAGCCGCGCTCAGCCGGCGCGCCTTCTTCCGCCGGGCCAGCGTGCGAGGTGGCAGGTGCAGAACGCGAACGAGCGTCTCCTGGGGGATCTCGAAGCGGGTCGCGAGCGCCTCGAGGGCCGCGTACGGGAATCCGGTTCGGGCCTTGGCGATGATCGCCTCGAACGTCGCCTGCCGCTCCCTCAGCACGCCCCTGCCGCCCAGCGCCTGGACGAGCCGCCCGGTCGAGATCATTCAGCGCCTCCTGTGCAACTTGGCAGCGATACTACCGCCATGTGGCATCGAGGTCAACGGGCGCGGCCACCCCTCATCCCTTGATCGTGCGGCTGATCCGCCAGGCGATCGCGGAGAAGAGCACGAGCAGGATGCTGAGGAACACGAGCCAGGCGCGCGGGATCTCGGGAAACGCCCCCAGAAGGACGGAGAGCCCGACGGCCGCGACCAGCCCCAGCAGAGAGACGGCCACCACCGCGTAGTCCCGGGGCCGCATCCGGATGTCGCGGAACACGGTCCGCCGAGCGCCGACGGTCTCCGCATAGTTGAACCCCCGGAGCTCCATCGCGAGGGCGATGTCTCGGCTGCGCCGGAGCGCGCCGAGGCCGAGGGGCATGATGGAGATGGCGACGCCACGCAGGAAGACGTACGGGTTCCGGGAGCCGATGGCGCGGTACCCGCGGGCCGACAGGGCGTTTCGAATCACCACGAGCTCCTCCTGCAGCAGCGGGAAGAAACGCATCGCGAAGGCGAACATGAAGGCCACCTTGTAGTTGAGCCCGCTCTGATACATCGCCATGCCCCAGTCGAAGGGATCGGTGGTCATCGAGAACATGATGAACGCGATGCCCATGGCCGCGAGCCGGAACGCCACGAGCAGGCCGGCGTCCCACCCGGGCGTGGAGATCGGGATGACGCCGAGCAGGCGCGCGTCGAAGTAGGGCGGGCCGTCGGTGAGCAGGTGGATCAGGACGATGGCCGTCATCAGTGGAAGGAGGAAGAGGATGAACACGAAGTACTCCAGCGGGCTGACGCGGCCGAGGATCCAGATGATCGCGATGATGACCAGGGGCATCACCCAGGGGTGCGGCAGGAGGAACGTCGAGATCAGAAAGCAGACGACGAAGACGAGCTTGGTGCGTGGATCGAGGCGGTGGAGGAACGAGTCGCCAGCCGAGAACTGGTAGAGGAGCTTCATGCGTACACCAGCTTCATACGGACAGGCGCCGGAGGATGGCGTCGCGGGCCTCGGGCACGGTGATGGGCAGGGGATCCAGCCCGAGGATCAGCCCGAGGCGCGCGACGGGCGGCGGGCTGATCGCCGAGATCCGGAGCTCCTCGACCCGCGAGAACACGCGGCGGGGCGGCCCATCGAGCAGCACGCGCCCGTCGTGCATGACGATCACCCAGCGGGCGTACTCGGCGACCAGCTCCATGACGTGGGTGATCGTGAGGATTGTCATGCCCTGGTCATGGTTCAGCCGCGCCAGGAGATCCATGATCTCGCGCGAGCGCGCCATATCCTGGCCCGTGGTGGGCTCGTCCACGATCAGGATCTGTGGCCGCATCACGATGATGGCCGCGATCGCGAGCCGCTGGCGGTCGCCCCTCGAGAGCTGGAAGGGGTGGAGCTCGCGCTTGTCCCACAGCTCGAGCCGCCGGAGGACCTGCTCGACGGACTCCTGGATCTGGTCGGGGGAGGCGCCCAGGTTCTGGAGGCCGAACGCCACGTCGTCCCAGACTCGCTCCCGGAACAGCTGGTGGTCCGGGTTCTGAAAGACGTAACCCACCCGGGTCGCCCGCTGCGCCGGCCGGAGCCGCCACACCTCGGTGTCCGCGACGCGAAGGGTGCCCCGCGTCGGGCGCAGGTAGCCGCTGATGCACCGGGCCAGCGAGGTCTTCCCGCTGCCGTTCTGACCGACAATGGCGGCGAACTCGCCTTTCGGGACGCGAAGCGCCACGCCCTTCAAGGCCAAGATGCGCCGGGGTGCCGGGTACTCGAACTCCAACCCTTCGGCCAGGACGGCCAGCTCGGCCGGAGACGACGATGTCACCCGGCGGTCGTCTCCCCGCGGCCCGGGTCCAGGAGCCCGCGGAGCGCAGCCGTCATCTCCTCGAGCGTGATGGGCGGGACCGCGAGCTTCACCCCCGCTTCGATCAGGCGCGTGCTCAACTCGGCCATCTGAGTCGGCCGGACGCCGGCGGCGTCGAGCAGATCCTTCCGCAGGCAAAACTCGCGCGGCCCCGCGTCGAGGACGATGCGACCTCCGTCCAGGAGAATGAGTCGGTCGGCGTGCTCCACCAGCTCGTCGACCTTGTCCTCGACCATGACGATGGCGTGCGCGTGGTGCTCCGCCAGCCGCCGGACGGCGGCGATCACTTCGGCGGCTCCGATGGGATCGAGCTGAGACGTGGGGTGGTCGAAGAGATAGACCTCGGGAGCGATGGCGTGGACCGCGGCCAACGCCACCCGCTGCTTCTCCCCGCCCGAGAGGTCGTAGGTGATGCGGTCCTGCAGCTTCTCGATCCGGAAGAACGAGAGCGTCGAGGCCAGCCGCGAGGCGATCTGTGCGCGCGGGAGGCCGCGGTTTTCCAGGCCCCAGGCGAGCTCGTCCCGAACGAGCAGGTTGAAGAGCTGCGCTTCGGGATCCTGGAGCACCAGGCCGACGCGCTCGCTGATGCGAGCCAGCGAGAGCTCCTGCGTGCGCCGACCGTGGATCAGGACGTCACCGCTGATCTCGGCGCCCAGGTAGTGCGGGATCACGCCCGCCAGAAGGTACAGAAGGGTGGACTTCCCGCTGCCCGTGGAGCCGACGATGCCGACGAACTCGCCGGGCTCGACCCGGAAGGAGATGTCGCGGAGGGTCGGGCTCGGGGCAGTCGCGTATCGGACGCTCACGCGGTCGAGCGCGATGACGGGATCGGCCATGGCGCGCCGGCGAGCCCGCCGCTAGGTTTGCCGCTTCCTGGCGGGAAACATCTTGAAGTAGACGACGCCGATGAGCGCCGCGAGGATCAGCAACGCCAGGAGGCGGATCGGCCCGCTCACCCACGCGAGCGGGGCCTGGATGACGGGCACCTTGCCCTGGGAGGCGAGGTAGATCCAGGCGAACACGAAGACGACCAGCAGGACCCCGATGATGGCGCCGGTGACGAGAAGCTTCATGACAGCACCCCCGACTTCGCCACGGTGCGAACGAACGCGAAGCCCAGGATCGACGCGGGAACGGCCTCCGCCACCGCCCACAGCCACAGCCCGGCGGTTTGAAGCGCGCTGAACTTGAAGAGGAAGAGCCACACCGGAATGAGGCCGGTCGCCAGAAACAGCTCGGAGACCAGCACCATGGTCAGGTAGGTCGCGAAGCTGATCGGCTGCTTCTTGGCCAGGACGTACGAGGCCATGATCGCCATGGGGATGTTAAACGACCAGTTGATGGTGAAGTGGACGGGCGCCAGTGGTCCCGTCGCGGTCAAGACGGCGATGATCGGGTTGAAGCTGGCCGTGATCAGCGCGCCCGTCATGCCGAAGAAGAAGCAGGCCGTCGTGAACCACATGATCCCGAAGGGCAGCGCGGTCCACGGGATGATGCCCCCGACGGTGGCGGTGTCGAGCCGCTCGGTGATCTGCATGTTGGCGCTGAAGGCGACGGCCAGCAGGACCGACCCGACGATCGATCGCGTATCGGTGCGCCACAGGCTCGGGAAGGGGATCGGCGGAATCGGCTCGAAGAGGCCTCCACGCCTGGCGACGTTCACTGCCGTATTCATGCGTGCCCCCTTTCGCGACTCTGGGTGGTCTGTGCGTTGCGCGAGAGTGGTCTGTGCGTTGCGCGCCGCCGGACATGGCCTAGACGGGTGCCTGCAGCACCGCCGGGTCAATGGCCCGCGGGAGGAATCTCCCGTGCCCCGGGGTCCCGAGAAAGGCCCCTTTGTTGACGATGACCTTGCCCCGGGAGATGGTGGTCACCGGCATTCCCACCACGTCCCATCCCTCGTACGGGCTGTATTGCACCTTCATGTGCAGGGTCTGGGGCGACACGCGGAGCCGCGCCGTGGGGTCGATGAGCACGATGTCCGCGTCGCTCCCGGCCGCGATGACGCCCTTTCGCGGGTAGAGCCCGAAGATGCGGGCCGGGTTGGTCGAGGCCACCTGGACCAGCCGGGTGATCGGCAGCCGACGCTTGACGACGCCCTCCGAGAAGAGGAGAGGGATCCGCGTCTCGACGTCGACGCAGCCGGGCGACGCCCGGTCGAACGATTCCGCGCCGGCCCGCTTGTCCTCCACGTCGACGGAGTTGTCGTCCGAGGAGACCGTGGCCAGCCAGCCACCGGCCAGCCCCTCCCAGAGCGCCTCGTTGTCGGCTTCGGTGCGGAGCGGGGGGCTCATCACGTAGTTGTAGCCGTCCGGCCGAGCGTACATCGCCTTGGTGAGCACGAGGTAATGCGGGCACGTCTCGCCGTACACGGGTCGTCCCTCCGCGCGGGCCTGGCGGACGGCCGCCACCGCCTCGCCGGCCGCGATGTGCACCACGTAGACGGCGGCCCGCGCCGAGCGGGCCAGGAAGAGCACGCGCCGGATGCACTCGACCTCCGTGAAGGTCGGGCGACTCTGGGGGTAATGGACAGGGGTCCGCTGGCCGGCGGCCAGCAGGCGCGCCGTGCAGTAGTCGACGATGTCGGCGTTCTCGGTGTGGACGGCCGCGATGCCGCCGAGGTCGCGAAGCCGCTCCATCACGTTGTAGACGGTCGCGTCGTTGACGTAGAGGTTGACCTCGTGGTAGACGGTGAACATCTTGAAGGACGGCACGCCGTAGGCCACCACCTGCTCGAGCTCCCGCAGCGTGTCGTCGCCGCCGTCGTTGACCACGCAGTGGAAGGCGAAGTCAATGACGGCCTTCCCCTCCGCCTTCTCCCGTCGCTTCTCGACGGCGTCGAGCAGCGGCCCGCCGAGCGTTTTCAGATCGAGGGTGAAGTCGATGATGGTGGTCGTGCCGCCGAAGGCGGCGGCGATGGTGCCACTCTCGAAGGTGTGCTTGCTCTGGCCGAGAAACTCCATGTCGAAGTGCACGTGGGCGTCGATCCCGCCCGGCACGACGTAGAGCCCGCGGGCGTCGATGACCTCGCGCGCCTGGACGGGCTCCGCGGTCTTGAGAAGCCCGGCGATCCGCTCGCCCTGGACGGCCACGTCCGCCTCGAGGACGGTCTCGGGCGTGACGACCTTGCCGTTCCTGATCAGGAGATCGAACACGGCTGGCGCCTCGCAGTCCGTTTCATTTGCGCGGCAAAGCTACTACGCCTGGCGAGACAGAGGCAAGGGGATCAAAAAACTGCTGAGCAGGGCTTCTGCGTTCTCCAGCGGTTATGCGGCACCAATGATTTCGTGCACTTCGGGGTAACCCGATGGCCGCCGCGCCATCTCGGCTCCCGCAGTCAGCGTCTGTTCGGACGGCTTTTCACGCGAGCGCATGTCCGGTGTCTCAAGGGTAGCGGAAAGGGAGGCAGGGGTATGAGCGACGACATCCGGTCCGGGACGCCGTGTTCGCGATCGGCGCCGACGGGGCGCTGCCCGATGGCAGTGTCCTGCCGGCCCTGCTCGCGGACGCGTTCGGCGTGTTCAAGGAGGAGCAGCGGCGAATGGCGGGTGACGAGAGTTGCGCGTGCCGCGCCTGTCGCGACATCCCGAAACTGGATCTCAAGGTGGTCGTCCACCACGGGCACTTCGCCCGGCAGACCGTCGGGGGGCGGGCGCGCGTCGCCGGACCGGACGTCATCCTCGTCCATCGCCTGCTCAAGAACCCGGTCGGCGGGAGCGCCTATCTGCTCCTCACGGGCTCGGCGCTCGAGCGGGTCGGCATGGATCCCGTCGCCAGCGGGATGCGGCAGCACTTCGTGAGCTACCCCCACCTCGGCGAAGTGCCGTGCTTCGTGGCGGACCTGCAGCCGCTCGGGCGGCGGGATCTCGCGGCAGCGTCCGTCCTGGCGGCGTAAAGTCGCAGTTCAGGGCAGCCGGCGGGCGTCCGTCGCCGCGATCGCCAGCGCGCACGAAGCTTATCCAGCTGTCGTCGGGCGCCCACGGGCGCGCACCGTCGGTCATGCGAGCCGATACTTCACCCCCGCTCTGACTGCGTGACCTCGCCGGAACACTCCAGATCACCTGCTCGAGGATGCCGGCGCCCATCCCCTCTCGCGAGGTTGATCGGCGCCGGCGTTACTCCCCTCCCTGGCGACCGCTAGTGGCCGTCGGGCGAGGCCGCCACGACGAGCGTGCCGAACAGGCCGTGGTGCTCGCCACCGGGGCCCGCGGTGAAGAAGAGGGTGTTCGTCGGCCCGTTGGCGGCGCCGCCGCTGCCGAAGGCGATTGCCCAGAGGCCGTCGACGGCGATCGGCGACCCGTCGGCGGAGTGGAGCGGGCCGCGGCGCTGGAACTCGCTCTGCCCGGTGAGCTGAGTGGGGTCGAAGGCGTGGATGCGGCCGTTGCCGAAGTTGCCGACGAGCAGGTCGCCGCTGAAGAAACCGAAGTCGGCCGGCGCGAGGGCGAGGCCCCACGGCGAGTTGAGCTGGCCCTTGGAAGCGACGCGCCGGAGCAGGTTGCCGGCGGTGTCGAAGGCGTTCACGAACCCATGGCCCTCGCCGGGGACATCGTCGTGCTTGTCCGCGTCCTGCAGCGCGTAGGTCACGTAGATGGTGCCGCCGATGTTCCGGATGCCGAAGGGTGCGTAGCCGGCGGGGAGATCGGGGTCGGTGAACGCGTCGGTTAGCATGGTGACGGGGTGGAAGGTGCTGTTGAACACGTCGACGGTGCCCGCGTGGAAGTTCGTGGCGTAGAGGAAGTCGCCAGTCGTCGTGCTCGCGATCGCGAGCCCCTTGTACACGGCGCCGCTCGCCGAGTTGTCCACGGCGATGACTAAGGGAGCCCCCCTGAATCCGGAGATTGTGCCGTCCTCAGCGGCGAAGATGAAGCGGGCCGGGCTCGTGCCTCCGCTGTTGGTCACGACAAAGCCGGTGCCGCCGTTGAACACGACGCCGGTCGGCGTGCCCTGCTGGCCCGCGGCGCCCGGAACTGTGAAAATCGCCTGGATGGCGCCGGTACCGACGTTGTAGAGCGTGGTGCGGCCCGACCCATTGTCAGCGATCCACCACGGCGTGGTCGGGCCGGAAACCAGGCCCCAGGCGTTGACCATGTTGGGATCGGGGTGGTCCGCTGGCACGAACCCGTCGGAGACGAGGTTGTGCTGGGTGTAGAACTGAGCGGCGGCGGGCTGGACACTGCCGAGGCTCAGGACGACCGAGAGCGAGACGATTGCCGAGAGGATCCCGTTGCGCATGTGGCCCCTCCTTCTTTAGGGTGGTGGGTGACACGTCGGACCCCGAATAGGAACCAGGTAACTAAGAGCAAAGTTCCGGCGCCCGGCGCTTCTGTCAACCTGAGACACTACCGGCGAGTGGGAGGGAGCGATGGCTGTGCCCGTGGGGCTCAACGTGTGGTCGCGTCTGGTGGAGGCGACCTTTCCGTACCTGGACCGCACCGCCGCGCCCTTCGACTCCCTCTGGCTTCCGGACCATGTCCAATACGCCGGCCATAACGTCGCGGAGGGCTGGAGCCTCTTGGCCTGGACGCTGGCTCGGTATCCCGACAAGCTCTGCGGCCACGAGGTGCTCTGCAACAGCTTTCGCAATCCCGCGCACCTCGCGAAGATGGCTGCGACCCTCCAGGCGCTCTCCGGCGGCCGTCTGGTCCTCGGCATCGGCGCCGGGTGGAACGAGGAAGAGTACCGGGCGTACGGCTGGCCGTTCCCGCCGGCGAGAGTCCGCATCGCCCAGCTGGCGGAAGCGATCGAGCTGATCCGCACGATGTGGACGCAGGCGCCCGCTCATTACAAGGGCGAACACTACCGGATCGAGGGCGCGTACTGCGAGCCCCGGCCGCAGCCCGTCCCACCGATCATGGTGGGCGGCCACGGCGAGCGCTACCTGCTGGGCGTCGTGGCCCGACACGCCGACTGGTGGAACTACCCCTTCCGGGGGCTCGAGACGTACGCGAAGAAGCAGGAGGCGCTCAAGGTCCACTGCCGCGACGTGGGGCGGGACTACGACGAGATTCAGGAGGTCGTCCGCGTCGGCATCCTGATAGGCGCGGACGAGCGGGAAGTCGAGCGTATCAAGGCGAGACCGGAGACACGGCCGCTGGCGGACGTCGCTCTGGTGGGAACGCCCGACCAGGTCACCGAGACGCTGCTCTCGATCGTGGCGCAGGGGGCCGACCGGCTAACGGTCAACTTCGCCGACGTGCCGCATCCGGAGGGCACCTGGCTCTTTGCCGCGACCGTCCTGCCGCGGCTGCAGGAGGCGTGATGGGCTCTGCCAGCTCCTTCCCGGCGTCAAGCCGCGCTCAACATCCCCGAACACTTCTGCGGCGCCCACGTCCATTCTCCTCTGCACAGGATCATCATTCTCCGGCGCGGATTCAAAGGAGCTCGGCAGCTCTCCGATACACCGCGCGGTCCAGCCCGCGGAGATGCTGGAGCGCCTCGTCCAGAGGGACGACATCCGCACTGATCATCTCCATGTCGAACAGGTTGACCCGGTGTGGCACCTCCGCCCGGTCGGCGACACACTCCTCGGGACGTCACGACGGGGCTCGGCTGGAACCCGTGGCCGGCGCTCCTCCTCGCGTTCGTCATCGGCGTCGCCGTCGCGGCGCTGGTCGAGTGGCGGGTTCTCCGCGG
>WNFO01002031.1_pt1 | contig 16515 bp, 15 predicted proteins | sample 5400251 | NCBI WGS metagenome assembly WNFO01 (sample SAMN13153354, study PRJNA577476) | soil metagenome | isolation source: 100 cm saprolite under Madrone tree | place: USA:California | collected 2016-06-14 | reverse complement strand
AGTTCCTGAAGCTCGATCCTGGTCTTCGACAGATCTTGCGCACCCCGAAGCGCGTGCTGGAAGTCTCCCTGCCGACAAAGATGGACAACGGCCAGGTCAAGGTCCTGACCGGATACCGCGTGCAGCACAACGTCGCGCGTGGCCCGGGCAAGGGCGGCATTCGTTATCACCCTAACGTGACCCTCGACGAAGTCAAAGCTCTCGCCGCTTGGATGACTTGGAAGACGGCCGTGGTCAACGTGCCTTTCGGCGGCGCCAAGGGCGGCATCATCTGCGACCCCAAGCGTATGTCCAAGAGCGAGCTGGAGCGCATGACGCGCCGGTTCGCCAGCGAGATTCTGCCGCTAATCGGCCCCGACCAAGATATTCCCGCACCCGATGTTTACACTGACTCGCAGACCATGGCTTGGATCATGGACACGTACTCCATGATGGTGGGCCACACCGTCCCAGGCGTCGTCACCGGCAAGCCGATTTCCGTCGGTGGCTCCGTCGGGCGCGCGGAAGCGACCGCTCGGGGCCTTGTGTTCGTAGTCGAAGAGGCTTGTAAGGTAAAGAAGATTTCGCTGCGCGGCGCTACTGTGGCCATTCAGGGCTTCGGCAACGCCGGCGCCACGGCGGCGCGGCTGTTCGTCGAAAAGAAGGCAAAAGTCATCGCGCTCAGCGATACACGCGGCGGCGTCACAAATTCGCGTGGCATCGACCCTATCAAAGCCATTCGCTATAAGGAGCGATCCGGCACGGTGGTGGGCATGCCCGGAGCTTCGCGCATCTCCAACGACGACTTGATCACGATGAAGTGCGACATCCTGGTCCCCGCGGCACTGGAAAACGTGATTACGTTGAACAACGCGGAGTCCATCAAGGCGCGCATCATCGCAGAAGCCGCCAACGGTCCGACCACTCCGCACGCTGACGAAATCCTGGCACGCCGCGGCATCACCGTGCTGCCGGACATCCTAGCCAATTCTGGCGGCGTCACGGTCAGTTATTTCGAGTGGGTGCAGAATCAGGAAGGGCTGCTGTGGGACAGCGAAGAAGTGAACCTGCGGCTGCAGAAGATCATGGTGCGCGCGTTTCACGAAATGGTGGACACCATGCGCAAGCATCACGTGCCTCCACGCGCCGGCGCCATGATTCTCGCCGTCGGCCGCGTCGCAGAGGCCACCCTGGTACGCGGGCTCTTCCCGTAAAGCCAAGCGCCGCTGCGATTTTCTTCAAAGTTTTTCTTGCGCTGAAGAACGAAACGTGCGTACATTCGCACTTGCCGGCCGCCTCTTTTGGCGTTGCCGGCAATTTTCACTTAGCGCTGCTGAAGATCACCGTCTTCGCTGCGGCGGTGCTCACAGTTCTGGTAACCGGAGAGGAATCGGGGTTACGAGGTGCAAAGCACGGAAAGATGAGCAATCACAACAATCATTCCAATCTTGCTGCGCCGGTGCTGTTGAGCATTGCTGGGTTCGACCCATCCTGCGGCGCAGGCACGGCGGCGGACCTGAAGACCTTTGCTGCGCACGGTTGCTACGGCGTAGCAGCCATCACCGCTTTGACGGTACAGAATACGCAAGGCGTGCGCGAGGTGCAGAACACACCGAGTGCGACTCTGCGCGCGCAGCTTGATATCCTGGCCGAAGATTGCGAAATAGCCGCGGTAAAGATCGGCATGCTAGGGAATCGTGGCAACGCCGTGGTGATTGCGGACTTTTTGGACGCCCACAAGTTTGCTCATGTTGTCCACGATCCGGTGATGAAGTCGTCGACTGGAACGGAATTGCTGGACGCCGCAGGAATCAAATACATTGCCGCCGAGCTGTTGAAGCGCTCGAGCGTCATCACGCCCAACGTGCCGGAGGCGGAAATCCTCACCGGGCTGACAATTAAAGACACCGGCGACATGGAAGACGCGGCGCGACAAATCGTCGAGATGGGCGCTCGCGCCGTCATCGTCAAGGGCGGCCACATGGACAAAGCCGTCGACATTCTGTTCGACGGCAATGAGATCATGCTGCTCGCCGGAGACAAGGGTAAGGAAGAATTCCTGCACGGCACCGGTTGCACTTTCGCGAGTGCGCTTGCCGCTCACCTTTCCGCGGGTCGCTCCTTATTCGAGGCCGCCACTTTAGCCAAAGCTTACGTTACGAAGGCCATCGAGAAAGCCTACGCCATTGGCAAAGGCCGTATCCCCCTCGACCATTTTTATCGCCACAAGATCGAGCCGCCCGCTCGCGGCGTGCACGAAGTCCCGCAACACGGCATGCACCCCGCCGCCGAACCCGCGGCGCACTGACTGCTTTCTCGAAATACGCCTCCGCCAACCACCCAGTCTTCGGCATCGGTGTCTATCCTTAATTCTTGTATGTTTGGGGGATCGGGATTAATTACATTCGGTGGACGAAGCGGCCGCCGACCACGGTTGCCACGGGACCACCCTTGAAGGTGCGTCCGTCGAACGGCGAGTTGCGCGACTTGCTGGCGGATTCCACGGCGCGGAAGGTCCACTGGCGATCCAACGAAAATATCGTAAGGTCCGCAGGCTGGCCTGCGGCAATGTTTCGCTCTAGGCCTAGCACGCGCGCCGGCCCGGAAGCGAACAGCTCCACCACACGCATCAGCGGAACACGACCGGTGTGGACCAATTGCTCGAGCGCAAGGCCCAGCGCCGTCTCGAAACCCGTGATGCCAAAAGGCGCGCGGTCAAATTCAACATCCTTAAGTGCCGGCTCGTGGGGCGCGTGGTCAGTGGCGATCGCGTCGACTGTGCCATCCGCCAGGCCGGCCAGCAGCGCATTGCGATCTTCACGAGCGGCCAGCGGCGGATTCATTTTGTAACGCGAATCGTATTGCACATCTTCATCAATCAGCGTGAAATGGTGCGGGGTAACTTCGCAGGTGACGCGCAGGCCGCGCTGCTTCGCAGAGCGCACCTGTTCGAGCGACCCTTTCGCCGACAGATGCGCAATGTGCAGCCGTGCGCCGGTAAGCTCGGCAAGCTGAACATCACGAGCCACGCAGACCGATTCCGCGGCGGCAGGCATCCCAGCCAAGCCCAATCGCGTGGATGTCACCCCTTCACGCATCACTGCCCCTGCCGCAAGCGAGACATCTTCGGCATGCTCGATCACCGGGAGGTCCAGCGAACAGCAATAGTCCATGACTTGGCGCACAAGCTTCGCGGTAGCGATCGGTTTTCCATCATCGCTGACCGCCACAATCCCTGCTTGCTCCATCGCCGCGATTTCCGCGATCGCTTCGCCCTTGCTGCCCACGCTTGCTGCGCCAATCGGCCACACACGCACGCTGGCGCCTGTCTTTGCGCGATCCAGAATGAATCGCGTGACGCTCGCGCTATCGTTCACCGGTTTTGTGTTCGGCATGCAGCAAACCGCGGTAAATCCTCCGCGCGCCGCCGCCTTCGTCCCGGTCTCAATGGTTTCCGAAGACTCTTGCCCGGGTTCGCGGAGATGCGCATGGAGGTCAATAAAACCGGGAGCGACGACCAGCCCGCCGGCGTCGAATACCTCGAAGCCGTTGCTCGACGAAATTTTCCCAGCCGGCGCAACCTCGCCGATTCGCTCCCCGTCCAGCAAAATGTCGAGGCTCGCGTCCGTATTGCGCGCGGGATCGACCACGCGCCCATTCTTAACGAGAAGCATGCGATGGGTCCTTTACATCTGTGGCGCGTCGATTGACCGGCTGCTGCGCTTCACTGGACGGATGCGTGCCCTCTTCGTCGTGACCAGCACACAACAAAAAGAGCAATGCCATGCGCACCGCGATGCCGTTCGTCACTTGCTCCAGCACACACGATTGCGGGCCATCTGCGACCTCCGGCGAAATCTCAATGCCGCGGTTCATCGGCCCTGGATGCAGCACAATCGCATCCCGGTTGGCACGCCGCAGGCGCTCGCCATTCAGTTGATATAGCAAGACGTAATCACTCGCCGAGAGTGCGGGCTCGTGCAGCCGTTCCGTCTGCACACGCAGCACAATCACAACGTCGGCTCCGTCCAGCGCTTCCTCTACATTAAATACGCGCCGAATCGCTGCCTGTGGAGCGATCTGTTCTAGTTCCCGGGGAACCCACATCGCCGGACCGCAAAGCGTTAAGCGGCAGCCGAATTTTCCGAGCAGATGAATATCCGATCGGGCAACCCGGCTGTGCCGGATGTCGCCTAGAATCGTGACATTCCAATTGTTGATCTTGCCTCTCCGATCGCGAATGGTGAGCGCGTCCAGCAGGCCTTGCGAAGGGTGCTCGTGCGTGCCGTCACCCGCGTTGATCACCGGGATGTCCAGGTGCCGCGCCACGAAGTCCGCGGCGCCGGAAGCCGCGTGACGCACCACCAGGCAGTCTGGTTTCATGGCATTCAGCGTATGCACCGTATCGAGCAGAGACTCGCCCTTTTTCAGGCTCGATGCTTCCGCTTGCAGGTTCATGATATCCGCGCCAAGCCGCGACGCCGCGGTTCCAAAGCTAATGCGTGTGCGCGTGGAGCTTTCAAAAAAGGCCAACGCCACGGTCTTGCCGCGTAACGTAGCTAATTTCTTCAGGGGGTGCTTCTGGATTTCCTGGAACGGCTTGCTTTGGTCGAGAAGAAAAGTAAGTTCGTCCGCTGAGAGCGGTTCAAGCGCAAGCAGGTCGCGAAACCGATGGGTCACATTTTCACTCTAACTTTTTAGTGCGATCTTGAAGCGTTTGGCACACAAGCAAACTCGCCGGCCACAGTGTCTTCCTCAGGCTATCCGATAAGGATAACCGAAGGACCTCAGCGTATGCACCGCCGAACCTGTCACCAGCACTTATCCTTCCACCCGATCCACTACCACCACACGCTCTTCGCTGTCTATCTCGCGCAGCCGCACCTCGATAATCTCTGTATTGCTAGTCTGCACGACGCGCCCGGTAAACTGCGCCTCGATGGGCATCTCGCGATGTCCGCGGTCGATCAGCACGCAGAGAGACACGCGCTTCGGCCGACCCAGGTCAAAAAGACCGTTCATCGCCGCGCGAATGGTGCGGCCCGTATACAAAACGTCGTCTACCAACACCAGGTCCATGTTGTCCACGCCGAAGGGAATGTCGGAGCTCTGCAGCACGGCGTGCGACGCAACCTTCGATAGATCATCGCGGTACAGCGTGATGTCCAGCGTGCCCACCGGCACTTCCACACCATCGATGCCGCGCATCGCCCAGGCAATCCTCTGCGCCAGCGGCACGCCCCGCCGCCGAATTCCAATGAGCCCCAGGTGCTTGGTGCCGCCGCTTTTTTCTACGATTTCGTGCGCCAGCCGCTGCAACGTGCGGTCGATTTCCGGCGCGGACATAAGTTGTGCTTTTTCAACGATGCGCATGCTCGCGTAATCCTAGCACAAGGAGCACCGACGAGCAGCCGACGCAAAAAACCGCGAGAAAGGGCGTGGCCCCGACGCTGGCAGCGCTGGGCGGCATCACCCTGGCATCGCGCGACGGCCATGTTCTGGCGCAAGCGCTCACCAAGTGGCACATCTTGGCTGGAGCCGCTTCGTGGTAAGCTTTTGACGAAGTGAGTTCCGCAGACGCTGTCGATCTCAGCGTACAGATTGGCGCCCTGCGCCTGCGCAATCCCATTCTCGCGGCCAGTGGAACCTTCGGTTACGGCATCGAGTTCGCCCACCTGGTTAATCTCAACCGCCTTGGCGGCTTCGTGACCAAGGGCCTTTCCCTTGAACCCATCGAGGGTGCCCCAGCGCCCCGGCTATGTGAGACCGCCTCCGGCATGCTCAATGCCGTCGGCTTGCAAAACGTAGGTGTCCGTGCGTTCGTCGCCGAAAAACTCCCTGTACTACGAAAATACGATACGGCGGTTCTGGCCAACGTCTTCGGCTACCGCCTCGAAGACTACGTCGAGGTAATCCGCATACTTGAAGATGCCGAAGGCTTGGCAGGCTATGAACTCAACATCTCCTGCCCAAATGTGAAAAAGGGCGGAATGCAGTTCGGAAATGACCCCGTCCAAGTCGCCGAAGTCGTATCAGCGGCCCGAAAAGCCGCCATCCGGCGCCCCTTATGGGTGAAATTGTCGCCTCTTGTTGCAGATATTGGACTTATCGGCCGAGCAGCCGAATCTGCGGGCGCGGATGCCCTGACAGTGGCAAACACTTACCCAGCGATGGCCATCGACAGCCGCACCCTAAAGTCACGTTTAGGGAATCTTACTGGAGGCCTCTCCGGCCCAGCCATAAAGCCCATCACCCTCCGCCTTGTCTGGGAAACTATGAAAGCAGTAAGGATACCGGTAATAGGCCTAGGTGGCATAGAGACGGTGGAAGACGTGCTTGAATACCTGACCGTAGGTGCTTCGGCCGTGCAGGTAGGGACAGTCAGCTTTGCTGACCCGAGGACCAGTGAGAGGCTGGCGAGGGCCCTTACGAACGCTCTAGTACAAGCTAAAGCTAGTAAAATCAGTGATATACAGGGAAAAATAACGGCAGAAATTGGTTGACATAATGACTCCTTTTCGCTACACTTTTCGGGAAGTTGTAGCACAAAGACAACACTATGAGAAACCGACTCTTCGTAATTTGGGCTGCCCTACGCTGGGTTCTTTTGATGTTCCTCGTCCCTCCGGCGATGGAAGCACCTCTCGTGGCGCATTTGAGCCAACCCCCTAAGCCGATCAAAGCCTGGGTAGGTAACGCAAGCTGGTATGGACCCGGCTTCAACGGTCGCAAGACCGCCAACGGCGAGATCTTTGACAGCGAAGCGTTGACCGCCGCCCACCCCCATCTGCCGTTCGGTTCGTTGGTGCGTGTGGTTAACACGCGCAACGGTAGATTTGAGCTGGTACGTATTAATGACCGGGGTCCCTATCAAGAAGGACGCGAAATTGATGTATCCTATCGCGTCGCCCGGAAAATCGGCCTTATCCATTCGGGCGTGAGCCAGGTCCGGCTCGAGTTAATGGAACTGCCCCAGAAACGTTGAGCTTCGACGCCCATCCACGCAGCAGCTTAATCGTAGCTCTCGACTTTGATTCATTATCGTCCGCCCTGAAATTTGCTAAGCAGGTTGCCGATCTTGTCGGTATGTTCAAGATCGGCAGCCAGCTCTTTACCGCGGCAGGACCGCAGGCTGTGCGCGAGATTTCCGCGCTTGGCCCGGGTATCTTCCTGGACCTGAAATTTCACGACATCCCCAACACCGTGGCTGGCGCCATACTCTCTTGCGCCGCCATGCCCGGAGTGCAGCTCGTGAATGTGCATGCGCTCGGCGGCCGCGCCATGCTCCATGCTGCAGCGCAAGCCATCAGTGCGGTGCAGCCGATGGGCGCGGACCGGCCCCGGTTGCTAGCCGTCACCATCCTGACCAGCATGGACCAGAAAGCGATGCGCGAAGTCGGCATCGGCGGCACCTCGCAAAGCCGCGTGCTGAAACTTGCGCAGCTTGCCAAAAAGGCCGGGGTTGATGGCGTAGTCGCCTCCGTAAAGGAGGCGCGTAGTATTCGTAAAGCCTGTGGGCGAGATTTCCTGATTGTCACCCCCGGCGTCCGCCTAAAAGACAAAGCCTCTGCCGCCAAAGACGACGATCAAGCCCGCACAGCAACTCCAAGCGAAGCTATTCGCGCGGGCGCGGATTTCCTGGTCGTGGGCCGGCCCATCCTCGCCGCCGCCGATCCCCGCGCAGCCACGCAAGCGGTCGTCGACGAAATCACCGCCGCAAAATAATTCGGCTTCCTGTGGAAATCTCTGAAGGCACAACAGTTGCCCGGAAGCCGACCAAAGCACTCCCATTTAGCGTCTGTGCTACCTTTACCGAGCGACGTTCACGAGTAATGTTTCGCGACCGCGCATTACCATGACTGGCCCATCGAAAAGCGTCATCATCGGGACTGCCGGGCATATTGACCACGGCAAGTCATCACTAGTCGAAGCCCTAACCGGCACGAATCCCGACCGCCTGGAAGAGGAAAAGCGCCGCGGCATCACCATTGATCTGGGCTTCGCATTCCTTGAGGAAAACGGCGTCCGCTTTGGATTTGTAGACGTGCCCGGGCACGAGCGCTTTGTCAGCAACATGCTCGCGGGCGCGGCGGGCGTCGATCTGGTGCTGCTGGTGATCGCCGCCGACGAATCGATCAAGCCGCAAACGCGCGAGCATTTCGATATTTGCCGGCTCCTCGGCGTGCAGCGCGGCGTCGTGGCGCTCACGAAAAGCGATCTGGTCGACCCCGACGCTGCCGGTCTGGTGCGCCTGGAAGTTGAAGACTACTTGCGCGGTTCTTTCCTCGAAGGTGCGCCCATTGTTCCCGTGAGCGCAAGAACTCAAGCGGGATTGCCTGAACTAAAGCAGGCTCTCTTGGCGGCTGCCCAGCAAGCTCCCGGGAAAAATGTTGCCCGCTACTTCCGCTTGCCCATCGACCGCGCCTTCGCCATTAAAGGTTTTGGCACGGTTGTCACCGGCACGCTGATTTCTGGAAGTGTAGCGCCTGGCGACGAAGTTGAAGTGTTCCCTGCAGGCAAACGCCTCAGGGTACGCGGCGTGCAATCCGGCGGCAAAACAGTTGGGCGCGCTATCGCCGGACAGAGAACCGCCGTAAATCTTGCTGGAATCGAGCACACCGCCCTGCGCCGCGGCATGGTGCTCGCGACTCCCGGGAAATTTCGTGTCACACGAAGGATCGATACCCGGCTCGAGCTTCTGCGCTCTGCGTCAAAAATGAAACACCGTAGCCGCGTCCATTTTCATTCAGGGACTTGCGAGACTATCGCGGAGTTGGTTTTTTCTTCGCAGAAGGAACTCGCACCCGGACAAAACGCATTCGCGCAGCTCCGCCTGCAGGACGACGTGCTGGTCTTGCCCGGTGATCGCTTCATCGTGAGGCAATTTTCGCCCGTAACCACAATCGGCGGTGGCGTCGTCCTCGATCCACTGGCGCGCCGCCCCACTCTTCGCGACACTGGCCGCGCAGCTTTTCTCGAAACACTGGAGCGCGGCGATCGCGCCGAAATACTCGCGGCCATGACCGAACGTGCTGTTCTCGGACTAAGCTTCCAGGAAATAGTCGCGCGTACCGGCTGGCTCGAAAACGAAATTCGCGTAGCCGCAAAGAAACTCGCCGAGAGTGGCCGGATAAGAATTGTCTCCGCAGAGCCGCTGGTATTACTCTCCGCAAAAACCTTCGAGGAAGTGCGCCAGAAGATTGCCGCAAGAATCGAGAAATTTCACAAGGAAAACCCGCTTCTTCCTGGAATATCCCGCGAGGATTTGCGGTCCAGTCTTGGAAGGCGCGTTCGGCCGGAAACCTTTCGAGTCGCCCTCGATGACCTGCTGGCGCAAAAAAAGCTTGAGACGCAGGGCGAAATCGTCAAGCGCGCGGGCGCGGCCATCCACCTTGATCCTGAGGAAGCGCGCGCCAAAGAGCAGATCGAGAAAGCGTTCGCGATCGCGGGCTTGGCCGTTCCGTCGGTCAAAGAAGTCTTGAGCAAGCTGCCCGTAGAAGCAAGGCGCGCCGAGAAGATCCTGCAAATCCTTTTGCGCGACAAAATCTTGGTGCGTGTCACGCCCGAGCTGATTTTTCATCACGATGCGCTGGCGCAGCTCCGCGACCGCCTTTCCGTCTTCAAGAAAACGAAGGGCGAACACATCTCCGTACCCGGCTTCAAGGAGCTCACTGGCATCACCCGCAAGTATGCGATTCCGCTCCTCGAATACCTTGACCGCGAGCGAGTGACCCGGCGCGCGGGCGACGAGCGTGTTATCCTATAGCGGCCTACGGAGGCGCGGTTAGCCCCACACTTGCCGCGCAAGGCATCCTGAGTTAGGGTTGTGAGTGGTGCGCCGCAGATGGCGCGTGGAGGCGATTCATGGGCGAGTTTAGTCCTATCCATTGGATGATAGTCTTGGCGATTATCCTGCTCCTATTCGGAGGGCGGAAGATTCCTGAGTTGGCGCGAGGCCTGGGCGAAGGCATCCGCAGCTTCAAAGAAGGCATGTCTGGCGCAGCGCACCCGACAACGCCTCCGCCGCAGCAGAACGCCCCTCCGGCAGAGAAGCCGGCGGAAGAAAAGAAGGCCTAGACTTTCCATCGAGAATTGCGGTTTTGATTGGGCGGCCAGCTGCCGCCCTTTTTTTTGTCTGCGCCACGCCGTTATGCCGTGATTTGTGCCCAATCGGTAAAAAAAGCGCGCCTGTTCGCGAAAACCTGTCCCTCAGGTCAGTAGGCACCCACCAACGTACCTAGCACAATTCCGCTATCCCGGCGGTGACCCGGTCTTTACACACTTTCCAAGCCATTTAGGAGAGAACGAATGAAAATTAGCTTTCTGAAGTGGGGCGCAGTATCGCTGGCGCTGCTCGTGAGCGCGACGGGTGCTACCACGCTGTTGGCGCAGGATCAATCTTCTTCAACATCAGCGGCAACACCGGCACAGGAACCCGAGAAGAAGGCGGATCCCAGCATCGCGCAGCGAAAAGAGAACCAGCAGGACCGCATCGCCAATGGCGTGAAGAGCGGCCAGCTGACTCCTGGTGAAACCGCCAACCTCGAAAAGAAGGAAGCGGCCATCAACAAGGAAACCCGCACGGACCGCGCCGCCAACGGCGGAAAACTGACCTCGGCGGAAAAAGCGCAAGTCAACCAGCAGCAAAACCAAATGTCGAAGCAAATCTACGCCGACAAGCACAATGCCAACACCGCGCATTACGGCAACAACAAAGTCGGCCAGCGCCGCGAAAACCAGCAAGACCGCATCGCGCAGGGTATCAAGAGCGGCCAGCTAACTCCCGGCGAAACAGCCAAACTCGAAAAACAGCAGCAAGGCATCAACAAGCAGGTAGCCACCGACCGCAAAGCCAATGGTGGCACGTTGACCGCCAGCCAAAAAAAGCAGATCAATAAGGAACAGAACCAAGCGTCGCGCAACATCTACAAGAAAAAGCACAACGCCGCAACGCAACCTAACGCCAAGAAGCCCTAATTAACTTTCTCCACCCTGAACCACTCCGAGGTGCCCTTCGCGAGAAGGGCACCTTTTTTTATCCTGCATGCAACCGAGCCGCAAACGCTGTCGGGGCGTGCTTCAGTCGGACCAGGCGACGCGGAAAAATAAAATGGCACAAAGTGTGCTTCAGCCCGGTAGCGCCTAGTCCCTTACTCCAAATCCTCCGACCAACCCAGCTCCTTGAGAGCCTCGCAGACACGCGCCAGCGGCAGACCAACGATATTGAAGTAGCAGCCTTCGATGCGCAGCACATAGCGCCCCGCGCGGCCCTGAATGGCATACGAACCGGCCTTATCGAACGGTTCGCCAGTCGCGAGATAGCGCGTAATCTCTTCGTCGGGAATTTGCGCGAACTGTACCTGCGTGCTTTCGACGAAACTCCGGCGCTCGGCGTCGGGCAAGCGAATCAGCGTGACCCCGGTCAGCACCGAGTGCGTCCGCCCGGAAAGCTTCGCGAGCATCTGCCGCGCGTCTTCGCTGGTGCGCGGCTTGCCAAGCACGTCTCCATCGAGCACAACCTCGGTATCCGCAGCGATGATAATGGCTGGCCCAACGGCGCGCGCCGAGACCAGCTCCGCCTTGGCGTCCGCGAGCCGCTGCACCAACTCCGCCGGCGATTCACCCGCCACGGGTGTTTCATCCACCGCCGACGAGAGCACGACAAACGACAGCCCGGCATCGTGCAGAATCTCAGCGCGGCGACCCGAAGCAGAGGCAAGAATCAGCTTCATAGCGAGTTGATGCCGGGGAGCATACTACAGTGGGCGCGAAGAGGATGTATCTCGCTCAGATGACGACGGATTCCTGGTATTCGCCGAAGGTGCGGCGCAGGGTATCCGAAATCTCCCCGACGGTGGCAGAAGCTTCCACAGCTCCTAGAATGGCCGGCATGAGGTTCTCACTCGTCGCGGCGCGGCGCTCGAGCTCCGCAATGGCGGCTTGCGTCTTGTTCGTATCGCGTTTGGAGCGCAGCGCTTGCAGCCGCTGGATTTGCTCGCGTTCGATTTGCGGATCGATGCGCAGCGTGGGAATCCCCCGCTCTTCTTCCGCAATGAAATCATTCACGCCGACAACCACTTGCTCCTTCGCTTCCACCGCCCGCTGGTATTCATAAGCGGCTTTCTGGATTTCGCCCTGCACGAAGCCGGATTCAATCGCCCGCAGCATCCCGCCCAGCGAATCAATTTTCTCAATGTAGGCCAGCGCGCCGTTTTCGATTTCGTTGGTCAGATGTTCGATGGCGTAGGAGCCTGCAACAGGATCAATGGTGTTGGCCACCCCCGTTTCGTGCGCAATGATTTGTTGCGTGCGCAAGGCGATCAGCGCTGCGTCTTCCGTCGGGAGCGCCAGCGCCTCATCCAGGGAATTCGTGTGCAGCGATTGGCAGCCCCCGAGAACCGCTGCAAGCGCCTGGATGGCCACGCGCACAATGTTGTTTTCCGGCTGCTGTGCGGTCAGCGACGAGCCCGCCGTCTGCGCGTGAAAGCGCAGAAGCAGCGACCGCGCATCCCGCGCTTGAAAGCGTTCGCGCATCAGGCGCGCCCACAAGCGCCGCGCTGCCCGGTACTTGGCGATCTCTTCCAGCAAATCGTTATGCGCGTTGAAGAAAAACGATAGCTGCGGCGCGAAATCGTCGATGTCCAGCCCGGCATCCAGCGCCGCTTCCACATACGCAATCGCATCCGCCAGCGTGAACGCCACTTCCTGCACCGCCGTCGATCCGGCTTCACGAATGTGATAACCCGAAATCGAAATCGTGTTCCACTTGGGCAGCACGCCTCGGCACCACGCGAAAATATCGGTGACGATGCGCATCGCCGGCCGCACCGGATAAATGTACGTGCCGCGAGCGATGTACTCCTTCAGGATATCGTTCTGCACCGTGCCGGATAGTTTCGAGAGATTCGCACCTTGCGTCTTCGCGACGGCCACATAAAGCGTGAGCAGAATCGCCGCCGTCGAGTTGATTGTCATCGAGGTCGAAACTTTTTCCAGCGGGATGCCGTCGAACAGCCGTTCCATGTCCTCCAGGGAGTCGATGGCCACTCCAACTTTGCCGACTTCTCCCAGCGCAAGTGCGTGATCGGAGTCCATTCCGATTTGCGTGGGGAGATCAAACGCGACCGAGAGGCCGCTCTGTCCCTTGCTAAGTAAATACCGGTAACGCTGGTTGGACTCGGCAGCTGAGCCGAAGCCCGCGTATTGCCGCATGGTCCACACCCGGCCGCGATACATCGAAGGATAAATCCCGCGCGTATAGGGGAATTCCCCAGGATAGCCGAGTGCGTCCTCGGGATCCCATACGCCCAGATTTTCTTCCGTGTAGACACGCTCTAATGGAAGACCGGAAGGTGTGGTGAAGCGTTGCCGCCGCTCTTTCGGTTCTTTTGCAGGTGATTTCGTTTCAGACATAACGTCAACGCATTCTGCGTGCGCGAAGAAATTGCGTTACAGAAAAGAAACCAAACAGTCCGGCCACGCAAACCGCCAGCGCGATCAGCCAATGCGCAACGTCGCGTGTCCACGCACGGAACGCGGAGTTGAGCCAACCAAGCGCCAAAATTGCGAACACCGCGCCGGTCACTTCGTAAAAAAGCTGCCTTAAAACGCGCCAAAATCGGCGAAAACCTGTTTCCTGAGGAGTTGCCTGGACCGCGCCGCTCAATGTGCCCACGGGAACATCTTAGCGCAGAATCAGGAGCGAAATGTATTGCCAGGCACCACGCGGGAAGACACAAATTTACTGCCCAAGGGCTGTGAACACTTTGGAGACAACATCCCCAAGCTTGCTTGTATCCAACACAAGGTGAGCCTAAAATGCTCACAGAGGTAGTGGAGACCGCCTTTGCAACTAGACGACCACTTGAAAAACCTGCTGCGTGAATTGGGACACGCCATCAACGACACCGTATCGGAGTCCGACCGCATCACCGGCGCTATCGCCGGTGTTCGCGCGCACGGCTACGATATTGTGTTGAAGCTCGACGCAACCATCGGGCTGGCCAAGCGCGATGCGGCCGCCGCGGCAGAACCGGGTTCCAAGTTGACCACGCAGGATCGCCGCTTTTTGGAATCTCTGCGCATTCAGGTGGATCAGGAATCCTTCGAGCAAGACGGCGACAAAAGACCTGTGGCGCGGCTGACCATGACGCCGCAGGACGTGCGTTTTCTCAAGTCCCTAAGAATCGCGACGGACGATCTGGAATGAAATCCGTGAAACTCATCGCGGCCCCGGGGATTGCCGCTCTTGTGCTGGTTGCTGGGTTTTCGTCGCCGGCCCGCGCGCAAGGCCCGGTTCCCGTGGTAGTTCCCATCATCGTCGACACGGCGGTGCCCATAATCGTGAGCGCGGTCAAGCCCGGCCCCAAGCCCAATGGTTTGGACAAATTTGAGGGGTTCGTGATGCAGGCCAACATCGCGCAAATTACGGTGCGCGCCAAGGGCAACGACCTGGCCATTCGCACCTTCCCGCTATCTCAAGCCGCCGCCGCGAAAATGCAGCAGATTGTCGACAAAGGCGGCTACCAGTACGGCGACAAAGTGACCGTGCTGTACGATCCTGCTTCGCAAAGGGCCATCAAAATAAAAGGGAAACCTTCCAAGGCTCTCTGATTTCTTTCGAGCGCTGCTGTGCTTCGCCTTCCTGCTGTCGCTGGGCGCTTCTATCCTGCCAATCCAGAAGAATTGACTGCGCTGGTTCGTGAATGCGCGAAACCGCAGCCGAACGCTAAACCCCAGCTCGTGAAGGCTTGCCTGATGCCGCATGCCGGCTACGTGTTTTCGGGACATGTCGCCGGCGCCGTCTTTTCCCGCATCGTTCTGCCGCAAAGAATTGTCATTCTTGGCGTCCGGCATTTTCCTCGCGGCGAATCCCTCGCCATCAACACCAGCGGAGCCTGGCGAACGCCGCTCGGCGACGCCCCAATTGACGAGGCCTTGGCGGCTGCGCTCAAAAAGGACTGTCCTATTCTCCGCGAAGACCGCGTGGCGCACGCCACAGAGCACTCCCTTGAAGTGCAACTGCCATTCCTGCAAGTGCTTTCAGCCGGGTTTTCCTTTGTGCCTATCGCGCTCGGCACCGTCCGTTTCGAGGACCTGATCGCCGTCGGCGAAGCGCTTGGCCGCGTTCTGGCAGCCAATCCCGAAGTCCTGTTGCTGACAACTTCCGATTTGAATCACTACGAAACTGACGCGACTACGAGGCTAAAGGACAAGAAAGCCATCGACCAAATTCTCGCGCTGAATCCGCGCGGACTCTACGACGTTTGCAGAAACGAGGATATTTCGATGTGCGGCCTCGGTCCGGCGGTGGCAATGCTCACTGCTCTTCGCGCGCTCGCCGCAAAGCACGCGGAGCTGATACGTTACGCAACGTCGGCGGATGTATCCGGCGACACCAGCAGCGTTGTCGGTTACGCCGGTTTTATTTTCTCCTGAGCAACGTCTCCGCTGCGTCGGTGTGGCGCTAGTGAGGACGCCCCGAGGATCCCGCGGACGAAGCGTGCGACGCACTCGCTGCAGGTGCCGAGTGGGCCGCTGGCGCCGAGACTGAGCCGCGCGACGAAGCGCCCTGACTCCAGCCGCCACTGTAGGATCCGGTTGACGCCCTCGCCGGTGGCGGCGCCATCGCTCGCGGCGGTGGAGCAGCAGCGCGCATACTTGCCGCAGGCACCCGCACACTTGCAGGAGCGCTAGCTTCCGCGCGGCCTTGCGCGGCGCGCTGACTCGTAAATGCCTCTCTTGTCGCATCCGTCTTCCCGGTACTTTTCGCCTCGCCAGTCTGGGTCACTGCAGCCCCATTGACGAAGCGATGTTCGCGCGCATCGTATGCAATCGAAGAGTTGCGGTCCAATGTGACCACACGCCCGTTGCTGCCCCCACCGACGATCGTCCGCGAAACGCGCGTCGGCGCGACAGCCGTAGCCACCGCGGTATTCGTCAGCGACTCGCGCGGCGGCGCTTTCATCACTTTCCAACTCGTCCCCGCTGCGGTCGCACCTGCCATTGCTTGCTGCGAAACGGCCCCGCCGGCAACCGGGAAGACTCCCTTCGCCAGGTTGATCGGCTCTTTGCCTCGAACGTCCAAGGGATGCACTGGCACGAGCCCAAGCAAGCCCGTTTTCGAGCGGATGAAAACTCCCGTCACCGGCCGGAACGGCGCAATTCCGTTAAACCCAAGACCGAATCCAAAGCCCGGCGACCACAACCATCCAAAAAACGGGTCGAATACCCAGCCCCCAAAGTGATACGGCAACCAGCCCCACGGCTGCGCGCCGATGAACGACCAGCCGTACATCGGATCCATAAACCAGCCGCCACTCGCGAAGGGGGACCAGCCGAGTCCCACTCCATACGGCCGCCAACAATTTCCGTATCCGCCGATCGGGTACCACGAACCGTACGTGTAAAGGTCTGCCATGCCGGAGCTGTAGTAGGGCGAGCTCATGTATTGCTGCGCCGCAGTGGTCGCGGTCACCACCGCATCCTCGCGACCGGAAACCCACCGATCGAAATCGTCATTCTCTGGAAGCCGCG
>WNFO01012042.1_pt1 | contig 16516 bp, 11 predicted proteins | sample 5400251 | NCBI WGS metagenome assembly WNFO01 (sample SAMN13153354, study PRJNA577476) | soil metagenome | isolation source: 100 cm saprolite under Madrone tree | place: USA:California | collected 2016-06-14 | reverse complement strand
TCAACACGCTGCTGGTCTCCATCATCGGCATCTTCTTCGCCACCGTGATCGGATTTCTCGTTGCACTGGGCCGTCTGTCGCCGAACTGGCTGCTGTCGCGCATCTCCGGCGGCTATGTCGAACTGGTCCGCAATCTGCCGGTGCTGTTCCAGATCCTGTTCTGGTATCTCGCCGTGCTGGCCGCGCTGCCCAATCCGCGGCAAAGCATTTCGGTGTTCGGCAGCTTCTTTCTTTCCAACCGCGGTTTCGTGATCCCGAAGCCGATCGGCAATCCCGGTTTCGAGCCTTTCGTGCTTGCGATCGTCATTGCGGTCGTTGGCTCGCTGCTGCTGCGGCGTTATGCCCGCAAACAGCTGTTCGACCACGGCCGGATGATCCGGATCTGGCCTTATGTGCTGGGCATGCTGGTCGGCCTGCCGCTGCTGAGCTCGCTGGTATTCGGCGCCCCCGTCAAGTTCGAAATCCCCGAGCTCAAGGGGTTCAACTTTTCCGGGGGCTCGCGTGTCATTCCGGAATTCGTGGCGCTGACGCTGGCGCTGTCGACCTATACCGCGGCCTTCATCGCCGAGATCGTGCGCGCCGGTATCCAGTCGGTTCACAAGGGCCAGATGGAAGCCGGGGCTTCGCTGGGTCTCGCGCGCGGTTCGACATTGCGGCTGATCGTGGTGCCGCAGGCGATGCGGGTGATCCTGCCGCCGCTCACCAACCAGTACCTGAATCTGACCAAGAACTCGTCGCTGGCGGTGGCGATCGGATATCCCGACCTGGTCTCGGTATTCGCGGGAACGACACTGAGCCAGACCGGTCAGGCGATTGAAATCATCGGCCTCACCATGGGCGTCTATCTGCTGATTTCGCTGGTGACGAGCGCACTGATGAGCTTCTACGGATGGCGGATCGGCCGGAGCATGAACGCATGAGCGAGACAGCCGCTTCGTCCTTTGTCCGTCAGGAACTCGTCCCCGAGCGTCCGGCGCCGGTCAAGACCACCGGTTTTGTCGGTTTCCTGCGCACGCGGCTGTTCAACTCGCCGACCAACATCCTGCTCACCATGATGGGCCTATCGTTGCTGTGGTTCACGGTCGTTCCGGCGGTGAAATTCCTGTTGGTCGATGCAGTCTGGCGCGGCACCGACCGGAACGCATGTCTTGCGGAAAATGCGGGGCACGTGGTCGGCGCCTGCTGGCCTTTCGTGGAGGCGAAATTCGCTCAATTCATCTACGGCTTCTACCCGGAGGCCGAGCGATGGCGGGTCAATCTGACTTTCCTGCTCGCCGCTTTGCTGTTGTTACCGCTGTTGATGCCGCGCCTTCCGGCCAAGGGCCTGAGCGCCGGTCTGTTCTTCATCGCGTTTCCCGTGGTCGCGTTTTTTCTGCTGCATGGGGGCGGTTTAGGTGGCTTCGGCGTCAGCTGGACGGCCGATTTTCTGTCCGGATTTGCGGACAGCATTGGCGACGCCGGCCGCAAGCTGACGAGCGCGGGCGAAGCAACCGCGGTCGTCGGATCACTGCTGGCAGGGCTGGGGAGGCTTGTCGTCCTGCTCAGCGTCGCCGTCACCTATCTGATCTGGCCGCTGACCTGGCTGCGCGATCAAATCCAGGCGGCTGGTCGCCCGGTTTGGGCCGACTTCGCCGCCACCGCGGCCATCGTTTCGATCCTGCTGTTCGTCTTGAGTGGCGGCATTCGCACCGGATGGCGCTCCCTCATCGTAAGCCTTGCGGTCTTTGCCGGCATCGGCGTCGTGATATCGGCCATGGGCCTCGACCACGGTGGATTTCCGATTGTCGATACCAGGCTCTGGGGCGGCCTTCTGGTGACGCTCGTGGTGTCGGTCACCGGCATCGTCACGTCGATGCCGGTCGGTATCGCTTTGGCGTTGGGCCGGCGCTCGACGATTCCGTTGATCCGGATCTTTTCCGTGATGTTCATCGAATTCTGGCGTGGCGTCCCGCTGATCACGGTACTGTTTTTCGCGACCTACATGCTGCCACTGTTCGTTCCGGCGGGTTTTACGGTAGACGGACTGGTGCGTGCCCTGATCGGCATCGCGGTGTTCTCTGGCGCCTATATTGCGGAAGTGATCAGAGGCGGCCTGCAGGCGATCCCGCGCGGGCAGGGCGAGGCCGCGAGCGCGCTGGGACTGTCCTGGTGGAAGACCACCGCGCTGATCGTGATGCCGCAAGCCTTGCGGCATGTCATTCCCGGCCTCGTCAACAGTTTCATCGCGCTGTTCAAGGACACTTCGCTGGTCTCGATCGTGGCGCTGTTCGATTTGCTCGGGAGTTTACGGGCTTCGTTTTCCGATCCGGTTTGGGCGACTCCGACCACGTTGTTTACCGGCTTTGCCTTCAGCGGAATGATCTACTTCGTTTTTTGTTTTGGAATGTCGCGCTATTCACTGTTCGTCGAGAACAGGCTGAACGCACATCGGCGTAATTGAGCAAATGACCATGACCCCAAACTCGATCGTCAGCATTATCGGCCTCAACAAGTGGTACGGCGATTTTCATGTGCTGCGCGACATCAACCTCGACGTCGCCAAGGGCGAGCGCATCGTGATCTGCGGTCCTTCGGGCTCCGGCAAATCCACGCTGATCCGCTGCATCAACGCGCTCGAGGAATTTCAGGAGGGCCAGATCGTCGTCGACGGCATCGAGCTCGGCCCGAATTTGCGTCGGGTGGATGAAGTCAGGCGCGAAGTCGGCATGGTGTTCCAGAGCTTCAATCTGTTTCCGCATTTGACCGTGCTGGAGAACTGCACGCTGGCGCCGATCTGGGTGCGCAATATTCCGAAGAAGGATGCCGAAGCGGCGGCGATGAAATACCTGGAGCGGGTGAAAATTCCGCATCAGGCCAATAAGTTTCCGGGCCAGATGTCCGGCGGCCAGCAGCAGCGCGTTGCGATCGCGCGTGCCCTGACCATGAACCCGAAAGTCATGCTGTTCGATGAGCCGACCTCGGCGCTGGATCCCGAAATGGTCAAGGAAGTGCTCGACACCATGGTTGATCTTGCCAATGAAGGCATGACCATGCTCGTCGTCACCCACGAAATGGGATTTGCCAGGGAAGTGGCGAACCGCATCGTCTTCATGGACGCCGGGCAAATTATCGAGGCCAACACGCCGGCGAACTTCTTCGCCAATCCGCAGCACGCGCGGACCAAGCTGTTTCTCAGTCAGATCCTGCGGTGAGAGTCATTCGTGTAAAAGTGAATGACCGGACAGCTTGAGCCTGCGTTTAAGCTCGTTTTTAAAGCTTCCGAAAATCGATTGGAAACCATACGCCACGGGGAGCGGAGCCCGTTCATCGCCCGGAAAGCAGTTTGTGAGCATTTGGCGCAAAAGGATGCGCCAATGCTGGGTTTTCTCTTCGGTTTCAATGCCCGGCTTGGCCGGATGCATTACTTCCTGAGCACGATTGGCTTGGCCGTCGTGATGACCGCAGTCTGCTTCGTCATTGCGGGCTACGCTATTCAATCCACTCCGGGCGGAATGCCTTTGTCCTTGGGCCTGATAGCATGGCCGACGATCGCCGCCGTCGTTGTATTCTCATGGATGACCTTCACGCTGCAGTCGATGCGCATCAGGGATATCGGGTGGGACCCGGTCTGCGTCATTCCGGCGTGGATCGCGATCCTCATCGTCGACAAGCTTATCGCCGGCAAGATCCCGGCCTGGTCGCTTGGGCCTGAGCAACACGGGACGATCGTCGGCGCGCTGATCAACCTGGCACTTTTCCTGGCTCTGCTGTTTTGGCCCGGTGGCGATCACGAACACCCGATGCCAACCTTGGGCGACACGCGACGAAAACCCGATGAGCCGTCGCATCGGCCGGACACGGCGTCAGCGCCTGCGGCGCGCATCGCGCGGGCAGGAGCAAGATTCGGTCGCCGCGCATTTTGAAGTCCGCGGCGATAGCGATTGATCGCACTGCGCTAGTGCGCGATCACACTTTCTCGAACGGCACGCTGATCGCGGTCCTACGCTCGAGCCATTCCGGCACCGGCAGGTTCTTGGAGCGCATGAACTCCGGATTGAAAAGCTTTGATTGATAACGGTTTCCGGAATCGCAAAGTATCGTCACGATGGTATGGCCCGGTCCCAATTGGCGGGCGAGCCGGATCGCGCCTGCGACATTGATGCCGGTGGAGCCGCCGAGGCAAAGGCCCTCGTGCTCGAGCAGTTCGTAAATGATCGGCACGGCTTCCTCGTCCGGAATGAGGTAGGCGTCATCGACTTTGGCGGTCTCGATCACAGGTGTGACACGCCCCAGTCCAATGCCTTCGGTGATCGATCCGCCCGGCGTCGATTTGGCCTGGCCGTGCTTGAACAATTCATACATCGCAGCCCCGTGCGGATCGGCGCAGCCGATGACGATGCCTTGGTTCTTTTCCTTCAAGTATCGGCTGATGCCCGCCAGCGTGCCGCCGGTGCCGACCGAGCAGATGAACCCGTCGACCTTGCCGCCGGTCTGCTCCCAGATTTCGGGGCCGGTCGAATCGTAATGCGCCTTCGCGTTATCCAGATTGTTCCACTGATCTGCGAACAGCACGCCGTGCGGCTCGCTCTTGCGCAACTGAGCGGCCAGCCTTTTTCCGAGATGCTGGTAATTGTTCGGATTGGCGTAGGGAAGCGCCGGCACCTCGACCAGTTCGGCGCCGCACAGCCGCAGCATGTCCTTCTTTTCCTGGCTCTGGGTGTCCGGAATGACGATCAGCGTCCGATAGCCGAGCGCGCTCGCGACCACGGCAAGACCGATTCCGGTATTGCCCGCGGTCGCTTCCACCACCAGCCCGCCGGGCTTGAGATCGCCGCGTTTTTCAGCCTCGAGGATCATCCACTTTCCCGCGCGATCCTTTACCGATTGGCCGGGGTTCATGAACTCGGCCTTGCCGAGAATGGTGCAGCCGGTCAGCTCAGAGGCTCGCTTCAGTTTGATGAGGGGCGTATTGCCGATCGCTTCGACGACGTCGTTGTGAATGGTCATGTGAAGGAATCTTTGCCGGTCTGTTGTAAATTGAGGCGGACCCTAGAGCGCGCTTGGTCAAAGTGGAAGCGTTTTGCGCGCGCTTGGTGCGGCGCAAACTATTTCGCCTTCACGATGGCATCAGGTGCGGCCAGGCCGCGCGGAAATTGCTTCGCCAGATTGCCAGTGTCTTGGCATAATCTTGCCCGAAAATGCGCTCGCGAATGACGGGAACACCGAACCGCCGAAACTAATCTGATGTCGCGATGCAAGTAAATTGTGTTGGTGGCATAGCCAATGGCGCCGAGGATGGCACGTTCCCGATCGTCGGCGTCAGATGGCATCGCCTGCAGCTGATCGCTGTGCGAAGCGATCACGACATGATCGTAAGTATCGCTGCCACCGTGACTGTCGTTGACGACGACACCGCGCGGCGTCCGTTCGATCGATGTCACGGCGCAGCCCAATCGAAGCTGATCCCTGCGATGCGCATCTCTGGCCCTTCACCGTTCTCGCTCGCTATAGCGAGGTTTCGACCCGTTAGGCACGTCATTCGGATCGAACCCTGGGGTGACCGTTCGCAAGATGAAATCTTGGTAAGATTGCCGCGTGCCCGAATCACGGCAATCTGCAAGAAACCCCGGTGGAATAAGGCAAACTTTGCAGGTCCTGTCGCCGGCGGGCGTCATCAATTCAAAGGTATGGCCGGGCGTGGAACAGGCAACAGGGCTGTCCGCGCCATGATCCCACGGGTAGTATGGCAATCAGGTACCAGAGGAAGCATCACACCGGTGAACGTCTCACAGGCCGTCTCCACAAGAGCAATCCGCGAATCGGTCTGGCGGTTCTCGCAACGGCTGATGCCGGGCATCACGCCCGGCGGAGGGCGGATGTGACACGCAGACTCCCGGCTATTGCCGTCGATGGCGCGCTGGCAGGCATGCCTTGCCTGGATCGCGCGGCGAGGTGGTTTGCGGCGCTTTGTGTGGCCGCCAGTTCTGCCGGCTGCATCCTGACCAAGGATCTGCCCGATCCGGCCCTCGACATTCCCACGGGCTACAAGGCCGCGCGGTTGACCTCCGCCTCGGACGCGCCGCCAACACTGGACTGGTGGCGCGGGTTTCGTTCGCGCGAATTGACGACCCTGATGGAGGAAGCCCAGACGGTCAATCTCGACATCGCGGCGGCCACCGCGCGCTTCATTCAGGCCGACGCGCAGGCGCGTATCGCCGGCGCGGCGCTGCTGCCGAGCCTCAGCGGCACCGGCCAGGAGACTTACTCCCGGACGTCAGGCTCGAGCGCCAGCGGATTGACCAATGGCGGACGCGAGGTGGTGAATTATTCGAGTTCGCTCAGCGCCAGCTATGAACTCGATTTCTGGGGCAGGCCACGCAGGCGGCGGAGGAGACGGCCGTCGCCAACCGTTTCGATCGTGACGTGGTGGCGCTTACCACCCTCACCAGCGTCGCCAATGCCTATTTTCAGGTGCTTGCCTCACAGGACCGGATTCGCACCGCCGAGCAAAACATCGCCAGCGCGCAACGCATTCTCGACGCCATCAAGCAGCGCTTCCAGGCCGGCACGGGAACGGACCTCGACGTGGCACAACAGGAAGCCGTTCTCGCCAATCAGCGGGCCTCCGTGCCGCCGCTGCGGCAGACGCTGGCGCAAAACGTCAATGCGCTGGCAACGCTGGTGTCGCGGCCGCCGGAAAGCGTGCGCGTCAGCGGCGGCTCGCTCAATCAGATCGCATCGCCGCGGGTGACCCCGGGTCTGCCTTCGGAATTGCTGACGCAGCGTCCGGATATCAGGCGTCAGGAGGCGCAGCTCGCGTCCGCCACCGCCAATGTCGGCAACGCCCGCGCGCAGTTTTTCCCGAGCATCCAGTTGACCGGGCAGGGCGGCTACCAAAGCTCGGCGCTGGTGTCGCTGTTTCAGCCCCACGCCGCGTTCTTCAGCGTGGTCGGCAGCCTGACGCAGCCGATCTTCGATGGCGGCCGGATCCTCGGCAATTTCGAATTCACCAAGGCGAGGCAGGATGAACTGCTGCAGACCTACCGCAAGACGGTGGTCTCGGCGTTCGCCGATGTCGACAACGCGCTGGTGTCGATTCGTCAGACCTCCGAGAAGCTGCGGCTGCAGCGCGAGGTGCTTGCCGCGTCGCGGCGGGCATTTCAATTGTCCGAACAGCAGCTTCGGGCCGGAACCGCGGACATTGTAACTGTGCTAAATACGCAATTGACGTTATTCCAGGCGGAAGATGCGCTGTGGCAGGCGCAACTCGCGCGCCTGCTCGCGGTCGTCAGCCTGTACCAGGCGCTGGGGGGCGGTTGGGAGCCGAGGATGGAGAGACCGGTCGATGCTCTTTAAGCCGGAACTGAACGAAACCGCGAAGGCGGCCGGCGAGCGCGTTGCCCGCGCGGCCTCGCGTGCGCGCCGCCGAACCGTCTCGATTACGATTACGCTGCTGATCCTCGGCGGCCTCGGCTACATCGCCTGGACAGCGATGCAGCAGAAGCAGGCCGCCAACCGCAACGCGCGTCCCGATCTGCCGGTGCCGGTGCTGGCGGCGATGCCGCGGATCCAGGACGTGCCGGTCTATCTCGATGGCGTCGGTTCGGTCCGTGCGCTCAACAATGTGTTGGTGCGTTCCCAGGTCGACGGAAAATTGATCGCGGTCAATTTCACCGAAGGACAGGACGTCAAGAAGGGCGATGTGCTCGGCGAAATCGATCCTGTGCTCTACAAGGCCCAGCTCGATCAGGCCGTCGCCAAGAAGGCGCAGGATGAAGCGCTGCTCGCAAATCAGCGCCTCGACCTGGCACGCTATCAGCAGCTTGCCGCGTCCAATGCCGGCTCCAAGCAGCAGGCCGATACCCAACGCGCCACTGTCGCCCAGACGGAGGCGCTGGTGAATTCCGATCAGGCGGCGATCGACAACGCGCAGGCGATGCTCGGCTATACCAAGATCATTGCGCCGCTGTCGGGCCGCGCCGGTTTGCGGCAGGTCGATCAGGGCAACATCATTCATGCTTCGGACGTCACCGGTCTTGTGATCATAACCCAATTGCAGCCGATCGCGGTGCAGTTCAGCCTGCCGCAGCAGCAGATCGTCCGGGTCAATGCGGCCTCCGCCAAGGGTGCGCTGACCGTCGACGTATTCGGCAATGACGGCACCACGGTGGTCGATAGCGGCAAGCTGACCGGCATCGACAACCAGGTCGATCCGACCACCGGGACGCTCAAGCTCAAGGCCGAATTTCCCAACGCCAGTTTTCAGCTTTGGCCGGGCCAATTCGTCAATGTGCGGCTCAAGGTCGAAACCGTCGCGAAGGCGGTGGTTGTACCGAGCTCCGCCGTGCAGCGCGGTCCTGCGGGGACGTTCAGCTACGTCATCGGCGACGGCGATATTGTGACCGCAAAGCCGGTGGTGGTGACGCAGCAGAACGAAACGGATGCCGTCATCGCCAGCGGCTTGTCGGCCTCCGATCGCGTGGTGACGACCGGTTTTGCCAACCTGTCCGATGGCGCCAAGGTCATCGTCGGCAGGGATGAGCAGACGCCGGCGGCCGATCTCGCGCCGCGCAAGAAACGCAGCAGCCGAGAGGGCCAAGCCAAGGACGGTCAAGCAAAGGACGGTCAAGCCAAGGACGGACAAGGCGAGCGCCGCGGCAAGAAGGGCGAGAGCGGTCAGGTCGAGGGCGATCAAAAGGGTCAGACCGGACCCGCGCAGGGGGGCGAGCCGTCGGGCAGCGGAGCGAAGTCGCAGCCATGACGCCTATATTGCATATTTGAATGCCTGACTTCGCAAGCGTGAGCGCGCATCCATGAGCGTCTCGGAACCGTTCATTCGCCGGCCGATCGCGACCTCGCTGTTGGGGATCGCGCTGTTGATCGGTGGCGCGCTCGGCTATTGGGCGCTGCCGGTGTCGGCGCTGCCGCAAGTCGATTTCCCGACGGTGCAGGTGACGACGCAATTGCCGGGCGCCAGTCCCGACGTGATCGCTTCGCTGATTACAGCACCGCTGGAGCGTCAGCTCGGGCAAATTCCGTCGCTGTCGTCGATGACGTCGACCAGTTCGTTCGGCGTCAGCCAGATTTCCCTGCAGTTCGATCTCAACCGCGACATCGACGGCGCCACCCAGGATGTGCAGGCGGCGATCAACGCCGCTGCCGGGATCCTGCCGAGAACTCTGCCGTATCCGCCGACCTACGCCAAGGTGAACCCCGCCGACGCGCCCGTGATGACGCTGGCGCTGACGTCGGAAACGATTTCGCTGCGCGCCATGAGCGACCTTGCCGACACCATCCTGGCGCAGCGCCTCAGCCAGATTTCCGGCGTGGGAAGGGTTGCGGTGCTGGGCGGTCTCAAGCCGGCGGTGCGGGTGCAGGCCGATCTGGCGCGTCTCGCAGCCTATGGCATCGCGATGGAGGATCTGCGCAACGCGATCGCGGGCGCCAACGTCTCCGGTCCCAAGGGATCGCTCGACGGCGCGCAACAGGCCTACACCATCGCCGCCAACGATCAGATCGCGGCCGCCGAGGCCTACAAGCCGATCATCATTGCCTACCGCAACGGCGCGCCGGTCACCATCGGCGACGTCGCCGTCATCGTCGACGGGCTGGAGAACGATCGCACCGGCGGCTGGTACCAGGGCACGCCGGCCGTCATCATCGACATCCAGCGGCAGCCCGGCGCCAACGTGATCGAAGTGGTTCGCCAGATCCGCGCTGAAATTCCAAAAGTGCAGCGCGCGATTCCGGCCGGTGTCAACCTGACCGTGGTCAGCGACCGCACCGTCACCATTCGCGCTTCGGTGCATGATGTGCAGTTCACGCTGATATTGAGCGTGGTGCTGGTGACGCTGGTGGTGCTGCTGTTCCTGCGCTCCTTGCGCGCGACGCTGATCGCCGGCGTGGCGTTGCCGCTGTCGCTGATCACGAGCTTCGGCATCATGTATTTTTCAGGCTTCAGCCTCGACAATCTGTCGCTGATGGCATTGACGATCGGGACCGGCTTCGTGGTCGACGACGCCATCGTGATGATCGAGAACATCGTTCGCCACATGGAAAACGGCGAATCCGCCATGGAGGCGTCGCTGAAGGGTGCCAGCGAAATCGGCTTCACGGTGATTTCGCTGACGGTGTCGTTGATCGCCGTGTTCATCCCGCTGCTGTTCATGTCCGGACTTGTGGGGCGCATGTTCCGCGAATTCGCGCTGACCTTGACGATCGCGGTCGTGACCTCGGCGATCGTATCGCTGACCTTGACGCCGATGATGTGCTCGCGGCTGTTGAAACATGCCGGCGAGGAGTTCGTGGTTCCCGGCCTTGCCACGATCAGCCGTGGCATCGACCGCATGGTCGAATTCTATCACCGCACGCTGCTATGGGTGCTGGAGCGCCAGCGCGCGACCATGATGGTCACCTTCGCGACCATCGCCGCAACCCTGATCCTGTATGTCGTCGCTCCCAAGGGCTTCCTGCCGCTGCAGGACACGGCCTCCATCACCGCGGTGACCGAAGCGGGTGCCGACGTTTCCTTTGCGGAAATGCAAAGCCGCCAGACCCAGGCCGCCAGCGCGATCAAGGCTGACCCGGATGTGACCGGCGTCGTCTCCGTGATCGGCGCGGGTTCGGTCAACCCCACCACCAATGTCGGCCGCCTGGTGATGACGCTGAAACCGCGCGGCGAACGACGCGACGATGTGTCCGCGGTCATCGCGCGCCTGAAGCAGCGCACGGCGTCGATCCCGGGCATGACGATCTACTTTCAGCCGGTGCAGGATGTGCAGATCTCGACCCAGTCCAGCCGCTCGCAATATCAGTATACGCTGACGGGCACCGACTCGGCGCAGGTCTCGCTCTGGGCCAACAATCTGGTCGCCGAACTGCGCCGCGATTCCCTGTTTCGTGACGTCTCTTCCGAAGCCCAGGACGGCGGCCTGCGCGCGGCGCTCGACATCAATCGCCAGCGCGCGGGGCAACTCGGCGTCAACATCCAGGGCGTCAACGACACCCTGAACGACGCCTTCGCGCAGCGGCAGATTTCGACCATTTACGGACAGGCCAACCAGTATCGCGTGGTGCTGGAAGCCTTGCCGATGTACCAGCGCGACCCATCCATCCTCGACAAGCTCTATCTGCCGGGCGCGCTCGGCGCACAGGTGCCGCTGTCCGCCGTGGCCACGTTGACCCGCACCACCGCACCGCTGGCGATCTCGCACCAGGCGCAGTTTCCAGCGGTGTCGCTGAGCTTCAATCTCGCGCCGGATGCTGCGCTTGGCGACGCCGTCGATGCCGTCAGGACCATCGAAACCCGCATCGGCATGCCCGGCAGCATCGTCGGCGTCTTTGCCGGCGACGCTGCCGAATTCTCCAAATCGCTGGCGGGACAACCCTGGCTGATCCTGGCCGCGCTTGTCACCATCTACATCGTGCTCGGCGTGCTCTATGAAAGCTACATTCACCCGATCACCATTCTCTCGACGCTGCCGTCGGCGGGCGTCGGCGCCATTTTGGCGCTGATGCTGTTCGGACAGGATCTGTCGGTGATCGGCCTGATCGGGATCATCCTGCTGATGGGCATCGTCAAGAAGAACGCCATCATGATGATCGACTTCGCGCTGGAAGCGGAGCGGCATCAGGGCATGTCGGCGAATGACGCGATCGTGCAGGCCTGCCTGCTGCGTTTCCGGCCGATCATGATGACGACGCTGGCCGCCTTGTTCGGCGCGCTGCCATTGGCGGTGGAAAGCGGCACCGGCGCCGAACTGAGATTCCCGCTCGGCATCTCCATCATCGGCGGCCTGCTGCTGAGCCAGTTGCTGACGCTCTATACGACACCGGTGATCTATCTCGCGCTCGACCGGCTGAACCGCCGGATCGAGAAGGCGGTGCCGCCGGCCGGACCTGAACTGCCGTTGCCGCCGATCGCGGGAGCCACCGAGGGGATGCAGTAATGGCCTCGATCTCGGAGCCCTTCATTCGCCGGCCGGTCGGCACCACGCTGCTGGCGATCGGACTGTTTCTGGTCGGCGGGGTCGCCTACCAGTTTCTCCCGGTCGCAGCCGTACCCAATGTCGACTTTCCGTCGATCCGGGTTTCCGCGACGCGTCCGGGCGCAGACCCTTCGGTGATGGCGGCGACCGTTGCCGCGCCATTGGAACGCAGGCTTGGTGAAATCGCAGGGATCGACCAGATCACCTCGACAAGCTCGCTGGGCACCACCAGCATCCAGTTGCAATTCGCCATCGGCCGCAACATCGATAAGGCTGCGCGCGACGTGCAGGCCGCGATCAACGCCTCGCTTTCCGATCTGCCGAGCGACTTGCCGACGCTGCCGCGGTTCCGGAAAGCCAATACCGCCGCGGCGCCGGTATTCGTGCTGGCGCTGACATCGAAGACGATTTCCTCAAGCGCGATCTATGACGTCGCCGATACCGTGCTGGCCCAGCGCATCTCGCAGGTCCCCGGGGTCGGCGAAGTCACCGTCAGCGGCGCCGACCAGCCTGCGGTGCGCATCGCGCTCAACCCGGTCGCGCTCTCCAACGCCGGCATCGCGACCGACGATGTCAGGCTCGCCATCATCAACGCCAACCCGTTGGGGCCGGTCGGGATCTTCAATGGCGGCCGCCAGAGCGAGACCCTGTCGATCAACCGGCAGATGCGAACCGCGGCCGAATTCCGTGACATCCTGATCAAGAGCTCAAACGGCAATTTCGTCCGGCTCTCCGACGTCGCCGAGGTCGAAGACTCCGTCCGCAACACCCGCTCGATCGCCTGGTTCAACAAGCAGCCGGCGGTGCTGATCCAGATCACCAAACAAGGCGACGCCAACGTCATCGATACCGTCGATCGCGTCAGGGCCTTGATACCCGAGCTCAAACAGTGGATTCCCGCCGGCGTCGAAATTTCAACGCTGGTCGACCGCACCGGGACCATCCGTGCCAGTGTTGAGGACATGCAGTGGACGCTGCTGGCGACCGCGTTCCTGGTCATGGTGGTGGTGTTCGCATTTCTGCGCCGGATCACGCCGACCATCGCGGCAGGCGTTTCAGTGCCGCTGGCTTTGGCCGGCACCTGCGCCGGCATGTGGCTCGCCGGATTCTCGATCGATAATCTTTCGCTGATGGCGCTGGCGATCTCGGTCGGCTTCGTGGTCGACGACGCCATCGTCATGATCGAGAACATGTACCGCAATCTCGAGCGTGGCATGCAGCCGTATCAGGCGGCACTCGAAGGCGCTAGGCAGATCGGTTTCACGGTGCTGTCGATCAGCCTGTCGCTGATCGCAGCCTTCACGCCGCTGATTTTCATGGACGGCATCGTGGGTCGGCTGTTGCGGGAATTTTCGCTGACGCTGACCTTTGCCATCGTGGTTTCCACGGTCGTTTCGCTGACGATCACGCCGATGATCTGCGCCCATTACATCAAGGCGGCGACGTCGCATAACGCGACCTGGTTCGACCGCCTCGTCGAGGGTTCGCTGTCGCGCATCGTGGCATTCTATGCGCGGACGCTGCGGGTGGTGCTGGGCTTTCCGTTTCTGACCCTGATCGTCTTCTTCGCCACCATCGCATTGACGGTCATGCTCTACATCAAGACCCCGAAGGGCTATTTCCCGACCGATGACTCGGGCTTTGTGATCGGCGCAACCCGGGCATCTGCCGATATCTCGTTTCAATCGATGCTCGGGCTGCAACAGCAGCTCGCCGACATTGTGATGGCCGATCCGGCCGTTGCCGGCATCGGCTCGGTGCTCGGCGGGGGCGGCGGTCCCGGCGGCGCAGGCACCAATCGCGGCATGATGTTCATCAGCCTCAAGCCGCCCGCGGAGCGGGCAGGATTGTCGACGGAAGCCGTGATCGATCGCCTGCGCAAGAATCTCTATCGTGTCGCGGGAATCCGGCTGTTCATGTTTGCGGCGCAGGACGTACGCGCCGGCGGGCGGCAGAGCGATTCCGATTATCAATACACGCTGTCGAGCACCGACCTCGATCTGTTGCAGAAATGGGCACCGATCGTCGGCAAGCGCATGGAGCGTCGAGCCTCGGCGTCCGCGTCCAGGATATCGACAACGCGCTTAACAACGCGTTCTCTCAGCGGCAGATCTCGATCATCTACACCCAGCGCAACCAGTACATGGTGGTGCTGGAGATCGATCCGAAATTCCAGAGCGACCCGTCCAACCTCGAGCGCATCTTCGTCGCCGGCGCCAATGGCGCGCAGGTGCCGCTGTCCACCGTCGTTCATTACCAGCGCGGATTGACGCCGCTCGCGGTGTTTCATTCGCAGTCGTTCCCGTCGACGACAGTGTCGTTCAATCTGCTGCCCAATGTGCCGCTGGAGGTCGCCACCTCGAACATCCAGCGCGCGGTCGAGGAATTGCATATGCCCGAAGGCATTCGCGGCAGCTTCGATGGCAATGCCGGGGATTTCAGCAAAACCAGCGGACGGCAGCCATTGCTGATCCTCGGCGCGCTGGTGGCGATGTATATCGTGCTCGGCGTGCTCTATGAAAGCCTCGCCCATCCCCTGACCATCATCTCGACCTTGCCATCGGCCGGCCTCGGCGCGCTGCTGGCGCTGCAGGTGACCAACACGCCGCTGACGATCATCGCCTTTGTCGGAATCATTCTGCTGATCGGGATCGTCAAGAAGAACGGCATCATGATCGTCGACTTCGCGCTGGACGCCGAACGTCACCGCGGATTGTCGTCGGCCGACGCCATTTTCGAGGCCTGCAGCGCCCGGTTCCGACCCATTCTGATGACGACGATGGCAGCATTGTTCGCCGGGATTCCGCTTGTTATTGCCACCGGTCCCGGTACCGAGTTGCGTCGGCCGCTCGGCATCACCATCATCGGCGGCTTGTTCGTCTCGCAGATATTGACGCTGTATACGACGCCCGTGATCTATCTTTTGATCGACCGGCTGCGGCGGCGATCCGAGCCGGCCGCGATCGAGGCCCCGGCGGAATAGGTCGGGGATAAGCCTTGGGTTGTTGAAGCGCGCGCCCGCGGGGCGTATAGCGGGCTCATGTCAAAACAAATCGAGCCTGATACCGGCACCGCCGTAGCGGAGGCGATACCGGACTGTCCGCGCTGCCTTAAGCCCTTGCCGCTGTGCATTTGCGACAGCATCACGCCGATCGAGAACAAGATTGCGTTGCTGATCCTGCAACATCCGCAGGAGCAGGACAGGGCGCTTGGCACGGCGCGACTGACCGCGCTGCATTTTAAGAACGCGGTGCTGAAGATCGGCTTGTCGTGGCCGAGCCTTTCCAAGGCGCTGGGACGGCAGGTCGCCGATCCCAGCCGCTGGGCGGTGCTCTATCTCGGTTCGGCGAAGGTCGCCGAGCTCGAGACCGACCGCGATATCGTCGCCATCGACCGCAAGGGCGAGATCGAGGACAACCAGCGCGCCATCCTGAAAGACATCGAAGGCATCGTGCTGCTGGACGGCACCTGGAGCCAGGCCAAGGCGCTGTGGTGGCGCAATGCCTGGATGCTGAAATGCCAGCGCGTCATCCTCGGCCCGGCGCATCCGTCGCGTTATGGCAAGCTGCGCCGCGAGCCGCGCCGCGACGGCCTGTCCACCATCGAGGCCGCGGCGATGCTGCTTGCTGGCATCGAAAAGCGGTCCGACATCGCCGAGACGCTGCATCGCAGTTTCGAGCGGATGCTGGCAAAATACCGGGAGGCGCAGAGCGTGCTGCCGGAGCTTGCGCCCAAGCCGAAACCCAAGCGCGATTACCGACGCCGCAAACGGGGCTGATCATGGCCAACCGATCGGTTCGCCGGATGGAACCTGAGCTATCCCCGAGAATTTCCTGCAAGGTGGAAGCCGGTTTTGGCGCAAGAAAAAGCCCCGTTCCAATAAGTTGTGCGTATTCTATCGCAGACAGGTTCAGGCAATCTGTTGAAGGCACGTTTGGTGATGACCGACGATTCGGAATCCGTTGCTTTGCGTCCGACCGTCACTGACGGGAAGCAGCAGGAAGATGACTACGAGGTGACTTGGCGCGGGCTGCCGATCGGCAGGATCATGAAGCCGCCCGGTGACCCGCATTGGTGGTGGGGCTGCAACGTCTACGGACAGCCGCCGACGGCCAATGACCGCGGACCCGCGATCAATTTCAAGGACTGCCAGCTTCGATTCAAGATCGCCTGGACAAGGATCAGGGCGGGATTAACCGAAGAGGATATCGCGGTCGCATCCCGGCACGCCGAGAAACTGGCCGAGGCGCAACCGTCAAACGCAGACGGGCAGGCAAAACCCGAGGAACTCCGAAGTCTGGAGAATAACCGGGCCGCGCCGCGACAGCGTACCTTGAAAGCCGGCACCATCGAGTTCAATGGCGGCACCATCGATTGCGTCGTCCGCAACATTTCGGACACCGGCGCCCAGCTTGAGGTCGCGAGCCCGGTGGGCATTCCCGGCGAATTCAATCTTCTGATCTCCGGCAATATCGCCAAACGTCCATGCCGGGTGGCCTGGGTCAAAGACAAGCGCATTGGCGTGGCGTTCAAGCCGGGCTAGGGCCGAT
>WNFO01002169.1_pt1 | contig 16519 bp, 19 predicted proteins | sample 5400251 | NCBI WGS metagenome assembly WNFO01 (sample SAMN13153354, study PRJNA577476) | soil metagenome | isolation source: 100 cm saprolite under Madrone tree | place: USA:California | collected 2016-06-14 | reverse complement strand
CCAAGAAGGAAATCTTCCGCTGCCTCAAGAGATACGTCGCGCGGGAGGTCTACCGAACCTTGGTCGACCCGCGCGAAGAGGCCGCTCGGAGCGCCGCCTGAACACCCTCAAATTGCCCTTTGACATCTATAGGAGGATCAAATTTGGTCGGGGGCCCGGGATTTGAACCCGGGGCCTCACGGTCCCGAACCGGCGGAATGGCGTGTCCTCTCGTGTCCTATGGTGTCCGCGCGGTTCCTCCCGTACTCGAATTCGATCTTGTTCGTGTCCTCCTGTGACCTCGTGTATCCGCCTGGTTCCGTGAATGCGTGAGACGGCTGTGACCTCCAGGGGGCTCGGAAACTGACTCCCGAGCGTCTGTCGTACCCAGCTTCGACTCCGTCGCAAAGGGCCGCCGTGGACTCGAACCACGTACCTCCGCGGTAGCCGGCCCTGAGCGCTGCGCCTAAGTTTCGCTCGATCTAAGGATCCGGGAACGCTGCAGCCGGTTTTATGTGGTATCTGGGTGCGACTCCCCGCTCACGCCTACCGCCATCATGTTGGGGGCGACACCCGCGCCGTGGGTCGATGAGCCGTCACCGTTACGAGTCAGGCTGGGCCGGAACGATCGCGCCGAGCTGGAGGAGCAGACCGAGGTCGTCGCGCGCGGCCCAGTGTTCGGTGATCAGACGATTGGCGATCCGGAAGATGTGGATGTGCTTCACCGAGTAGGCCTTGCCGAATGCGGCCTTTGGAATCAACTCCGTGCTTTCTACTCCGACCCAGCCAGACGGCACCTCCCAGGGAGGTCGTTCTGGAATGGCTCCAAACGTCCCGCTCACAGTCATGCGACATACAACTTTGTCGTCTTCCGCGATCATGTCGTCGATCTCAAACCGGCGGTCGGGAAAGGCAGTGCGCAACATCCGAAACCCAATCGCCATGCTCTCCTGCCTGCGTGGCGACGGCTGTCCGTAGCGGCCGGACGCGTAGTTCAGCGAGACAGGTGCCCAGAACTCCACGGCGTCGTCCAGTTGCCCTCGCTCCATGGCATCGAAGTAGCGCTTGACCAGTCGCTTGTTCGCTTCAGGGGCTTGCTGGGGATCGGTTTCTGACATGTTCGGGCTCATGGCCGCGCTCCTATATCCACCGATTGCGGGTTCCACTGACTTTAGAACAGCCGCCATACATGAGCGATTCACATGACGTGTCGCGGCGTTATGTGGTCTGTTTGAGATCCGATTCATGGTGGGCCGTACTTACCGTAACGCGAACCAGATCGAGGTCGAAGGCCGAGCTATTCGCGTAACCGGAGCGGCTCCCGGACCCAGGTTGGGATCGACACCAACGACCGGCCGAATTAGTGGCGGTCCCCTGTGCTTCGGCACCGGCGCCTTTGGGGTGCTGCTGCGCCGGATCAACCTCCCGGTCAGGCAGGCTTGATCTTGAAGAGCATTTCGTCGTCCTTATCGGTGATCCAGACGTAACCGAACCCGACTGCGGCGCCGAAACTCGGGCCGGGGAGCTTAATCTGCCCCACGAACTTGCGGGTGCTGGGGTCGATGCGGTCAAGCGTGGTGCTGGTACCGAACCAGACGGAACCTTCTCCGAGCGCAAGCGCGTAGCCGGAGCCGACTTCATTGGTCACTTTCGCGACGCTGTTCGTCGCCGGGTCAATGTGGGTAACGCCTGAGATGCACCCGGCCCAGACGTCGTGGTCGTTTGCGGCCATCTCGCCGCAATCGGAGAAGCCAGGGATCGTGGCCACAACGGTGTCCGTGATGGGATCGATGCGAACGACGGCGCTGATATTGGTGACGCCCACCCAGAGCGAGCCCGCGCTGACGGCGATCCACTGGGGGCCGGAGTCGGAGGCCGATCCGAGGTGGATGAGGTCGACGACCTTCATCTTCGCAGGGTCGATCTTCGCCACCGAGCCTGTCGGGTTGCCCTTGTGGTTTGCGACCCAAACATATCCGTCAAAGACTGCAATTCCGACCGGGCCGCTGCCACCGGGATCCACAGTCCCGACAACGAGGTTGGTGACCGGATCGATCCTGGTCACCAACACTCCCGGGAAGCTGGTGACCCATATGGCATCGGCCGAGACTGCAAGTACTGAGGGCGGAACATCGAGATAGATCTTTGCGATGACCTTGTCTGTGGCCGGATCGATTCTTGTGACCGTCCCGCTTGGACCGTTGGAAACCCAGATCGAGCCGAAACCCGCTTCTACATCTCGGGGGGTGGATTGCTTAATTTGCGCCACTAGCTTGCCTACCGGTACAGGGCGCGAAACGCTAGTCGAGGAGTGGCCACAAGCGGTGACTGACGTCAACGCGATGATGGTCAGGACGGCCTTCAATTGTCGCCAGCCCACGCCGGAAGAGTACTCTGCATCAAGCCTTGCGTCGCGCCGCGAACCGTTGACGCAAATTAGTCCAAATTAGGTGGTGGGCCGTACTACCGTAACGCGAACCAAGCGCTTACGCTGACAGATATCCCTTTCAACCTCCGCTCGGCGGAAGCTTATGTCGAGGGGCATCACGAGGTAGCCCTTCCCTCCAGAGAATGATTCGGAGTGCCGCGCGAGCCGGCTCAGCGCGGAATCGAGGTGGCAGCCTCAAAACCAGATTCTGGTCGGGGGCCCGGGCACTATTTGAATTCCCAGATCGATTCGCATCAGGCGTCATCAACCTCATTAGGGCGCAGCGTGACTTTCTTGATTCGCAACTCCCGGCTGAGCGTTGGGCTAGTCCGCGCGGTGGCGCGCGACCAGATGAAAAACGTGCCAGTGCTTGGGCGAGCCGTCCGCGGCATGTCCATCTTCTTCGACCTCAGTCAGCTCGATTAGATCCAGGCCGCTGAACATCCGCTCGACGTCGGCCCGCGTACTGAAGCTCAAGTCGTTCGCGGGCTCATTCCACGCATCGCGCTTTCCGAAGAACGTCGCCGCCACGACGCCGCCGCCCCGTAACGAGTCACGGAGACGCCGGACCGTCGCTTCGAAATGCTCGCGTGGGATGAACGGCAGCGAGAACTGGGCGTTGACCAGGTCGTAGACAGATGGAGCGAAATCTTGCGCAGCCGCGACCACGACCCGCAGATTGCTGTGGGCCAGGCGGTTAAGCGCTTCTGCGGCAGATGGCGAGGAGTCGAGAACCGTCACCAGCCATCCTCGGCTCAGCAGGTACGCCGTGTCACGTCCCGCGCCCGCGCCGACATCCAAAGCCTCTCCGGGCGTTTTGAACATATCCGCGGCGCGGACGAGCGCCGGCCAAGGCGGTTGGCCGACCGTGGCGGCCATGAACTTCCGCCAGCGCGCTTCGTCACCGGGTTTCGCCCCCACTAAGTGCTCCTTTTTTTGTTAGAGGTCGCCTCCCTATGAGTCTGGGGTCGGGAAAGTCGGGGGGACGGGACACAATTTGAACTCGCAGATCGATCTAGCAGGAGGCGTCCTCATCCTCGTCAACGCCTACCGCGACCAGCTCGAACACACCCTGGATAGGCCGGATGACGTGGCAACCGGCGCAATGTGTCGCCCAACGTATAGTCCAGCCCTAATGGATGACGACTCGCTTCCGGGGGCGTTGAGCGGCCCGCCGCCAAGGCCGATCTCAGCGGCGACTTTCAATCAGGCGCACGGCGTTACCGCGCACAGCGAACTGGTCTGGCGGCTGGCGGAACAGGCGTATGGCGAGGACTACCCCGCCGAAGTGCGGCCCTGGGGGATGACGACGTTCTGGGTGCTGGGTCGCTGTGTTTCTGGGCTGCGGGTCGGGCCGGGGCACCTGCTGGTTGATCTCGCGTGCGGCCGCGGTGGTCCGGGTCTCTGGCTTGCCCGCGCAACCGGCACGAGTCTGATCGGCGTCGACTGGTCAATCGTTGGCGTCGAGGCGGCAAGCGCTCGCGCGTCTCATTTCGTGCCGGCGGACCGGGCGCGTTTCATCGTGGGCGACCTGGCAGCCTCTGGCCTGCCTGACGCATCCGCAGATGCGGTTCTCTGTCTGGACTCGATCTTCTTCGCGACCGACCGGATTGCCGCGCTCCGCGAAGTGCATCGGCTCCTCCGGCCGGCGGGCCGCTACGTCTTCACCGCACCTGAGGTACGGACACCGACACAACCTTTCCACGTCCCCGACTGGACACCCTTGCTCGAAGCCGCCGGACTCGAGCTCGAAAGCAAGGAGGCGGTGCCACGCCAAGCCGAACAGCTCGGACGCATGTACCTGCTCTGGCTCGAACACATCGATGCGATCCGCGCCGAGGTTGGCGATGCGTCAGCCGACCGGCTCGAGGCAGAGGCGCGCAGGGTTGGCCCGCTGTTGAAGAGCCGCGAGCCACTGCTCATCGTTGCGCGTCGTCCAGGCTAAACGCAGATACCCACAGCCAGGCCCGCCACGCCAGCACCACAGAAGAGGAGCAGTCGATGTGGACCGTGAGGGCCGGGATCTACCTGGGAAGCCATGGTCCGAAAGCCGAAGCCGAAGCCGGTGGCATTCTTGAGGACTGTTGCGCGACGGCCGGCGGGAGGATACTTATGGGCTGAGATGTCTCGTGGTCGGCATGCTCCACGATCCGGTCTCGGGGACGTCATGCGCCGGTTCGTGGCCACCCTGACTGCGTCCGCCATATGCGCGCTCTGCGGCAGGGGACACGCCTCGACAGGTTGGCTGGTCGACCCGTTCGGTAGGGTTAGTGGCCGCTGCGCCGGTTGCGCTGGGGATGCGCGGACAGCACGCCCTCGCAACCCGGGGCCGGGCCAGGCGTTCGACCGCTAGCACAGGCAGGCAGGCTAGATCAACAGCTGCTACATAACTCAGCCCGGGCTGTCGCAGATCAAGACAGCCCGTGGTTGCCGGCGTACCGGTCCCCTGGGTTAAGTCTCCTGGAGGCCCGGAGTCGGAAGAAGCCCGAGGTTGAGGAGGAGCCCGTAAAAGTTGGCCTCGACAATCATCGTCCTGACGCGGCCATCCGCGAACCTGAACAAGTAGAGCGCGGTCAAGACGGCCGGCTTGCCGGTCGCCGGATATCCGAGCAGGGGTCCGGAGTGTATCGCCGTGAACGTGACGCGCGTGGCGACCGTGTCCCCTTCGGCGATGAGATCGTCAATCGTCACCTCAAGGTGCGAGTACGCGTGCTGCATCGTCCGAGCGTTACTCTCGTCGGCTCCAGCGAGCAGAGAGCCCGGCACGAACAGCTCGCGCACGAATTCGACATTGCCACGAACATAGACCTCTTCGAAATAGCGCCGGACCGCGGCCTTGTTCGTCTCCTCGTCGCTCATCGCCGCGCCGATCCTCCTCTGGTCACTTGTTCGTCCGCGGCCTGCCGAGACACATATCTACGCGCAAGCCGGCGGGTGGGTTGGTCTGCTGAGGCAACTACCTGCGCTCGGCAACCATGAGCACGCGGCGGCTCATCCAGTCCAAGGTGCTTGCATCTCAACAACGCCCGACCGGATCTGGCTCGGGTCCGGCCTGGTCGCGGCGGCGAGCTCGTCGACTGCCATCAGCAACCGCTCATCAGTGCGCGTTTGCCTTTGCCGCCATCCGGTCGTTTCGTCATATGCTCTTGGGTGCAGTCGGGGCGCCAGCTGTTCGCCGGGGCGTCTAGAGGTCGTCTCCGCAGCCGACGAAGTGGTCGGGGGCCCGGGATTTGAACTCGGGGCCTCACGGTCCCGAACCGTCTTGGTGGAGTGTCCTCGTGTGTCCTGTCGGCACCTCTCGGGTCCGCCTGAACTCAAACGGCAGGGCGTTTGTGTCCTTACATGACCGCCTGTAACCGCCCGTTTCCGGGAATGCGTGATCCGGCTGTGATCCGGCACCGGGTCCGGGAGCTCACAGTTCCCGAACTTGTCGTAGGCCTCGGCCCGCTGCGAGTATCGCTCGGCCGAGATCGCGGTCTGCTCGTCCTCTGTCATCGGCCAGCCTCATCTACCCCACTACCGACTCGACGCGATTGCCAGCGGCGACCCATTCCGGCAACCCTTCAATGAGATGCCGGGTTGCGTAACCATGCGCGCGCAACGTGCGAACAGCCTCCGGCGCAAGCGCGCAATACGGGCCACGGCAGTACGCGACGATCTCGCCTTGTCGCGGCAGCTCTCGTAACCTCTGGTCGAGCTCTTCGAGCGGAATCGACACAGCTCCTGGGAGATGTGTCGCCCGATACTCCTCGACCGGCCGAACATCGACGCACGGCGAAATGCTGACGATCTCCGAGCGCAGCAAGCGGTAGACGGTAGGTCCAGCCGAGAATGCTCATGAGCATGCTGTGCGGCAAGACTTGCAGGTGGCTGCCCATAAATCCCGTGATCAGTAGCAGCCCTCCAAATAGAAGGAACAGCGCGGCGGAGACGGGACCGACCTGATGAGCGAAGGAAAGCACTTTTGCGAGGAGGGGCGATCGTGCTGGGAAGTTGACTACGCCGATGCAAGCGCCGGTGAAGAGACGGGATCAGCGGCAAAGCCAGCAAAGTACTGCACCACGATAACTGCGTCATTGACGCTGCCGTATGGCTCGCCTCGCGCGAAGTTGAGGGCAAGCAGAGCAAGTTGAACGATTGCAACCGCGCCACCGACATAGGAAAACCAGCTCCTCGATTGCTTAGTCTGCCGGGAGCGTCGCTCGCAGTCGCTGGGTGACGGCGTCGAGGATGCCGACGGCGATGTCAGCGTCCTGCCCGAGTACGTCGCGGAATTGCTTGCGAGCGAGGACGAGACAGCGCAGTGGTGAGATCGACGTTACAGTCGCCGTCCTCGGACCGTGATCGATAAGCCCGATCTCGCCGAAGAAGTCGCCAGAGCCCATCGTGCGCATCCTCTCGCCATCGCGCTCTGCTTCGGCCTCGCCATCGACGATGACGAAGAATTCATCTCCGCGCTCGCCCTCGGTGCATAACCTTGCTCCCCCTGGGTATTCACGTCGCTCGACTCGCGACGCGATGAACTTCAGCTGTTGGGGGCTGCACCGGGCGAAAAGAGGGATCTTCGAAAGGACTTCTTCGGTCTCGTGGATCGGCACATCCTTCAAGCCGAGCAACGCAAGCGGCGGAGCGAAGTAGAAGGCTCCGTTGACCGGGCGGCTAAAGTCAGTCAGTCGGTCCCGCTGCCCGTCGGCTAGGCCGAAGATCCGAGCGAGCATGCGCTCGAACCGATTGCAGTCGGCCGAGAACGCCACGAAGTAAAGACCGTGTTCACCGATGGTGCCGTAGGGCACGCTTCGGCGGTAGATGGGAAGCTCGTCACCATGCTCGTCCTCGATCTCGACCCGCGCAATGTGGGCGGTGACGGGCTTTTGGTCATCGTCGAGCTCCAGGCTGTCGATCTTGGTCCGGCCGAATACGCGCTCTTGTTCGGTCTGCGCGAGTGCCTCGAACCCAGATAGGTCGTGGACCCAGCGCATCACCAGAACATGGCTTCCTCCAGCACCCGGCTCACCGTTAGGAATGAGCGCCGCAAGCGGCGCCTCGAGCAAGTTTGGATTCTTGGTTCCATCGATGAACCCCATGAGGTCTCGGCTATCGCGGTGGACGAAACAGGCCTGTTCCGTAGCGATCACGGCGACGTCAGCGATTGCCATTGCGGCGATGCGGCTGTGCTCGAAGACTACGTCGCTCGAGCTGCCGCTGATCCAGACGAAAACATCATGCTGGGTTGCCGGTGCGCGCTTCCCGTCGAGGCCGACGATCTCACGGAACGCGCCGAGGCCAGCCGGCATTTCATCTGGCGCGAGGCGTCGCCAGAGGTTGGCACCGAATGCAACTACGAGGTTCACACCGCCAGCCGAAACGGCCGGTTGCTCCAGCTGCCCGATCAAGCGACCGGCGTAGACGTCGTCGACACCCGGACGAAGGTCAAACTCGATGAATTCGTGGGCGACGGTGCCATGAGCGAATATCCCGAATTGCGGTAGTCGCATTTCCGTTCCTCGTCGATCCCCGGCCTGAGTCAGGCCACTCCGGTTGACACACCTTTTTGACCGGCTCGGGTGGCGCTGCCGAGCAGGACGATGCTGACCGCGACAAACCAGACAACCACAGGCGTGGCGCCGAGGATGATCGGCAACAGCCCGACGGGCCCGCTGTTGCCGGTGTCCCCGAAGATAGTCAGAGTTGCGACCACGTCGAGAACGGCGGCGGCGGCGCTCAGCCAACCCACCCAGCGCGGCAGTATCGCGGCGCGGAGGACCGCGTAGGCGGCGGTCCCAAACGCTATTGCCGCCGGTAGATAGAGGAACGTGAGCGCCATCCAAGCCCCGGCCCAGGCAGCGCGGACGATCATGGGATCGGTCCCGGGCCCGCTTATGAATACTGCGGTCGCTTCACCAGCGGAGCCTACGATGAGGATTGCGGCCGTTACCAAACCGGCGCCGAAGAAGAGGGCGGCTGCCCACTCCCAGTCTTCACCCGCACCTCGAATGACCGCACGAATGCCTGTGAACTGCATGAGCAGGACAACGGTGGCGACATTGGTCAGGAAGGCGTCGCCTATGAAGAGGCCGCCGTTGGAATTGATCCAGCTGGCGTACTTGTTGGCGTCTCCGAAGTCAGGCGGGTTGCCCGCAACCAGGAAAAGAACGAGTGCCGCGACCTGAATGACCACATAGACGAGTCCGAGGACGCCGGTCCACCGACGCCAGTCCCAAGCGTTCACGGTTCCTCCTGAAGAAATGCAACCAATAGCGCGCAGCCAGTATGGACGCCGATGCCGTGCTGCCGATAGCCTGGGTTTCGTGGAGACCTTGGAAACCCAGGTGTCGCACCTTCCTGGGCCGTGCGCGTGCTGATATCGGCTTTGTGTAGCGGTGAGCCAGTTCAATCGACGGTTCGAAATCCACTTGGACGGGGCTCCCGCCACCTAGCTCCAAGAAAATCTGTGACCTCCCTGTGACCCCCGCGGGCCAGACGGAGCAGGCGAAGTCCTCGATTTGAATATGATTTTTGGTCGGGGGCCCGGGATTTGAACCCGGGGCCTAACGGTCCCGAAATCTAGGCGGTCTCGTCCACGGAGACGGATTTGAATGGTATTGAGTTCATTTCGGACCCTCAGTAAGCGACTTCGAGCCGATGTCACCCACCAGTGGCGATCGAACTACTACATGAACTGCTACATGAGGTCGTTGGCGGCGCGAATGGGGTTTGGAGTTGGCAAGAGGAGGCGACCGGGGCCACGGCCGGCGGTGCTAGCCGGATCTCGCTGAGCTTCAGGCGCCGCAGACGGGCCCGTTGTACGGCCACGGGATGCAGAGCTGGGGTGCAAGCGCAGACCACAACGTCAGCGCAGCGATGATCGCGAGGCCGGCAATCCAGATCGTGCCCGTAATGACGTTTCGCTTCGGAGCGGGCCATGCGCGCCAGCCAAGCCGTCGCGCGATGCCCGGACCGAGCCAGCTGGAGAGGAGCGGCCACAAGATCAGACCGAGGACCAGCACCGCCGGGACAAGCATCTTCGTAATGAGCGCGGGACCGAGCTTGGCGAACTGAAACAGCGCGAGGAAGTACCACTCCGGTAGCGGAACTATCGCGGCGCGAGGGTCGGCGGGCTGTCCGGGCTGCAGCAGGGGCTGCCCGATCAGCGCTATCAAACCGAGGCCGACCAAGACCGCCATCGCGAGAATCGGGTAAGGCCAGATGTGATCGGGAAAGTAGGGGTGAGTCTTGCTCTCCGGCATGTCGTCACTGACCTGATGGCCGATGGGGCCGAACATGAGGCCGACGAGCGCGTAGAGAACCAGCATCGGATAGAGGGCGTGCCGACGCAGCCGGCTCGAGCTTGCCCTTGGCGCGATCATGCCGGTTCCGCGGGACCCTGCTTGCGAACAAGTCGGACGTGGACGTACAGGAGCACGGCCATCAACCCCGGCAGCAGGAAAACGTGGGCCATGAAAAAGCGCAACAAGGTCGTCGGCCCCACCAGAGGGCCACCCTGCACCGCGTACCTGATGAATGCACTCACACCGTCGGGGAGCACCCCGCTTCCCGAGATGATCGATATCTCGCGGGCTCGCGCCAGGTAGGAGTTGGCGTCCCACGGCAACAGCGAACCCGTGAAGCTGAAGAGGACGATGATCAGGAAGACAAGCACTCCGACCATCCAGTTCAGGTCGCGTGGGGGTCGATAACCTCCGTTCCAAAAGACAAACGTCATGTGCAGGAGCGCAACCGCGATCAACAGGTTGGCGCCCCAGAAATGCATTCCCCGTATGAGCCATCCGAGATACGCAGCGTGCTGGATGAATACGACGCTGGTGTAGGCCGGGGCAGGGTTGCCCGCACCGTCCGGAACATAGTAGAGGCCAAGCAGGAAACCGGTTATGAACTCGACCGCGACGAGAATCGCCGCCACACCGCCGAGGTATCGGTAGGCGCTGGCCGCATAGTTGGGAACCCGGCGGTACAGCTCCGCATCGACCGCATCCACGAGCTCGAAGCGCTCGTCGAGCCAATCGACAATGCCGGTTTGCAATCCCATCGGCGCTAATCCGGCGCCTGGTGGCGCTCTGCGCTGACGTCGAGCCTCAGCGGCGGCTCCCGAAACAGGAACAATGCCGCCCAGTTGATCAGCGCGGTGAAACGGGCGCGAATCGTGTCGAGAATCAAGATGTGATACGTCAGCCAGAACAGCCAGCCGACGAACCCGCGCAATCGAAAGGGTCCGATTTGAGCGATCCCCGAGCCGCGCCCGACGATCGCCATGATGCCAGGGTCCTTATAGACAAATGGTTCCGGCTCCCGATCCAACATCAAGCTGTGGATGGCTTTCGCTACGTACTCGCCTTCCTCAATCGCCGGCCGGGCCAACATCGGCAGACCTGCATGCGCGGCCAGGTCGCCGATGATGAATACATTCGGGAGTGATTTGACCCGGAGGGTGGACGTGACCGGCACCCGTCCCTGACTCGTTAGCGGGACGCCAAGCGTGCCGCCCAACGGCGACGCCTTGACTCCCGCCGCCCAGATCACTGTCCCCGCTTCGATCCTGCTGCCGTCCGCGAGCTCGACCATGTCCTGGTCGACAGCCTTCAGTGCGGTTCCGGTTCGGACATCCACGCCCAGCTTCTGCAGCGATCGCGCGGCCGAAGCAGCCAGTGGCTCATCGAACAGCGGCAAGATCCGAGGACCGGCCTCCAATAGCACGACCTTCGCCTCGTGCCCCGCGTCGCGAAAATCCTTGGGCATCACCGCGCGCAGTAAATCAATCAAAGCGCCTGCATACTCGACGCCCACGGGCCCTCCGCCCACGATGACAAATGTGCTCAGGACCGACCTCTGCCGCGGGTCTTCCGCCCAGCGTGCTCGCTCGAGGGCATCCATTACGGCGTTGCGAATACCGAGCGCGTCAGGCAGGGTCTTGAGGCTGTACGCGCGCTCCCTAACGGTGACATTCCCGAAATCGTTGGTCACGCTGCCGGGCGCCAAGACCACATAGTCGTAAGGAATCGAGCCGTGGTCGGTGAGCACTCGAGAGTTTTGGGCGTCGATGCCGGTTACCTCCGCCTTGAGGAAGCTTGCATTGCTGACCGAACGAATCAGCTTGCGTACCGAAGGGGCAACGTCGCCCGGAGAAAGGATGCCCGCCGCGACTTGATAGACGAACGGACTGAACACTCGATAGTTGTTGCGGTCGATCAGCTCCACATCGACAGGTACCGACCGCAGTCGCCGCGCCAAAGTCAGACCGCCCCAGCCCGCCCCAACGATCACGACCTGCGGCCGTCGCCGCGCCATTCGCTCGACTGGTTGAAGGTCGCCGTAGGGAGTTGCCGCTCCGGTTTTCTGTACTGCAGGATCCGGCAACATTGTTAACCTCCGCCCAGTCCCTATACTACCGGTCGCTCTATCAAGTAGACGTCTGGATTCCGGGGCCGAAATCCCCGGCGACCAATCAATTGATTAGGCATCATTGCGATGGGCAGCCAGACCCGGGGCCGACGCTATCGCCAGTGGTCAAGCTGGACGCACCTGGGTACGTCGCCGGACCTCAGATCGCTAGTCGCGCGTACGCCGTTCGTGGTGGAGTCATTTCCATGTGACCGTTTGACGTATTGACCGGCCGGCAGCGAACGCCGGCCAGCCGACAACAAACCGTTACGCGGCGGCCCTGATGAAAAGTAGAGGTAAGCAGCCGGGAAGATAACTTACCGTCCAGTAAAGAGACACATTACGAGGAGACAATTCCTATGAAACTGACATGGCGCGGCAACAAAAGATGGAGCGGCTAGCTTACAGGCAAGAACTCAACACAGGAAGGTGACCGATGAAGGCGATTGTGGTGACGGATCAGGCTGCGGGAACGGCCGGGATGAAGTTGGTGGAGCGGCCCGAGCCACAGGGGGCGTCGCTCGCCAGCCTCTCGGGCGCGAACTACGGCGATGTCGTTGTTCAGGTTCATGCGTCGGGATTCACCGGGGATGAGCTGTCGTGGCCCTCGACCTGGATCGACCGCCTAGGCCGTGACCGGACGCCTTCGATCCCCGGCCACGAGCTGGCCGGAGTGGTCACCGCCCTCAGCTATGGAACGACGGGGCTGTCGGTGGGGCAGCGGGTGTTCGGCCTCACGGACTGGACTCGCGACGGCACGCTGGCGGAGTATGTAGCCGTCGAGGCACGCAACCTCGCACCGCTGCCGGGCGATGTTGACTTCACGGTGGGCGCGGCCCTTGTGATGTCGGGCCTGACCGCGTGGCAAGGGCTGTTCGAGCACGGCCGCCTTCGTGCGGGGCAGAGCGTCCTTGTGCACGGTGCGGCCGGCGTAGTCGGTTCGATGGCGACCCAGCTCGCACGTGAGGCCGGCGCGTACGTCATCGGCACCGGGCGCGCTGCCGGCCGTCAGACGGCTCTCGACTTCGGCGCGCAGGAGTTCGTCGACCTCGATAACGACGCCCTGGACGATGTCGGCGGGGTCGATCTCGTTTTCGATGTCCTCGGCGGCGACATCGCGAAGCGGTCTGCGGGCATGATTCGCGCCGGAGGAACGCTGGTGACCATTACCGGCCCGACCGAGGCGCGGCCCACTGACGGCCTGACTATCGACTTCGTCGTCGTACCCAATCGCGCCCAATTGAGTGAGCTCGTCCAGCGGGTCCGGGATGGTCGGCTGCGGACAAACATCGGCAACGTGGCTGCCTTAGACGATGCGGTTGCCGCCTTCAACCCGACCCAGCGGATCAAGGGAAAAACGATCATCCGCGTTCATCCGTGAGGACTCGGGGATTGCCTAACGCCCACGCCGTATATTTTCCATAACTTCGCGAATATTGTTGGCAGAACCTACGCGGGCAATTTGGATCAACGGAGGCCTCGCTTGTGGCATCGCGAAACTCGCGTCGCCATTGAGCGACACTGTACGCTCCGGGGTTCTGAACTCTGGTCGCAGTTTCAAACAGCAGTTTGCCGAACTTGGCGAGACTGATCAGGTCCGCTTGAAATGCATCGCGGTCTTTGCGATTGTTTGCATCTAGCCCCACCAGCCCTTCACCCTTTGCCCTCAACAGCGACGGCGGTCCCGGCCATCGCTTCGTCGTGAAGCGCAGAGTCGATCCAGCTGCCACGCGAATGGCGCGGCCAACACAAGTTTGCCACCCGTATGGAATTCAAAGGACTGCTGCATCAAGTTGACGAACTCAATGGTGCAGTCGCGGTAAGGGGTTCCCGAGTGTATTGCTAGGATCAAAGCGCCCGACTTGTTCGCTGAGGCGAGCATTGCGAGGTGCAGCCAGAAAGCGTTCCGGGCTCGAACCTCACCGCTCCCGAATTTAAGATCCGCTGCTCGCAGCTTTCGGTGAGGGACCTGGGTAGTGCAGAGCTACTGCGACCGACGCCGCACTCTCGTTCGCAGCTGCGGGCTGCGCGTGGTGGACGAACAAGGCCGACAGGGATCGCTTCGTCTTAACCGCTAGCGCGAGTGCTGTCGCCGAATCGATGCCGCCGCTCAGAAGAACGGTATCGGTCGGGTCCAGGACCTTATTGGGGTCCCTGTGGGAGAGCGGCATCCGGCCACGATATTTCCATAACCGCAGCGTGAATTAAATAATCAGAACCAGTTGAGGGCGGCAAAACTACTGCAGAACTACTGCAGTACTACACGGGGCAATATCACTTTAGGGCCCAGCAAGCCGCGAGGATCTGAGTTCAAAAGGTTGGTCGGGGGCGAGGGATTTGAACCCTCGGCCTCACGGTCCCGAAATCTAGGCGGTTTCGTCCACCAATAGCGATTTTGGAGGGTTTGAGTTCATTTCGTGTCGCCCAGCGAGCGATAAGCCGGCCTTCGAGGGTTAATCGAGCCCTGGGTTACCACATGAACTACTACATGTTCTGGCTTTCGCTGAACGAACCCCTGGATCAGAGGCGGCCGGTTCTCATTGCAAGAAGCACCATGTGCTTTGCGATTGAGTTTTCGCGCCTTACACCAACTGGCGCCAAACCGCGGAATTTCAGGCCGTCAGGCTGGTACCGCCTCGATGATCCCGAACCCATCAGTCGGCACCAGCCGGGTCATCCGAAGGCCGGCCGCGGCAAGGAGGTCACGGTACTCGTTCGTTCTGCGCTCTTGACCGCCGACCACCACTCTCATGTGCAGGTCGGCCATCGCTGCCTCGAGCGCAAATGGTGATGCGTCGATGTGTTCGGGGATCGTGCGCTCTAACAGCACCAGCCTTGCCTGGCCCGACATGCTCCGGCGACAGACCTCTAGGATGGCTCGCGCCTGGTCATCGGTCCAGATGTGGATGATCCTCTTCAGGATGTAGAGGTCTCCTCCTGCCGGAACGGACTCGAAGAAGTTGCCCTCGACCAGCGTCACGCGCGAGGCCACGCCATCAGCCTCGAGCGCCTCGCGAGCGCCCGCCAGCCCCTGCCTCAGGTCGAACAGCACGCCGCGCATCTCGGGCTTGGCTTGCAGCACCGCGGATAGGAGGGCCCCATTGCCGCCACCGATGTCGACGACGGTCTGAACGTCGGCCAGGTCGTACGCGGTTAGGAACGCCCCCACGGTCCTCTTGGTCGACTCGACCATGGCTGCGTTGAACCTGGCCGACGCCTCGGGATTCTCGGCCCCCATCTCCCAGGTCGTCTTGCCGAACGTGTGGACGAAGGCGTTGTTTCCGGTTCGCAAGGTGAACATCAGATTCGCCCATGCCGGGTACCACTCGCCGTTCGTCATCAGCCAGTTGCGCAGCCCCGGTCGGTCGGATCGGAAGTGGCCGGCAATCTCGGTGGCGGCAAATGTTCCGTCCGGCCGTTCGCTGAACACCTCCCACGCGCACAGGGCCCGCATCAGGCTCTGCATAGATGGCTCGTGAGTCTGAGTCGCCGAGGCGATCTCCGCCGCGCTCTTGGGGCCATTCGCAAGTAGGTCGGGGATCTTCAGCTCGCAAGCGACCACGACACACTGAAACGCCCGATAGCCTTGCCCCAGCCGCCTGGCGGTGTCGAGAGAGCTGCTCACGCAAGCATCACGGCTGGAAAGCATAAGCGGGCTGCACCCCACGCCGCCTTCTCGAGCCCAGATCCTCGACGGCGACCTCGCGCATCTTGAACTTCTGGACCTTGCCGCTCACCGTCATCGGGAATCCGCGCACGAACTTCCAATGCCGCGGAATCTTGCTCGGCTACCACGTTAGCCACGTCGGCTGGACGAATCTGAGTTCAGATTTTGGTCGGGGGCGAGGGATTTGAACCCTCGGCCTCACGGTCCCGAACCGTGTCGGTTGCATATCCTCGAGTGTCCCGACAGCTCCGCAGGTACCCGCCTGAACTCAAATTGCCGCGCCTTGGTGTCCGTCCGTGTCCTCCAAGAGCCGCCTGGTGCCGGGAATCTGTGCCCCGGCTGTGCCCCGGCGATGGTCCATTGAGCCGTCAAAAGCCGACTCCCCTTTTCCGTGGAAATGACATACGGAGGCGCATTAGGGACGGTGTCGGACCTTTCCGGTGTTTGGGGTCTTTCTACCGGTTACTACTGGTGGCTACCGCTAGCAATTGGATGACGTGATCCAGCTTGCGATCTGTGCCCGTGAGTTCACTCCGAGCTTGTTCATGATGTTGCGAATATGGGTGGCAACGGTAGGATCGGAGATGAAGAGGCGCGCTCCGATCTGCTTATTGCTCAAGCCTTCGGCGACCAATCGCGCGACTTCGACCTCCCGCTTCGCCAGTGGCCCCGCCTCGATTCTTTCTGTCGCGACCTCGACATGATCGGATTCGCCAAGTGCCAGGCGTAATGCCGCCTCGCGGCTCAAGCGCTTGCCGGTCTTGAATTCGGCTTCGAACTTCGATGCCCCTAGTGCTGCAACCGCCGACTCTTTGGCTGCGGCGAGCAAGGGGACTGACGGTCCGTAAATGATCGCGCCGGCCCCCGTTGCGACGGTTTCCGCCGCCCCGAGCAGCTGTGCCCCGAGTCGTGCCTGGCCAGAGCTGGCGGCATGCCAGCCTAGAGCCGCCAGCGAGTAGTACTGGGCGATCCGGTGGTCGATCTGCTGAGCGATCCGCAACGCTTCGACCGACCGTAGCTTGGAGGCATCAAGGTCGCCGGCCATCATG